>Ga0157363_1000906_pt1 | contig 23666 bp, 13 predicted proteins | sample AttsexASBM1_FD_111477 | JGI IMG/M metagenome (GOLD analysis project Ga0157363, IMG submission 111477) | Fungus gardens microbial communities from leaf cutter ant in Ribeirão Preto, State of São Paulo, Brazil - Atta sexdens ASBM1 | ecosystem: Host-associated > Fungi > Mycelium > Unclassified ... | reverse complement strand
CACCTGTCAATATACAATTCTCGAACGCGGCGTCGATTTCTCGCTAGACAAGAGATCGTTCGTTGCTACTCACGTACTCGCCACTCGCGTACTCGCCACCAATGTGCACGAAACGTCGCTCCAATTGCGACTTTGCACCCGCGAGTCGCGCGATCCTCGCCATCGCGAATTGTCTGTGTCCAACGGCGAGGTGCGGACGCTTGGCACGACAAAGTTCTTCGAGCTGCTCGATGCACTCGTCGCATCGTTGTAGCCACGCGAAACATTCCACCAGAGTAGCGACTGGCCGCACTGCTCCAACAGTTCGACACACTTTTCATTATCCGCGGGAATCTTCATGCACATGCATCAACCTTGGCTCTTATCTGCGATTTTCTTCGCCCAATAATAACCGTCCTTTATTACACTTTCTATTCCACCAATGTCTCTTTTCATACTCATCGTCCTCGTAACGTTTCTCGTAACCATGGGTACACTTTCTGTCAGGCGAGTAAAGATCAGTCAGAAACGGGCTTTTTAATAACTATTCCATGTTTCTCATCACGTATATCTAATTCTCGATCGCGTAGGAATTGCACCGGCGATATTCTCACATCTGTGTCTCTTTTTTGCGGATTACCGAAAACATATAACACATCATCTACATTATAATCTTCCCATATTTTCCAGTACTGTTCACAATAAGTTTTTTTTTTCAATGTGCAGAGTGGGCACATGTTGCACGAGAATATACTGTACAAAGGTTCTCTGCAATTCATGCACGACTTGCCGTCTAGCCTACCGAAAGAACCAATCTCATGCTGCCTGACGTGATACATTCCTATATCGTTAATGCCTATACGAATCATACATGTTGTGCATACAGTTAAAGAACCACCCGTTGTATAATAATTGTAGATCACATAGTGCTTAGTACGAGCGTTCAACGTACGGAACGTACGTCTGAAGGCTGCATAAATTTTTCTACGTGATCAATTTCATACTCGCTCATATCACTAGCACTATCGTCGGATAGCATTTCTTCGTCAGATAATTCTTGGTCCATTATATTCTCAAAGTTTACTTCCATTTCAAGCACTTCGAATACTTCGTCTCTGATATTCGCGAACTGTTCCGGATCTATGTTTCTAATATACTTGGCTACGTTAGCTATGTTCTCAACGTTTCTGATATTCTCGACTTCTACATCGTCCATTATGTCCCCAAATTCTATTTCCATTGCTTCAAATAACTTGTCTGCATTCGCACTATCCATGCCCTCAACTTCTGCATGATGGTCAACCATACTTTTCGCATTATACTTATTGCGATTCGGTAATCTTTAAAGGCAAACCAACTGAGGTGCCGCGCGCTTATGCCCATTATATATTCCATTTGTGACTTCTTTGTTTCATTATCTATCATCCCTATTGGGTCGCAATAGTGACGACGTATCACCGATCTCTCATTGGGGTCGCAGTAGTGACGACGATCTCTTCTTAGAAAAAAAAATATCGTTATCGACGGCTTCTGACCTTGAAAAAAAGAACTGTGAGAACACATCAATGATGTGTCACCTAGAACATCTTGTTCGCGTTATAATACGGCGGCGCATTTTGGGGTGGACGCGGGGCCTGTGGCGGCGGCCCGAAATGCATTTTGGAGTGAACGCGGGATTTGCGACAGCAGCGGCCCAAAAACGCATTTTGGAGTGGACTCGGGGTCTGTGGCGGCGGCAGCGGCGGGTGATGAAAAAAAATGTCACGTGGAATGTTTGAGAGAGTAGCGGTGAAAAATATGAAAGGCATAGCGAAACATCATCATGTTTATGTAATCCATCGACCGGAGTCCTATGTTTACATAAACAGCGATGTGGCTGATCAGGACCTTCCCTCCTCCTTTCCCACGCCTTCCCTCCGCGACAATGAGTACCCCCCACGCCAATGAGTACCCTCCACGCCCCGCACTCCTCTCTAGCCCCATTGGTTAGAACCCGCCTAGTATACCTACTATTGATGTAAACGTTGATGGAAATGTTCAAAGTTTCAAATTGCTTAATTTGACTCAACATTATTGGAAATTCGATGCTCGCGAGATTTAGATACCGATCGTATAATGCGGATACGAGGATTCCCGTTCCACATGTTTTTGAGCCGGGTGTAAAGTGGCAACAACAAATCATGCGAAACGCGTTAACCGCACTTTGAAGGTTGATTACCGCTCTCTTTAGCATAATTTTTCGGAAGTTTAATATGACATTCCACACGCAGAGTTGTGCTTCTTCTCGTTTATCGTTAAATTTACAGTATACGCGATAATGCCCATCCGCTATCGCGTTTCAGAAACTCTTCTAGATGATAAGGAAGGCTCGATGACGCGCGACAAGTACTGCGTAAATCGATGCATTGATATAATTCATAGTTCCGGGTGGCGATACTTTTGTTTGCGCGTTACGTGCATCTGTATTATTGTTTGATTTGGCGATGCATATTTTAATTTTGAATCTATCCGTTCTCGCTACGAACCGATGAATTGATATCTACTTCATTTAACATGTAATACATATGACTACTTACTGATGTCAAAAATGAAAAGATCTTTGACATCAAAGTTATAATTTTTGTGAGATGAGATTCTTCTATTTTTTATAGGTTTTTATTAGGTTTTTAATGCGTAACTAATTTTTGGTTTTATTGAAGAGGATTAACTAAAGTCTGAAACGTTCATTTGTATATATCATAGAATATTAAGAATAAATTTTAGCCATTGTCATCTTGCTAGCTCGTTTGAATTTTGTTGATGTCATATTTTTGTAATTTGTTATCGCTTTGCAACTATACAAGCGTACGTTACACAACATTTAACTTTTAAATACTTTATAATTATATATTTGTCAACTAGTTAAAGACACACTATATCAATCTCGGCTCCCAATATGACTCCGGAAGGTAAAATGTTGAAACTATATATATTTTCTTGCTCAGCATTATCGACGTCGTTGATCTTGAGTAACTCTGAGAGCAGGAAAATACATGTAGTAACCATGATAATGTTTAAAGTAATATACTGAAAGAAAAAATTAGTTAAATATGGCATAGCATTTTTAATTGGCTGCAGCAACTAATTAAAAATGCTATGCCATATTTTACCATTTAATTTGCTGCAACAGCTAATCATTTCTTTCAATGTATCTAGCACTTCATCTTTTATTATTTTTGGTAATACATTCAACATCATCTTAATTCATCGCCGAATTCTTATGAGATTGACAAAAAGCGAATAAACTGAAAAGCATTTAGTTATTGTCGACTTCAGTCATACGCGCGCACTCACGCGCACACACATAGCCACACACGCATGCGCACGCACGGAATGACCTGCCACGTGCACGTTGATCTTATGTAATGCTGAGAATAGGAAAATATATATGGTTTCAATATTTTACTTTTCGGAGTCATACTATGAGCTTTCAGATTGATACAGTGGCTTTAAAAAAATGAATAATTAGAATTACGATTGTAAAAATGAAATTATAATTGTAATTATATTTATGTTATATATAATTATCATTATATATTTCAAAATATAAATCAATCTACAAGAATTCCTTACTATTCAAAAAAAATTTGGAGATAACAAGGCAATAAGAGTCACGCAAGTCATTGCGCAAATAATAGAGATTATACAGATATAACAAAACTCTTTATTACAATAACGCGCTCACAAGTTTTAACTCATTTTTGAGCCCTCTTTAGAGATATAAATTACTTTTATAGATATTATAATGTATACATATCTTGTCATAATGAGCTCCTTCCACTACACAAGAAAAAATTCTATATTAGAATTAAACTCAGATGAATATTAAAAAAAAAGAGAAGAACAATTTTTAGAATATATCAGAGATGAAATTTGGACTTTAATAAATTTAATTCACAATGAAAATAAGGAAGCTCCTAAATAAAACATAAAACACCATATCGCTAACAATAAAAAATAATTATCTGGTCAAAAATTTTTCACTTGGTGACCAGTCAGATTAAGTATATTAAAATTAAACTTTTTAAAATTTTAATTAAAATTCTTTAATTTAAAACTCTAAAGATAACTCGTTATTTAATTTAAAAAGAAGATGATCGATAATAAAGATAAGAAGATTTCGTTATTATGCAAGGATGATATTAACTGATTAAAACAAATCGATATATATATAGCCTATCAATAATCAGAAAGAAGGCCTTGGGAAACCCCTTCCATATCTATCTGTAAATTGAGCCCATGCGTCTGTTTTCTAATGTATAACATTTCCGAGATCAATCTTTTCTTATACTGAACTTTTCTTATACTGAACTTCTTCATCTAAAATTACAACGTTCTCCCAGTCGAACTCATGGTTTTCTTGCAGCGGTGATCGGTTATGACCGAACGGGTAAACGTATTCCATCGGATGTGGTTCCTATGCTCCGATTCTGGATTTCAACCGTCTATTCATCTGTCCTATATAACTCGCATCGCAGTTCTTACAAGAAATTTTATACGCAACATTCGACTTCATATGACATAGCAGTGGATTCTCATGTATCTTAATGAATTCTCGCAATTTATTATTACTATAAAACGATACTTTAATATGATCGTTTTAATCTTTTCAGTAATATTAGGAATATAAGGAATAATAAACCAAAATCGTGCAATTTTAGCATTATTTTCATTTCTTCATTTTTTTATGTTACTAGACCTAATAATGTTCTTCAGACGATTAATATTATCAAAAATGGAATTCAATGGATAGTCATTCTCTAAGAGTATTTTAATTATGAGACAAAAATTATCAAAGTGAATTTTGGGATTCGAAAGCAAAATTACTCTATCAACTAATCAGGAACAGTATCTCTCTTTTGAAAGATCGGGCGACAAAAAATTCAAACATCTACCCGAAAATGTTGATTTGTGATATCAATCAAATTCAATCATATCATTATTTTTAATTAAAGTAACATCTAAAAAATTCAGTCTATCCCGTCCGATCAGTTCAGTTACCTCCATAGTAAATTGAAATCTTGGATGTCGAGAATTGAAATGGAATTGATCGAAGAAGCAGATGCCGTCATGATTATGTCGTCGACATATCTATAATAGAAGAGCAACGGAAACTGCATCGATGTTAAGGCTTCACTTTCCAATTTTCACTAGTCTGCAACGACGGAAGACAATGGAGAGCTCATAGAAGTGCCATAATTCTGCTTACATATAACGTTATCAAAAATAAAGAAAGTAGAATTTAAAACAAATTGAATCGCTTTAATAAATTCTTCTTTAGGTAAGCAACAATCTTTAGAAATAAATTGCCAACAATTGTTAATACAATACACAGCGTAATCAATAGGGACATTAGTAAAGAGGCTAATTATGTCTAATGAAATTAAATAAAATTAACAACGGAAATCTTACAATTTCCTATGATTCTCCAAATAATAAAAATGAGAAAATGGGCAGATAAGAATATAACACAGTTGTAGGAGCGTGTCAGAAAATAATGCTAATCAGTGCAGACCCTGATAGTGTATATTTCCAAGAACGCGTACATTTAAAGAACATTTCGATTCTTTTTAGAATCATCATCAGCGTTAATTCTTAGAACATATGACATCACTCATGTATCAATAGCAGCCACTATAAAATCTAAAGTGAGGTGAGGTGAGTGGTATAAAATCTAAAGAGTGCATGAATTTCATTGTAATTATACACAATTCATTTCTGGAACGAATGTGAAAAGATACAGAGTTAATTTATAGATACTAATGACAATGTGTGGCTTACCATTTGATGCTGAAAGATGTGATTACAGATATAAGAACAAATGATAATAAGAAAAAAGTCCAAGAATTCGTACAATACTATTATTGTATAAAACAAATATATAATAAGTCAGAATATAAAAATAATACTAGTTAGTCAAAGTACGGAGTTAAGACTGAACGATATTATTACTGAACGAAAGTGTGTCGCAGATAAATACGTATAATGTCATTGTTTACAAAAATAAAGTCAAGCATTAAAATAATAAATAATTTATAATCTGTTTAGAATCGAAATATAAGCGTAATGTAAAAATTCTGTGTCAAACTAAAGTTTAAGACTATTATTTTGTATTTGTATATGTACATCTCAGATATCAATCTTCTTCCTAAATAACGTTCACGATCTAAAATTTTGACGTTCTCTAATCGAAATCATAATTAAATAAAAGTCTGTGATCCGTAATGACCAATCTAGTATCAGAGGAACTGTTAATATGTCATCGATGTTTCCGGATTCTCGTTTTTAATTTCCCGATTTGTCCTACGTATGTCGCGTTGCAATCTTTGCACTCTATTTTATATCTTATCTTCTTATTAGACACTTTCGGGAGAATCTCTTTTACAAAACTTCTAAGTTTATTTAGACTGAAAAATGCCAGCTTCATGTTTAAATTACTAATGATAATCTTGAATTTATCCGAGACCGATTCAATGTAAGGTAATACAGACCAAAAAATACGTTCTTGTTCTGGTGACGAGTCATATTGTTTAGTGCTTTGGATTGTTTATGAAATAACGTTTTTAATCTTGAATTAATCGTCTCAAAAATAAAATCAAGAAGGTAATCATTCTCCAGTGTAAAGTGTTTATTATAAATTTAAAGTTTTTGTCGTATCTGGGGTGTGAATTTTTTATACATACAATAACAAATATCTGTCAATCATTCCCATAACTGTTCCTCTTTTATGAGATAGAGGATGTGCCGATAGAAAATTGAGATACCTGCCCGAAAAAATGGACTTATGGTATTAATCAACTCCAAATATCCAAATATTGTTAATAATGATGGTAATATCTAAAAAAATTGATCGAGTCACCTGCAAATTCAGATGTGAATTGGATTCTAAGATGGAAAGAATAAAATATTTCTTTAATTTCATCTACTTTTTTTGATGGTACCGCTGTTACAAAAGGTTTAGATATATTGAAATATATTATTGAAATGATATCGTGTAAAAAACTTGCTAAGTTATATAATGGACTATCAATCGAGGAAATAATTCTGAAATTTTTTTCTTTCGAAAGAAAAGACTCGCGACTATAGTTGGCGTCTATGAGACTCAAGTCTTCTGATAACGGTCTGATAGAACTGAAAAGAGGGACTGGACAAACTCCACGAAAACTCGTAAACGCCAATCAACCTGGAAGGAATAACAACCTTAATGCAGGCCCGAAAAGTGACAAGATTGCAAAAGACTATATGTAAATGCATTGAAGTCACGCAATAATAAAAATCCAAGTTGTCGTCCCATTGATCAATAATTTCTTAAGAAAACAGGCGCCACGTCGCGCCTAAAAAATTATAAAACGCTTTCCACAGTAACGTTATTTAAGATTGAACTCGTGATGGTTGCTTTGCACGCAAAATTAGTTGTGCACAGTAACCGTCTGTTTACCTAATCATATTTTCCGCGAGGAAAACAGAATTTGTCATCCGTCTGGAGCAATCTAAAAAGAATCTCTTTAAAGAAAAACATATCATTTCTTTTCTTCTCGAAACCCTTCTAACGATGCACTTTAGATTAACAATATGACAATAGGACGCTATAAAAATCAAATCTTGCGCGATATTGCAACTAACTATTGCATCCAAAACAAAGGGTATTACATCCTTTTTTCGAAGTATAAGTAGAAGTTCCGCGGAAGAAGTAGAGCGTCAGTATGAAATCAGGCTACCTCAGTTCACGGAAATCAGACTACTTCAGTCAAAAAACGCGTTGGACCCCGAAAAGTTCATGCCAGTTCGTGTACTTTTACAAGTGCATAGAAAAAATTGTGAGCAACAATCATTATTTTAACATCGTGAAGCATCTCAGTTACTTTAGAAACATATATTGGTCTAGCCAGTGCCACTATCACGTTGCCCTTATCAGCCTTTCATAAAAATTCTTATATCCCTTGCCAATTGTAACAGATTCATGTTCATTTCTGTGTGATGTACGGGAGATGAAGCTAAATTATTTAATATAAGAAGAAATGAGATCGAGATTTGTTCATTAATAGACAATTTATGATTATTATTTTCAATACGATCGATAATTAAATTTGATTTATTATTCGAAGGTAAAGCAAAATTATCTTCAACTGCAAAAAAATATATATTTGAAAGTATAGAAAGTATGGAAACGAATGACAAATTCACAAAGCAATCATTCCTTGAAGAGAAAAATGAAGAAGAAAGAATTATTAAGAAAAAAAGGGTTGAGAATCAATACATATTTCTCTAACTATTTCATTAGCGGAATTATGCCCATTAGGAAAAGACAACGAACAACTGTTTGTTATCACCCGATCATTGTGAGGATCAACATCGATAGCAGTTACTGTTTTTTGATAATAGTAAATTGATCTAATAGATATTTTTATTATTATTATTTAATAATTATTTTTTCTATTTTGCTAATACTACATTTCGAATCAATTTTACTCTTTTCACACGAGAAGAAAAAATAAGAAGATTTTCCTTGTTTACTAAAAAAGGAGTTGCAAATATAAATGAGAAATAAGTGTGAGCTTAGGAAATATTTGTACATGGAGAAAGTCCATTTTTCTACAGGTGTCACTCAATTCTAATTTTAAGATTTATAACAAATTGATACTAATCTAATATAATAAAATTTTTTTTATGTATGAACAATTGCTAAAAGGTTCCAAATTGAAATTATGTAAATGATATAATGAAATTATGTAAATAAAATAAAAAAAAATATGAGGTGGGATATTGTTTACGATACAGTATTTAGTAAATCTAGAATGTAAAATGATTTTAATTAAACTAATACACAACTTAATCCATAACTTAAGTAATCTAACAGATTCAGATCCGAGGTAAACCAAATAAATTGAAAAAATGAATTTTGAGAAGGACGCATATTTACAGCCTGCGTAAATGTCTTTTTTAAATAAAAAAAATTTAATATAAAAAACTTGGCTTGGTCTTGCGGCGCCAAGTTTTTTATATTAAAATTTTTTTATTTCAATTAGATGCTCTTATTTTAATGTATTTTTGTTTAAAAGTAATTACATAATATTAATATTTCAACGAAATATATTTTCTGTTTAGAATAGGCGCAATTTAAAGATTTCACATATTTTTTGAGAAACATTATTATTATACCTTCTATAATTTGAAAAATAGATTTGGAACAGAAAGTCATTTTTTTCTTCAAAAAGCGCATATGCAAGTGCATATAATAATTTATGTAACGGTGTTTTCTCAGAGGAGCACACTTGGCGTCTTTCCTTACTTTTTTTTTTTTTAAATAAATTAGGAACCTATTTTAGGAGAGAGAAAAAATGAGCTATAGCTGTTTAATGACAGTGAACTAATATATAAGATTTAAAACGGAATACAGATTTTCGATAATAAGGATATATTATACTAACTACAAGTCTTACAATATTTTCAACGATGTATAATATCTCACTGTCATCAGCCACCTATTTGTGTACATTTTCGTCAAACAAGGACACTTTTAGATTCTCTAAAGTAGAATGTTTTTATATTACTATTAAAATGTTTGAATGTATCTGAGTTCAAAAATTAATCCATGCTTGATATATATATATATATATATATATATATATATATATATATATATAAAAATAATCTTATCTTTTTCTCACAATCATTTTTAAGAAAAAAACTTCATGCGACAAGCAATGCATCAAAAAAAAGATAAATATATATATATAATATAAAGTAATTAAGACAACAAATATATAAAGCGTATTAACGAATTATCTTTTTTTTGATGCATTGCTTGTCGCATGAAGTTTTTTTCTTAAAAGTATTTGTGAGAAGAAGATAAGATTCCGAGCGAGATATTATACACACAACAACGGTTAAAAAACTAAATTAAAAAAAATAAAAGAGGAAAACGCTTATGGGAATTCTCGAGGTACATTAAGCTTTTCGTTTTTCGACAATCATGATGACAAAATAGATGATCGATGTGTAAACATGATTCTTTTCCTTGCCGGTCGTTATCTTATGGACTTTTCGTGATTACAATGGCGGGAAATATGACACTCGATTTTTCGCTGATTCAAGAATCTTTTTTTTCTTTTGTATGAAGGAAGCCTTCCGAGACTGTTGATTAATGCACACTTAAAGAAGTGTGGTAGGAAAGCCTACGAAATTCGATCGATAGCTTTTCAGAACTGAGTAAAATACCTTTCAAATTTCATTTAAAATACTGATTGTAAAATACTTTTAAAAAATGTATTTAAAATGCAAAATGCAAAATAGGTTTTCCGAATTTATTTTTAATGTAAAATGGATAAATATGTATTTTAAGTAATTTTCAAATGGTAAAATGGTTTTTCCTACGATATATTTTTTAAAAGTATTTTACATTTGAAATCCATTTTCAACAAAATTTGAGATATTGATTACAATATTATAAATAAAGTATTTCTTACTGGAATATTAAAATTTTTTTAATATTATGACTTAAAATTCGAGACTATTTACTTGAATAAATCAAATTAATAAGAGAAACACCGGTTATAGTCAAAATTAAGTGTTAAGAGCAATATATCATATATTTTAAAAATGTATATAGTATAAATATATTAATATTTTACATGAAGCTGGAAACTATTTTTTAATTAAGATTTGATATTTATGGACTATCTGGAATGAATTTTCTGTTTAACACTAGAACCGCCGACGAAGCCAATTTGGCTCCGCTGATATTAAAAATTGCTATAACTTTCATAAAGTATTTGTTAATAGTTTTCCTTGACTTTTCATCATTCTAGAAGTTTGATTTACAAAAAAAAATTAATTAATTCCATTTATGTTTATACAGTTTATTTTTAATTTTACTGTAAACTGCTAAAAGTCGCTAAAATTACGCTTTATATATATTCTAGAATAATCTAAAATAATAATCTAATATTTTATCAATGTGAATTAATAATCTGTATTGTATATGTCTATGATTCTGACATTTTTTTTGTCTTGTTTTTTTTTTTTCGTAATATTGTTCATGGTAGAATCAGAAAAGGAAGCATTCCGAAGAATGTGCAATATATCATAAAATATTTGCAGCTTAGTCAGTCAGACGCGATTGGCAATGTGAAAAATAATCATGTGGCGAAATGTAATTTTCAAACGTATAATTTGCTAAATTAATTATTTAACAATTTATTTAATTGTAACATGATTTTTTTATTTCATATCGCAGAAATCTGTTTCAAAATTAACATTGCCATATTTGTCAGCGATTCGTGTTCATTCTTGATTTCTGTCACACACATTTTTATCCTGGCCAACATTATCTTGAAATGCCAGACATCATTTGATTGGTCAAAATTCGCTCCGTCCTTATCTCCTCATGCACAATGCTTTCCTTTTCTGATTCCATCATGGTATTGTTTACCATAGCAAGAAGAATGACGTCACAGTGAAACTGCGATTATCATATTCAATTATTGTTTTTTTCGTACTATACAATACAGAATATCGAAAATATATATACAATCTCAAATAATGCAAATAAAATCAAAATAACGTTTTATTAATTAAAGAAAAGTATAAGAGCCAAATTATCGTGTTTGACAGTTGTAGAAGAGTATTCAATTCCAGCGATTCTAGTGTTAATTTGCAATTTATTTGAATATTCATGAAAATCTTTGATCATTTATGAAACTAGTTCTTCTTATGCATCATTCTAGGAAAAATTTGTGGAAACATGGAAAAATCCTTTACTTATTTTATAAATAGTTAAATGATAAATATGATTCCATTTCAAATGTAAAATGGAAATGGTTTTCCAATAATCATTTAAAAAACAGAAAATGCAAAATACCATATATTCATATTTTATTCAGCAGTATACGATAAAATATTTCTAGACTCGAGAATTTTTTCATCCTACAGCCAATCAATACACTCAAAAAAACCTGTCATACATAAAATGACGCATAAACGGAAATAAATTTCTTATTTTTTCTTTTTGTAAAATGATTTAAAGCAACATTCCACATTATTAAATTCAAATATAAGTAAAGAAAACCTATTAAAAGAATATTTTTTAGTAAAAAAAAGTTTCCTCTATTTTATTTTTCTGAAAGTTTAAGTATAAGAAAGTGTTTTAAAAATTTTTCTGTATTTTTCGGAAAAAATAAAAAAATCCATGTTTTTTTCCTTAATTTTATTTTTCCAGAAAATTAAGAATACTTAAGACAATATTTTTTAATTTTTCAATCCTATATCTCGAATCATTCAGAAATTATTAAGGTGACCTGGAACTTTTGGCGGGCACTGTATAATATCGTAAATTAATTATTTTTGCAATTAGAAATGTTTTTCTTACTTTAAATATTGCATCTTCATAAGATTTAATTTTGAAAATACAAAGAAATTTTTATTTTAGATATTATTTAAGATTAAATTAAATTTTAACTCAAAATTTAAATGACATTTTATACTTTTATCAACAATATTAATGCGATTTTAGCCTGAAATGCATAATATAATTATTATCAAAAAATAGGTTACATCTTCGAATCCCTTTGCTCGATTTTACAAAATCGATTTGAAATAGATCTTTTTTTTATTAGAAAGAAACAATTCTTTATAAAAATCAGTTCAAAATAATTCTTTTGCTTAAAAATAGCAATTTTTTGCTAAAAGATTGGTTTAAAATCATCCTTTCAATTTGGAGAATTTTTTACAGTCAATTTTTTTACAAATCAGAATTTATCCATATTAAAGGATGTAAAATTTTTTTCTTTTATATAGGCAGTCGTTATGAAGTTCGTTTCTGATATAAATGAATTTTCTTTATAACTGAAATAAAATAAGAACAACACAAAATCTATATATTCATTTCGAATTGATCAATTACAATATAGAAATGATCACAATTCAAAAATATCCATTTTTTGATTTTATAAATTTTTTCAAACAGTAGTGATACACTGAGTGATACTTGATTCTTATCAGATCAATCTTCAAAGTCTCGATATTGCAATTTAGAATAAATCTTTTATTTAAATTATTTGAATGTTAAAGGAAATAAATGAAATAAAAGAAAAAAAGAGCTTGTTCTAAATTCAATCGAGGCTATAAAGATTAATTTGGCGAAGGTATCGTCGAAGATATCTATTGAAGCTGTGCCTACTGCGAAAGTTTGAATCGATTGCAAAAATTTATGAACACAAAAAACAAATATTTTGAATAATTATAATTATTTTTATTTTATAGCCAATTTAATACGGCAAGTTAAATTTCTAACTAATTTTTAACTAATTTTATGACTACGTATATGTATTACGTAAATTATATCTATAGATATATTAAAATTATGCAATATTAAATCATTACTTTACAATATGTGTCTGCATATTACAGATTAATCTATTTGTGTTCCATTGTCCTGTATTATTCTATTATTCCGTCTCAAAACTAGGCGTGATAATTCCGGCGCATAAGTCACGCAATGATCAGTACCTTCGACAGAAATTTTCCTGTGAACTCTCGTTGCAGGAATCCGAATGAAATTAAACGATACGCTCGCAAGATGGATGGATCGCTCCAGCAGATATATCAGATAATTTTATCTGACCATCAGGGAATAATATCCTTTATTCCTCGTTCTGATCGCGCGCGCGACAAAGAGCCTCAGGGGCTCTTCGCTTCCAATATATGTACATCATCAGAATCTGTCGGCATGGTACAGCATAGCACGGTCACCCACCCTACCTAACGATTTACAAGGGATAGAGTTATTCAAATACATGGACGATAATAATGTACGCAAGTTCATTAATCCCATCTACATCTATCGTAATATCTATCTATCGTAAGATCCTTACAATGATTATAACGCTCGTCGTAACAATTATAAACTCGCAAGAGTTGACTCAACTTGAACTCTTACTATTACGATGCTTGTCTGGCGATACGATAGTCAATGAGAATGAGGTTAGGTGGAATTCGCGAGCATTGCGAGGTCAATTGATAGGTCATCTTCAGTAACATTTTCTTCGAATTCATTATTTTTTATGATAAAAAAAGTAATATTTACAATGTTATTTGGTCTTAACATTCTATTTCGCTATTAGCTGCGTTAAGATACCGTAAATGTAGGTGACTTGGGACAGTGCAAGTAACTTGAGACAGCATGTATTTTTGTTAAATTTAATCTTGGTCTAATAATCATTCATGATTGAATTTAACAGAAGTACATGCTGTTCCAAGTTTCAAGTCTTCTGTTTCAAGTCATCTACGATACGAAGTCATCATTTGCGATACGATCTTATGTAGATAGACAATGTTTTACAATAGCTTCTATTCTTACAACCACGATCGTTTATGATTGAATCATTACGATAAATGTAGATGGGTCTTAAGGGAATACGACATTAAAATGAATAAATTAATGAATCGGCAAATTTGACTTTACAACCTGACAAGTGCGAATTTATCCGTCGCGAAGTAGCGTACTTAAGGCATGTAATTGGTGAGGACGGAATTCGTCCAGATTCTGGGAAACATTTCTCACAGCAGTAAGAAATTTTTCGGTTTCACGTAACGCTAAGAAAGTTCGTCAATTTTTAAAGTTTAGTCGGTTACTATCGTCGATTCCATGAATTTTCGAAAATCGCTAGTCCATTGTCAAACTTATTAAAAAAACCATTTTCATTTAGAATAATGCAACTCAAAATGCATTTGATGCCCTTCATGAATTACTTTGCAAAGAGCTTGTTCTTCAATATCCAGAAACTTTAAACGCAATTTCATAATCACTATAGACATTTCCAATTGTGCTATTGCTGGAGCTTTGAGTCAGGGAAAAATTGGTTAGGATTTTCCTATTTCCTACGTTTCTAGAATCTTAAATTTAGCTGAAAAAAATTATTCCACGATAGAAAAAGAATTACTTGTGATAACTTATTGTATTAATTATTGTCGACTTTACATTTACGGTCACACTTTCACATTAGTTACTGACCACTAGCCTTTAACATGACTACGTCATTGACTACATTTACACGTCACCATAATTTCGACTTAGTAACGCTGATGTTATAACTCTTGAACAGGATCAGCAGGTTCGCGTTGTCGCGTATGAGATATTTAGGTATCCACGCATACGTCTGACAGAGATAGAAGCAGTCAACATTCGCGTGGCGGCCATCGAAAAGTATTCTCTCACCGCATGCTACGTCATCAAAGATAAAGACGTCTCCTGCTTGTCGCATGCTACGTCATCAAAGATAAAAATGGAATTTGGGCGCGCCTTGTTCGGTGGAAAGACATCGTTATTGTTGGACATCGTAAAAATTTCGTCGATAGACGTAAATAAATTTTCGAGATATCGATATTTTGGATGTTGCAGCGATTTCGAATAGATGTACACATTCTCAAAACGTACGCCGTTTGAACTCTTGAGCAAGTTTGTGAGAACGTTGGTTTTACCACAATTCGACGGATCGCAAATGACCGTGCGTATAGCACTCGGCAACATTTCGCCATGCTTACGCTTCTCCGCGCTGCCACCCATCATTTGCGATTTCACAGTTTGTGACGTGTATCGTTAACGGTTATAGCTCGAATTTCATGCTCACTCTAAAGACTGTCGCTCTCAAATGACTATTTTAAAGGTGCGTGAATCCGCGAATCACGCAGTAGCAAAATGTATCTCGCGCTGTATCATCCTTCCGATATTCGAGACTTGACCGTCGAGCAACTGCAATATATATCGAAAATCGTACCCTTACGCGTATGTGTCTACTACATCGAACACGTCTGGGACAAGCTTCCGAAACATGTGAAGGCAGATTCGGAGGTTCGAACCTATCATCGCTGCGACGAGCACTACAATCAGCCGTGGCAGCGGACGCACATCGATGGCCCCGCACAAAAGATAAAGGACTGTAGCGAATGTCAGCGTCGCGCAGTGGTTTGCTGAATCCAGCATAAACGCACTTCCTTTCGAGTTACATATTCCGGGCTACCAGTTTTGCGACTCGGGCACTCGGCTTACGAAGCGACAAGCCAGTGGTGACGAGGGCATAAATCCGCTGGATGCGACGTGCCGAGAACACGACATTGCGTATTCCCGGAGCAACGATCTCACTGATAGACACGCGGCGGACAAGGTACTCGCCGATAAAGCGCTAGGATGCGTTACTGCGAGAGATTCGACTCTGAGCGAGAGAGCCGCAGCTGCCGTCTGTGCAGCGATGAAAGGCCAAGATCAGCATCGGCATGAAACCGAAGAAGAAGACGACGAGGAAAAAGGCGATGAAAAAGCGGATATTTCCAACAGCGAAACGAGACGGTGCGTTACTGTTTCTGTCAATGTTGGGCGCGCTCGGATCCTTGATCGGCAGAGCGGCCAGAGTGGCGAAAGTGATAAATGATAGCAAAGACGTCATCTCGAAGAGCTTCAACGTCAGGATCACGTGATGGAGCAGGGTCGCGGACTGTATCTTGCTCCGTACAAATACGGGCGCGGACTTTATCTCGGTCCGTACAAACATGGACAGGCTGCAAAGCTGCAAAGAAAAAAAAACGCTGAAAGGATAATAAAAATGCCGTCTGGCGCAACTACCAATATGCAATTGAACGAGCTCGCAAGAAGTATGCGCGTACCATACTTTAGAGGCGTTTTCATGCGTAACACGTTACCAATGAGCGATGCGCATCGAAACGAAAGCGGTATCGTGAATCTGGATGATGTGATGGGGCTTGGTACTCATTGGGTAGCGTACGCGAAAAGGAACAATCGCGTCTTTGTACTTTGACAGTTTCGATAATCTTCGACCGCCGAAGTAACTGGTGCGATATTTTGGGAATGGTGCAATGACGATAAAGTACAATCGCTCGTCCTATCAGACGTATGATCAGAGCTTCTGTGACAGATGTGTCTGCGGTTTCTACAACGTTAGACGCGCGTGAATTTAAAAAGCTCGACGAGATGCTGTGAAATCTTAGTATTCGTCGAACGCTTTTTCCGTCATATCACTTACGCTGACACTTACGTTGACACTTACGCTGAGCGGGAAGAGCACCGTTCTCGCGGCAAATTACTTTCCCGCCATTTGAGTGATGGAGATTACGAGCTCGATCTGGCGATTTTTGTGACTTATCACACAATACCGAACATGAACGAATCGAACAACAAATTTTATTTCACCAAAGATGACGTGGAAATTATAATTCCCAAAGATTCATATGAAGTGCGAGACATAAATGAATTTTTGAAACGCGCGAAACGGAAACGTCCACACCACGACGCGCTTGAAACCGTTGACGTAGTGCGTGGTGACAACAACAATGACACCGATGATGATGATGATGATGATAATTATTGAATTAAGTAAAATTGTAATAATTTATATAGCATATTGATTACTGCATTTTTCTGTCAATCTGCGAGTGACTTACTTTCAACGATGTATTATATTTTTGCTTTTTCGCTGAAGATGATTCCAAAATGAGCCGAACGTTCGATACAATAAATAAAGGTAATATTATTTAAATATTATCTTCATCTTCTAACTCTTCGGTCTTACATAAACGTTAGACTCTCATTAATCTTGTTCTGAATTTCTAAAATATATTTTATTATAGCGTTTTGGAAAGCTCTTGAAATAAGCTATAAGAATTCACAATAAAAAAATGAAAGGTTCCGTAAAAAAAATTTTATGTAACATGGGCTTGACCTTAAGGACTTCTTCTCAAAATAAACCAAGATCACCGTTCTTTTTTCCTTCTCGAAACCATAAAACTTTTGTCTGAAACATTTTTTGAAAAAATTTCTCCTTTTCGAAATATTCGTGTGTATTTATTAAAATGGCCTGTATATATAAAAAAAGAAAATGCAGTAATAAAAAGTTAATGAAAAATTCTGAAAAAAAATTTAAAACTCTATGAGAAGGAAATAAATAATCTTTGTTATTTATGTAATAGTAACTCTATTACTAGTCTTTTCCGTAAAGTTGACAGAACATAAAAAATTATTGAAAACCAATATTCAGTTTTAATAATTGATATCTTGTTAATTAATTGCGAAAATTACAAAATGATAGAGGGTTTTTCGACTAATTGTGAGTTTGATTGGCTCTACATCTACGCGAAAATTTTTTCGTTATTTATCAGACACTTCGTATATAATGTCCTCTCTAAAATATCTTTTACTGCAGATAAGAAAACGTATGTCATCATCAATTTTATGCTTTTAAGCATAGCTTTCTGAAGACATTTCATCTGCAAGACCTTGGTGAGATTTCGAGAAAACAAAATCTGAAAGGGAATCGCGAAAATTGCTTCATGGATTTTCTCGATTTCTTTTAATATAAAAGGCGCAAAATTTTTTCGCGCCGTCCCTGTAGTCGAGAATATTATTTATCCGTTTGAGAATAGTTAACCAGTGGTCGATCAATCTAAACAGAACTTAGAAACTATCATCGTTAAAAAAAAGAAGGAGAGAAGGAAGGAGAAGTGGAAAATGTTGATAAAAAAGAAGTTAATAAAAAGGAAGAAACCATTTTAAGTTGCGGTCGACTACATTGAAAAGAGGAAAGCATGTGAATGAGCGACAAGAGAAACAGGCAAGCGAAATAAGCTTCTATATTTCTAAAGCAGTTCCTTTGCAAATAAAACTGCCGTGTTTCGACACACAATATTATCACGTTGGAGGAATCTAAACTAATATCAACGGTGTCGGCGACCAATTCAGACCGTTCTTTGAGTTTATTCGCGATGATGAGATGAGATTTAGATTACGGTTAAGCTCAGGTATAGGTATCTTTTTGGGCTATTAGATTCACACTATCGCAAAAACATTGTGTCCGTTTCTGGGTCACTAGCCGTTTCACAAACTCAATAATGAAAACGATTTCGCAATTGTTTCCATCAAAATAATAATAATAATAACTTTAAATATATAATAAACAAGGGCATTAAATATAATAATAGATAAGAGATATAATAATAGATAATACCGGATTATTAGTTGCTATTTTTTAATTATATAACATTAATTACAAACAAACGTTTCGATCTTACACTTGGTCATTTTCAATGTTCGATAAATAAAATCTAATGACAAATTAAAATTGTTACTTAAGAACGTTTAACGAAAAAACGCGTACTAATTGAAATTAAAATTGACGGACACATACATAAATTTTACAATTATATAGATTTACATGCTTATAATAGATATATTCTTGTTTTAAAGATATATGCTTTGAACGAAAGAAAGTATCAATGTCGTTTCAACAGATTTGAACACATATAAATACATAAATACAAAGTAGTTTCCATTAATGTATCCACAATGTTCGGTAAATGTGTCACGCTATTTAAAATTTGTAAAACTACATAATGTATATTATGTCATATAAGTAAATTAAAATTTTTTTTATAGAATGATAAATTTTATAGAATGATAAATTCTTTAATTGGTTCCAAAAATAAAAGTTGAATCTATTCCTAGAAGTTGCATTGTCGTGACAAGAACTTCTGAAGATAAATAAATTGTTAAAGAATTTCCAAGGATAAGAATTTATTCAAAGATATATCTTGATATCAAGATCTGTTCTTTTGATAGAAGCCTTATATCAAGATTTCCAATTTACGATTAACATACCAATTCGAATTAATGACAAGACAAATAACTAATGCCAAATAAATAAAATATCGTTTGTGGTGGGAGAGTTCAATGAGGAGAAGGGATAATGAGAAAATTTTAAGAAGAGGAAAGTGATTGTATAATAGACGAATATATTTCAAGCAGAAATTTAGTGTTATTCTGTTTATTTAATCTATTCTTCTGCCTTTTTATAAAGATCATCTCAGAAATCAATCTCTTATTATAAGATGGTTGACTGTCTAAGATTTTAACATTGTTTCATTCAAAATTATGATTGAGTGAAATCCGATGATTCGATATGACCGAAGGTGAACTTTTTATTGTAATATCAAACATATATTCTCGTTTTCAATTGCCTTTTTGTTTAGCCAATATACGAAGCGTCACAATCTTGGCAAGAAATCTTGTAAATGACATTGTGATATGCTGTTGTGTCAAGTGCTTCTTTTCTGGTTGTGATGTAATTTTTAAGCGTATTCGGAATCGTAAAAAGCAGGTTTTAAATTTACTTTTGAATGATAGAAAAGGATTTTGAGGTGGTCCTTATAAATGGTACAGTGAAATATCTATTTTCTCTCTGTTGATTATGCTTAATGTTTCTATTGCCGATTCTATTAGAATGAAATTTTATTCTCGTTTGTGAAAAAAAATAAAAGAAAGAGGGTATCCATTTTTAAGTAAAATTCTTATCATTTTATTTATATTTTTGGAATAGGATTTAGGATGGGACAAAAAGAAAATTTTATCAAATAAATTGTTATTAATAATAACAATAACTTTGCATAGTAACACAAAGATTAAAACAGTACATCAGAAAACAGTAATACATGACTAGTTACACACAATAGATGGGCGACAATTAAACAGCTAATTTAAAACCACTTGAATATGAATTGCATAAGTTTACAAAATAGATAATAAAAAAATGTACAACTAAGAATAATTTATAGTTATAGAGCTATAGTTATACAAGTATTCGTAACAAAGATTATGATTCGCCATATAAAAGATAACATAATATAATATAATTGTAATTGATTTAAGTGCATATATATGATTCAATTCCAATATACAGAATATAACATAATGACATAATAACATAGTTCAAAAGTATTGTAATTAACAGTAGAATGAGATAACATAAAATAATTGAATATAAAATAACTCAACACAAGATATTGATATAAAATAATTTAACAGAATAATTGACTATATATTTACATGTGTATATGAGATCTATTAGATCGGAGGAAAAACTTTTCGGTATTCTTTAGCTCAAAATTATATATCTCTACAACATCTTCGTTAAAAATGATCAAAATTTCAATTTCAAAAAAGGGTTTTTAAAGCTTAAAATCTCTACTTTCGAATGATCACTATATTTTTTTGCATTATTTATGAGTTTTATAATTTTTATATATAGAAAATTACGAGCTAAAAATAATGAAAAATTTTCTTTGCACTTTGTAAGTTTGCAGCATGCTAAAAACAATTTGAGCAAATTTTTTATTATCTATCGTAAAAGTTTGAAGCTTTCCCTACAAAATCGTGTTTTAAAAATGTTCGATTTCTTGAGTTACTCATGGATTAAATAAAAAGGAGTATTCTGACTTTGATTCTCATAATTCCATTAAAAATCATCATACTGTAAAAAAAAAAACGGATTTTCAAAGCTGAAACGTTGTTGTATCAAGTGATTGACAATTAAAAAAAATAAAATATATACAACTTTAAACTAAAAATATGACATAACTTTTTTTTTAATCATTGCATTGATTATAAGGATAGTAATATCACATTTCTAACAAAAATCTCAAATTTGTATATATTTTACATTTAAAAAATGATTATATCATTTTATCATTATATCATTTGATAGAGCAAAGCTTTAAGAATCTGTTTTATTAATTACGGTGATTTTTAACATTATGAGCTATATTCATAGTCTCTTTTAAAAAATGTTCTTTTATTTAATCCGCATGTACAATAACTTGGTAACAAAAAGTCTTCATTTTTTTAAAGAATTTTTTTAAGAAAAAGCTTTAAACTTTCACGTTAGATAGTCGTAAATTTTGCAACAAACATATTTTGTATATAATTTTGAGCTAACAAAATACCGCAGAACTTTTTTTTCCAATCCATACATTCAATTAAAATATCTTAATTATTAGAAATTAATAATCGATGCAACATAAAGGGTTACGAGCCAAGCGAGATGTTAACTGTTAATTATTTATTTTTCAATCATATAAATAGAACCATAAACTTTTTGATCCTTACCGGATCATTCTCAATGTGAAAATTAAAATCAAGGTAATTATTTACATTAGAGAACCCTGTACCTAGCAGAATTGCTGCTACTAAGCCTCTCAGAAAATGAAACGAAACCAAACAAAATTACAAGTTGCATATTATGCAATGTAATTATGCATATTATGCGTGAAATAGAACACATTTTAGATTAAGCCAACAATGATGCGATTTTAACCTTCATCAAAAAAATTTTTATATAATATAAATGTATTTAGTATTTAATAAAATTTAAAATACAAAATATTTAAAAAAAAAATAATACGAAATACAAAATATAAAAATGTATTTAAATACATATTTTAATTCTAACAGTATATGACGTCCTGCGTATCATCCTATTTTCCTACTGATTGTATTGTGATCAAAAACGATTCTAACAAACTGAGATTAACGTAATAATATCTCAGACAGTATTATTCCGTTTTATTTCGCACACGTATAATCTCAAATTTGACTCAATACAAAATACCGCATGTGTATAATCTCAGATTTGACGTCAAATATGGAAACAATACGTATATCTACACCTGCATACGCAATTTCTCTTCCGGTCTTTTCTCGCTTGTCTGTTACATCGAAGCAAATACAAAGAGAACATTTTCTCTGTCACAATGAATTTCTCTGCGACATGAATTCTTATTTTATCGAAAACCTCATAACGAGCGATTAATGTACTGAATTTATCGTGTGGTATTGAAGAATTGTCTAAAGAAAAATTCATCAATTGCTGGATGCTAATTCCAGCAAGTAATATATCGTCGAAAAGCATTCATCGAGGTGATTACAGATATACTGTGATAGTCTCAATTGACGGCACAACTTCGTCGCTTTATTAACATTATTCAACAGCTAGTGGTCTTCCCTCGGTATTCAAAGTCGATAGCCATGCACTAAATTGTCATGGAATTCTCTCATTTGAGTTGGGCGCCAGGCACGAATGAGGCATTCTTCTTTTCTTTTCTTAATTTTAATAATTATTCTCGACACCTCTCAGTTACGACGAACGGTAGCCAGCCGCTTAGCGCCCGATGGGCAGAGATGGTGGATTGTTCGGAGCGGAAATAAATCGGAAGGCAAGAGAGAAAGAGAGAGAGAAAATATAAGAATTACACCTTAATAAAAAAAAGAATAACAAACATATATATTTGATATGTTAACAGTACATTCGATAAAGGATCACATCAAGTACGCCATGGTAATCACGATTATCGTATTCATTTGGTTGTAGTATGAGTTCACTAGAATCGGAAACCGTTGAATTGCGTAACACAAAATAACAGAAAAAAAAAATAACAGAAAATAGCGGACATGCTATTATCTCGAGATTTTTGCAAAAAAAACAAATTTGCCAATCGAACAAATACTATAATGAATCAAGAATTTTCTGCAAAATGTTGTACAAATGATTTTTTTCAACTTTATACGGAATTATCCGTGAATTCGAGTGGCCTTGTCAACGCAGAAATAGGAAAGGTCATGACTCAAAACTGCTGAGTACAAGATGGCGATTTAATTTATAATTACACGGAAAATGAAATATGGCGACAAGATTGGAAAAAAGGCGGTGAGCATTATGCAAAAATACAATATTATGATCTAGGTATATATATATATATATATATATATATATATATATATATATATATATATATATATATTATTATATATATAT
>Ga0157363_1000904_pt1 | contig 23683 bp, 16 predicted proteins | sample AttsexASBM1_FD_111477 | JGI IMG/M metagenome (GOLD analysis project Ga0157363, IMG submission 111477) | Fungus gardens microbial communities from leaf cutter ant in Ribeirão Preto, State of São Paulo, Brazil - Atta sexdens ASBM1 | ecosystem: Host-associated > Fungi > Mycelium > Unclassified ... | reverse complement strand
TCGGAAGGCTCAAGGACTGGCGGCGGGTCGCAACCCGCTATGACAGATGCCCGACCGCCTTCTTCTCAGCCATCTGCCTCGCTGCAACCATCATGTTCTGGCTATGAGTCCTGAGCCTAGCAAACGCGTAGCGCGCGAAAGCGCCATGATCGGGAAAAGCTGTCGGTACAGATCATAACGCAACATGAATGCCCGTGAGAGTTCTGCCCCCTGCATGAGACGCTTTGACAACGCCGGGTCATCCAATTTGATGGTCTGACCAACACCGTATCCTGGGAACCCTGTGCCGGTGAACTCCTCTTCCGCCCAGCTTCCGTCCGCTTCCTGCCGGTCAACCAGATAACGGCACCCTTTGGCAATGGCTCCATAATCCTGAGGGCGCGCAGCCGCGATCAGCCCCATCAAGGCCCAAGCAGTCTGAGAAGGCGTTGTTGCTCCATGCCCTATGGACGAAATGTCCATATAAGACGCGCAACTTTCACCCCACCCACCATCGTCCTGCTGGTGTGAAATCAGCCAGTCGCAGGCCTTTGCGATGTAAGGCTGTGACATATCTTCACCGATGGCAGCCAGAGCAGGCAGGACCGCCCCCGTGCCATACAGGTAATTCACGCCCCACCGACCAAACCATGGTCCCTGCGGATCCTGCTCCGCCCGAACGTAAGCAAGGGCCTTCTGAACAACAGGCAGATCACGCGACACACCCAGAAGACCAAAGGCTTCAAGAATATGAGCGGTCACATCCACCGATGGCGGATCAAGAGCTTCCCCGAAATCACAGAATGGAATTTTCGAGAGCAGGCTCTTGTTGTTGTCCTTATCAAAAGCTCCCCAGCCGCCGCACGAACTCTGCATGGCGATCAGCCAGTTCACCGCCCGCGCGATTGCCTCATCAACACCTTTTCGCTTCCACTCTTCCCTGTGGCGGCAGAATGACAATGCAATTAGCGCAACAGCCGTGTCGTCGGTATCCGGATATTGGTCATTTGCATATTCAAACGACCATCCCCCCGGTTCGACATCAGGCAGCTTGACGGACCAGTCCCCTTTTACGCGTACCTGTCGATCCAGAAGCCAGCCAAGTGCCTTGTCCATTTCGGGCGTAAAGCGCTCCTGAGCATTGGCGTCATACAACGCCATCAGAGCCAGCATGGTGTCCCAGACAGGGCTATTCGTCGCCTGAATCCACGATGCCTCTCCCTTGTCATAGCGCCAGCCGGGATCATCCAGCGCGGCAAGAGCCTTGGCCATTACAGGGTGATGGAACTGGTAGCCTTCGCCATGCAAGGCCATCAGGCCATACACCCATGGCGGCTGGATACCACCCCACCCTCCATCAGCATCCTGATGCCGGATGATCCATTCCAGCATGTGCCGAACCGCTGCTTCACGAATGGTATTGCGCTTGAGAAATTTAGTTTGGAGCCAATGCAGCCCTTTGTCCGTCGTCCGGAAAAAGCTGGACCATGCGTCCCTCCTTTCTTTTTTGGGAAGGGTATAATCGAACCGCTTGCGCCCTTCCGGAAACAACGCATCCAAACGATCCTGCGGACGCAAAGGACGACTAGGACGACGTGCAGACAAAATGGCGAGCGGTGCCAGGGTCGCACGTGCCCATTGTGCAAAATTATAAATGGAAAAAACGAAATTATCCGGAAACCAGATGATCTCGGGAGGAAGATTAGGTGTTTTTTCCCAAGGCCATTCACCAATAAGAGCGAGCCAATATCGGGTAAACACGCGAATGTTTTTCAGGCCGCCTTTTTCAGCAATCCATGTGCTGGCTTTTTGAAGAGCCGGATGATCCGCGGGGTACCCCAATGATCGTAAAGCGGCATAGGCTTCTACCGTGGCGTTGATATCGCCATTGCCTGCGCCGAAATAAATTCCCCAGGACCCGTCTTCGCGCTGCATTTCAAGAAGGGCATTGCCCAGCCGGGGGCGAAGTGGATGATCTTCAAGGCCCAGAAACCACAGAGCAAGACACCACTCAGCTTCCATGGACGCATTGGACTTAACAGATCCAACCCAGTGACCATCTCCCTTCTGCTGTCCAATCAACCAGTCACAGGCGGAAGACACAGTATGAGCCAGACTATTACTCATACCTTTGAGTATTGGCGCATTCATCCTACAAACACCCATACAATATATAAAATCATGCTTCTGGCAGCTTCTTATCAGCCTCACCTGATAGCGTCAGCCTCTGAATATCAGCATAAACAGCATTCCATTCTGCTTCCTGCATATCAATGAAGCCAAAACTACGAAGACAGAATGCCCCCTCTGCCGCGAAAATCATGGCGCGTATCTTTCTGGCTTCGGTGGACTGGCACGCATCAGATTTCAGCCACCCTGAATACCAGTCTCTTACTTTCTGCAAATGGCCAGGAGACTGTAGCAAAGTAATGAGCATCCCCACCATACGGGCCCGTGTTGCATCATCAATCTGGCTGCAGACCTGAACATAAGCCCGCGCACGATCAGACGCACTTGCATCCGGGAGGACATGCCTGAGTACCTCGGCGTCAAAGGCAGAAATCCAACGATCAATCAGCGCGGCAATCAGGTCATCTTTACTGCCAAAGCAGTATTGCAGGCCGCCCTTGGTAATACCGGCTTCTTTGGAAACAGCATCCAGGGTCAGGGCTGTAGCGCCCCCCTCCCGAACGAGACGTTCCGCACATTCCATAACCTGATCGCGATTAATGGTTCTGGGGCGCGCCATGAACTTCTCTGCTGGTTTCATTCCGTCTGTATGGAATTAAACCAGCAATTTTTTCCTGGCAAGACCATTCATCTGGACAGCCTTAGTGCCGATGTAGATCATTAATTTTATTTATAGAGATGTTTGTACTCTGAAGACAAAGCAGGCAATCCGCCTGAACATTAATACCGTATCAAAGAATAATAGACTTTTTATTCCGTTTTTTTCAGAAAGAGGAGCTGCCATACAAGTGGCAAGCTCCTCCTTCCAGTAACGTGTTTTAAGCTGGCTTGCGCGAATTGGCAGCAGCCACGAATTTACCCCATTTCACAAGGGTTTCCGTGCAATCCGTCCGATCGAGCTTGCACTCGATGAGGGTAGGCCCACGTGTATTCTTTCGAGCCTTTTCAATAGCCTCCGCAAGTTCTGCGCCAGTCGTAGCGTGAAGGCCCAGACCATATTTTCCGCTTTCCTCACCCGGGACACCCTGGTTGAAGCAGTTGATCAGGGCAGCGTAATCCCAGTTCTGGATATAGTTGTATGGGCCGTCATGGATCTTGATCTCGATGACATAACCATAATTGTTGATCAGAAAAATAATGACCGGCAGTTCGTACCGGATCATCTGGGCCACTTCCTGCGCCGTAAGCTGAAACGACCCGTCTCCAACCATCAGCACATGCTGGCGATCGGGGGACGCCATGGCGTTACCAAACATGGACGGTACCGACCAACCAATGTGCCCCCACTGCATCTCGGACTCGACTTTAGCGCCGTCAGGAAGGTTCATGCGAATGGCATTGAACCAGGAGTCACCCGTTTCAGCGTAAAGCGTCGTCTTGCTATCAACCAATGCATTGATCTGACGGGTCATTTCATCATTGGTCAACGGTGCGGCTGGATCTTTTTCCGGCAGAGTGACGGGCTTGTATGGCACTGCCAGCGAAGCAGGCTTCTTTGGGGCGTCCTTGGTCAGAGCAACGACAAACTCTTTCAGACTAAAGCCTTCGAAAGTTTTCCCAGCAACCGTTACGCGCTGCGGCTCAACTTCCAGAACCCGCTCACCACGGACCAGATCACGCCAGCCAACGGACGAATAGTCGTTCCAGACAGGTGCCAGAGTAATGACTGCATCCGCCTTCTTCACAACGTCTTCAACACCGGGGCTGCTGACTTCGCCCCAGTAGACACCCCTGAAACCCGGATGCGTTTCAGGGAAGAAGCTCTTGGCCGCAGCCATAACCGTCACTGCACAACCCAGCTTGTCAGCAAGAGCAACTGTTTCATCCAATGCTTCGCTAGCGCGCAGCTTGCTCCCAACGAGAATGACCACATTCTCGGCCTTCTCCAGAAAACCAAGGCTTTCTGTGAGCGCAGCCTTCAGGCTGTCCTGATCTGGGGTAAGCTGGGACAACAGCGAAGAAACCGGTCCTGGGCGAACACAGGGCTGGCTCGCCACATTACACGCGATCTCCAGGTAAGCCGGCTTCTTTTCACGCAGCGCCGTACGAATGACGTGATCAATTTTCTCGGGGGCAGTCTCGGCTGATGTGATGCTTTCGGCGGCACAAGTGACGTGCTTCGCCATTTCCATCTGGTAATTGTATTCTGTGGTTCCGATCGTGTGATGCAGAACGCGTCCAGAGCCATGGTCATTGGAATTGGGCGCACCTGAAATCAGGATAACCGGAAGGTTTTCCGCATAGGATCCTCCCAGACCATTCATCGCGGAAATCGCACCCACACTGAATGTCACAACGGCAGCAGCAGCTCCGTTGGCACGCGCATAACCTTCAGCTGCAAAACTGCAGTTCAGCTCATTACAGTCATAGATCTGCTTCATTCCGCCATGCTCGATCAACTGATCGAGCAGGATCAGATTATAGTCACCCGCAACCGCAAAGTGATGCTTGAGGCCAATCTGGGTCAGCCGTTCAGCAAGATAATGTCCAACAGTAAAAGCCATGATCCGGTCCTCAGAAATTTTCTGAGGCCTAGGGTGCGCGCCCTTTGTCCTGCTGTCCAATATATAGTTGAAGCGGTTTCCATATATAATTAATATGGATAAATGGATTTACGCCATTTACGATACTTCGTCGCCATCGCAGATCACGGAAGCTTTACGCAGGCTGCGGAGGCTCTGCATATCGAGCAGCCCCCCCTCAGCCAGCAGATCAAAGCTCTTGAAGCTGAACTTGGTCTCAAGCTTTTCACGCGATCCAGAAGGGGCGCCTCCCTGACGGATGCAGGAGAGCAACTTCTTGAGCAGGCACGAACGATCCTGACGCTTGAGCGTCAGTTTCATCTTCTCGCCCAGGGCATGGCCCGGGGCGAACAGGGGCGCCTGCGAATTGGCATGGCTGGCGCCGTAGCGATGCTTCCGCTGATTCCACGCGCCATCCGTGCTTTTCGTGAACGGTGGCCGGAAATCCTGATCACGCTGGAAGAAAGTAATACCCCTGCTCTTTGCGAAGCTCTGCGCGAACGCCGTGTTGACATTGCTATTGTTCGCCCTCCCGTTCCAGACCCGGTCATCTCACTTCATCCGCTGCTGGACGAACCGACAATGATCGCCATTCCGAAAGGCCATCCTCTTTCGGAGCATCACACACTCAAGCTGTCTGACGTCGCAAATGAGCCGTTCCTCATTTTTGACCGTAGAATTGGTCCTGGTTTTTACGATGCCATTATTGCCGCCTGTCAGCAGGCAGGATTCACACCTCATTTCGGACAATCCGCTCCTCAGATTGCCGCTACGGTTCCGATGGTGGCTGCAGGTCTCGGTGTATCCGTCGTTCCGGCATATCTCAGCCAGATCCACGCGGATGGAGCAACTTTTCGTCCGATTTCCGGCCCTGCTCCCCGCGCAACAATTTCACTCGCATCCCGCGATCCTGACCTGACTGGTCCCAGCTCCAATTTTCATCAGATTCTTCTCAAACTTGCCGAAGCCTCATCACGAGCATGAGGTGCGACATCCCTTCACATACCTGATTGACAGATACTTACGTTTGTCACGCCTCTCTCATCGTCCAAGAAGCCGGGAAGAGAGGATAAATCTCGTCAGAAATTTCCCGTTCGGCGCTTGAAATATTCCCACAGATAAGGCCAGCAAGGGTTTTATCATTATGTAACATATAGAATCTTTTTGGATATATTTGTAATGTAATTACATTTATAAGTAATTAATGTTTTCAAAAGAGATAAGTATTTTACTTGTCATAAAACATTCAAATATTAATCCGCATTGGAGTTCTTTTTTTCAGAAAAATAGCCACTATAAACGCGCCATGAAGAAAACAGGCGTTCTAACAAGAGGTATCATGTTGTCTCGCTCAAAACATTTCTTGTGTGCAACATCTGCCTTGGCGATGAGCATCTCCTGGGCCTCTGCCCAGACAACCACGGCCGACAACAAGCGTCCGCACGGGCACCCTCACAAGAAGACCACTCAGGCCGCTCATGACAGCGGCCCTTCCATGATGGGTGCAACGGCCCCGACGGATGCTGAGAAGGCAGAGCTCGTGCAGGTGCATGGCGCCCGTCACAATGCGCCCGGCGGCGGCCTCATGGTGCATGAAGATGCCGCCAAATCACGCTCGACCGTAACGCAGGAATTTATCGCCAACCAAACGCCTGGCGTGAACCCGATGCAGCTCATCGCCCTGCTGCCTGGTGTAAACACGACATCCGTTGATCCGCTTGGACTCAATGGCGGCAACATGACGCTTCGTGGCCTGAATTCAAGTCAGATCGGCTTCACGCTCGAAGGCTTCCCGATCAACGACATCGGAAGCTACGCGGTCTATCCGCAGGAAATCGTGGATTCCGAAAACCTTCGCTCAATCAACGTCGAGCAGGGTTCGGCTGACCTCGATAGCCCGCATATCAGTGCGTCGGGCGGGTCGGTCAACATGTATCTGCTGGATCCGAAGGACCGGTTCGGCGGCCATATCGACGGTACTTATGGCAGCTATAATGCACGTCGTATCTTCGGCCGTCTTGATACTGGCAAGATCGGCAATACCAATCTCAAGGGTTACATGTCCTTTTCCGCTGCGGATGAGAAATCCTGGCGTGGACCTGGCAGCCAGAAAAAGCTGCATGGTGAAACCAAGTGGGTCAATGAATGGGGTAACGGCAACCGGATCTCACTCGCCATCGTCGGCAACCAGTCCAACAGCGTGCTGTTTCCGTCCATGTCGCTTGCGAACTGGCAGAAATACGGCGTTCATTACGCCTACCAGTCCAAGTGGGATCCGAAAAACCCCAGCGCAAACTATTACAAGCTGCACCAGAACCCATTTACCAACATCTACGCCAGTGCACCGTCAACCTTCCACCTGACGGATAACCTGACCCTGACCGAAACGCCTTATTTCTGGTACGGCAACGGGAATGGTGGTGGCGCGTATTCAGAGAGCCTGACCAGCCAGCAGTATGGCAGCCAGTCCCTCTCGGCTTCGATCGGGCAATACAATGCGTCCAACACAAAGAGTCTGCTGGTTTATAACCCGTCCAACACCCAGACGTATCGTCCCGGTGCTGTCACGAAGCTGACGCTTCACACCGGTATCAACCGCCTGATGGTGGGTTACTGGTTTGAATATTCGAAGCAGATCCAGACGTCTCCCTACAGCCTTGTGAACATGTCGACGGGTGAGCCATACGACGTTTACGGCAATGGCGTGAACATGGTGCTGTCCAACGGTCAGACAGCTCAGTATCGTGATACGCTGACACAGACGCGCATCCATACGATGTTCATCGACGACAGTCTGTCGCTTCTGAACAACAAGCTGACCATTGAAGCGGGCCTGAAATATGCCATCGTCATGCGAAACGGGCACAACTTCCTGCCTGACACATCGACAGGCCCCTATATCAACGGCTCGTGGAACGAACCCCTTCCGGCCGTGTCGATCCGCTACAAGCTGAACAATCAGATCCAGCTCTTCGCATCTTCCACGACCAACTTCCGTATTCCGATGAATACATCGCTGTACGACGCTGGCACCTACACGTCTGGAACGGGTTACAGCACAAAAGCCAACCCCAACATGAAGCCGGAAATCTCTATTTCCGAAGAGGCTGGCGTGCGTTACCAGGACGACCTGATCAACAGCACCCTGACGTATTTCCATTATAACTTCACGAACCGCCTCTACAGCCAGACTGTTGTTCAGGCTAACGGAAGCTATTACTCCCAGAGCATCAATGGCGGCGGATCGCACGCTGATGGTGTGGACTTCGAAATCGGAACACGCCCGATCCTGTACCATATCCGCCCATACGTCTCGGCTGAGTACATTGACGCCCGCACAGACAGCAACGTGGCTGCCTCAAGCTCTGGCGATTACGTATTTAGTAAAGGCAAGTTTGCGCCTCAGACGCCAAAATTCCAGGTTGGTTTCCATCTCGACTACGATGACGGCCATCTCTTTAGCGGGTTCGGTCTGAAATACGTCGACAAGCAATACGCAACGTTCAACAACGACACCTCCATCCCGAGCTATGTCACGATGGACGTTCATGCAGGTTACCGCTTCAAGGACTTCAGCTTCTTGAAAAACCCGATCCTGCGCCTGAACATTCAGAATATCACCAACAAGCAATACCTCGGCTTCGTAAACGGTACAGCCGCAAACGGAAAAGCCGCAACCGGCGTGTTCGGTTCCAAGCTCTCTGCGGGCAGCACCACTTACTATGTTGCGGCTCCCTTCTTCGTGGGCGGCAGCGCAAGCGTTGATTTCTAATTCTTAAGAAACCCTGGTGTCCGGACATATCTCCGGACACCAGGAACATTTACATGCGTAGCAGCCCCTACATCGTCCTATCTGCGACCCTGAGAAGATCACCTTCTAAAGCCGCCTCAGAATTTCCCGAATAAAAATAACGAGATAGCTCATAAGGGCAGTTTCCCGACGACATCCCTGCCGGTCACCGCGTCCCTGAAAAGTGTGACTGTTGTGCAGCAATCCGAACTTCAACGCGTTTCGCTGCCCTGCAGTACTTGCAAATGACTCGCAATACCGATACGAGCCGTTGGCTATACGCCAGCAGGAACCAGCAATGAGATCGGACATGCCTCGCAGCAGGGCTATTTATGCCATCCCTCTTTCCCTTTTTGTGAGTGGTACTGCCCTTGCAGCCGATCAGACTGAAAAATCCGATCGTTCCCAACCTGAGAAAAGCACTGTCGAAACGCGGAAACCCAGAACTGCCGATACTCGTGTAACAAATATCGAGAGCCTCAGAGTCCGTGGGCGCAAGCCCTCAACGGTGGCTTCCTCCGCTACCAAATCAGACACTCCTCTTGTTGAAACAGCCCAGTCCGTCACGGTCATCACCCGTAACGAGATGGATATCCGGGGCGTTTTGAACCTGAATCAGGCCGTTCGGTACGCTGCTGGCATTACGCCTGACCTGCGCGGCGGAGAAGGCACACGATACGACCAGTTCCTTCTGCGCGGCTTCACGGTTCCGACATTCCTTGATGGCCTGAAACTTCAGGACAGCCCGACGGGTTACGCCAGCGCCCAGACCGACACGTCGAGACTGGAACGCATCGAGATCCTCAAGGGCCCGGCGTCTGCAATTTATGGGCAGTCGAGCCCGGGTGGCCTGACAGCCCTGTCCAGCAAACTCCCAACCGATCAGCGGTTCTATGGAGGGGTCAATGCGACCGGCGGTATGTTCGACCTGTACCGCGTGGACGCAGATGTTGGTGGTTTTGCGACAGATAACGGCTTCGTCCGATACCGCATTAACGGCACGGTCAACGGCCAGCACACACAGCTTGCCCGGACCGGAAGTCGTCGCTTCAGCATCAGCCCGTCCTTCACGCTTGGTGGTGACGGCCCGACGACACTGACCATCCTTGGTAATTACCAGTATGATCCCGAAAACGGATCATACGGCGGCGTGCCGCTGGTTGGATCGCTCAAGCGGGCATCCTTCGGTTATCTGCCGCGCAACTTCTACGATGGCGACGCCAACTACGAGAAGTTCAACCGCAAGCACGGCTCGATCACCTATATCCTGAACCATCGCTTCAACCAGGACTGGAGCTTCAGCACCCGCGGCCGATACGACGATATCAAGACGCAATATCGCAGCGTCTACAACAGCGGGTATTACACTGACGAAGCCGCGGGCCTCCTCGCCCGCTCTGCTTTCGGAACGAATGAACACACCCATAATCTGGCATTCGACAGCCAGTTCAAAGGCCATGTTCGCATGGGTCCACTGACCCACTCGCTGATGTTCGGCTTCGACTACATGCAGCAAACGGCCTCGGAGCAGGGCTTCTATGGTTCCGCACCGGATCTGAACGTCTTCCACCCGAACGCCAACATGGCTATCCCCGCCGCCGCGCCTTACATCAGCTACAACACGACGTCCCATCAGATCGGCGCCTATGGGCAGGACGAAATCCACTGGAAGCACCTGATTGTTACAGGCAGCATCCGGAACGACTGGTATCGCTCCCATCAGGTCGAACATATTTACGGATCGGACTCACGGCAGAACCCCAGTCAGATCACATGGCGCGCCTCCGGCCTCTATCATTTCAACTTCGGGCTGGCGCCGTATATCAGCTACTCGACGTCCTTTCAGCCGCAGTCCGGCACGGTTTCCAGCAATGGCGGCGCGACCCTTCGTCAGGCGAATCCGTCGCTCGGCAAACAGCTTGAAGGCGGTGTGAAGTATCAGATCCCTGGCACGTCCATCCTGCTGAGCGCAGCCGGCTTTCATATTGAGCAGACAAACGTACTCGTAGCCGTCGCCAACACGGCGTACAGCATCGAAAGTGGCAAGGTTCATTCAGACGGGTTCGAATTTGAAGCCCATGCCGAGCCTTTCAAGAATCTGCTGCTCACGGCCGCTGTCAGCTTCCAGAAGGTCAAGGATGACTCGACCGGGAAACCGCTGATCCAGTCGGGCCGAGGCAATGCTTCCCTCTTCGCGTTCTACACCATGCCGTCCGGCCCGCTGAAAGGTTTCGGCTTCGGCGGTGGCATGCGTTACACGAACAAGTCCTACGGTGGAGAGGCGACCTATGGCAGCGTCTGGATTCCGCAATATGCGGTGTTCGATGCCTCCGTCCGCTATGATCTTTCAAAAGCATCGCCTTCTCTTCGTGGCTGGAATGTTTCCGCCAGTGTCCGTAACCTGTTCGACAAGAACTTCATTGCCAACTGCCTGAGCTATGCCTCCTATGGTCAGGAGTTCTGCTACTATGGAGAGCGCAGGAACGCTCAGGCGACCATTGGCTACAGCTGGTAAATCACTCCCTTTCAAGCGCTGGGATCTGGCCTGCAGGATCCTGGCTGCCCTTCCCGGGGGCTATGCACTCGCGGCTTTTGCCGGGATCTGCCTTGCTGTCTGGCTCCCCGGTCTGCGGGTGGAACGCGCCATGACGGGAATGCTGACCGGCCTTCTGATCTGGCCTGTCGCTTTCATGGCGAGCTTTGCTGTTCCTGACGGACGAAAAATGCTTGGAGGCACAGTTATTGCCCTCCTTGCTCTCATGGGGCTGGCAGCACTCAGAGGATGGCGCCCATGAAGGGAACATTCCGTGCTTCCATGGCGTGGCTGCATACAGGCCTCGGACTTGTCACAGGCTGGGTCCTGTTTGCCATCGCACTTTCAGGAAGCCTGAGCGTTTTCCGGGAAGGCATCAGCGTCTGGATGCGGCCCGAACTTCCGACTGTGCCCATCCAGACCATTGATGCTACCGCACATGCTGTAGCATGGCTCACGGATCATGCTGCCAAATCATCTGCTTGGTATCTTGCGGTGCCCAACCATCGGGCGCCTTACGTTTTTGGGACCTGGGAGCGGCCAGATGGAAGTTACATCCAGAAAGCGCTGAATCCTCTCACCGGCAGCCCGGATGGTATCCGCGATACGCTGGGAGGTGAGTTCTTTTACCGCTTCCATTTTGAACTTCAGCTTCCCTATCCCTACGGCCGCCTGATTGCCGTCATAGCTGCTCTTGCTCTGGTCGTTGGCCTCATTTCCGGACTGATCATTCATCGGCGCATCTTCGCAGACTTCTTCACCTTCCGTCCGAACAAGGGGCAAAGAAGCTGGCTGGACGCCCACAATCTGCTGGGCGTTCTGGCTTTTCCCTTCCATCTGATGATCTCCTTCACGGGAGCCGTCACCCTCGTCACGATGCTGCTGCCATGGGGTCCGCAAGCTGTTTACAAGCAGGATGTGATGGCGGGATATACGGATCTCGACCCTGCCCTTGAGTCCCGGGCCGCCAGCGGAAAGCCCGGTCATCTCACGGCTATCACACCTTTGCTCCAGAATGCTGAAGAGCGCTTCAGAGGGGCTGGGATTTCACAGATTTACATTTACAATCCTGCAGACACAGCTTCCCTGATCACATTCATCGCGGGGAATAACGGCACGGTTAGTACCATATCCCATAGCCTGACATTCGATGGGACAACGGGCCGTCTCATAAGAGAGCATGTCGAAACGCGGCCAGCCGTTCGCACCTACACGTTCCTGTATGGACTGCACATTGCACGCTTCACGCCAGACGTGACGCGATGGCTCTATTTCATTTCCGGATTAATGCTGACCGCCGTCATCGGGAGCGGAATGCGCCTGTGGACTGTCAAACGCCTCCGCCTGCCCCACCATCTTGGACATATTCTGACAGATCGCCTGAACGTTGGGGTTCTGGGTGGTACGTCCCTCGCCTTTACATCCTATTTTCTGGCCAACAGAGTATTGCCTCCCATGTCTCCGCATCGTGCGGACCATGAAGTGCAATGCGTTTTCATCGTCTGGGGGTTGGCGCTGGTGTTTGCTCTCGTGCGCCCCGCCAGACGCGCATGGCCCGAGATGCTGGCAGCCTGCGCATTGGCATGCTTTGCAGTTGCCGCCGTGAGCAGTCCATGGACCAATCCCGTCACCCAAAGCACAGCCCTTGTGAGCTTGCTCTTCTCCGGCGCTTTTGGCTACGCCGCCTTCCGTGCTCTCAACGGAAAAGCAAAGCAGACATGACGGGACCGTCTTTCCTGTGCGGGCAATTCGCAATGCTGCTACTCGCCGCCGGATCGGCCCGTGGCGGTGGTATCTTCTTCCGAAAATCGCCCCCCGGCTCTTATCGGCTTGGACTGCAAGTCTCTGGCTTTGCGCTTCTGATGCTAAGCCTGCTTCTGGAACTCTATGACAGCGATTTCCCGATCGTTGCTACGACAACCTGGATAGGGCTGCTCAGCCTTGAGGTACTGCTCACGGCATTGATCTGCACCGCCCTGAATGCCCGCAAGCGGTCAGCCCGGTAGTTTTATTTCCTGAGATCCCGCAAAACCGCCCCTGAGCGTTCGAGCGCGAGTGAGGTTTTGGGCGTTCCAATGCGCTGTGCCTGATAAATTCCACTGTGGCCGGACGCCAGATAGGCGATGAAGCACCCCGCCGCATAGTAAACGACATCCGTTGCCCCGAAGAGTTCTATGGCCATGAACGTACAGGCCAGAGGCGTATTCGCCGCGCCTGCAAAGACTGCCACAAACCCCACACCTGCCAGTAGATCTGCCGGCACACCAAGTACCGGCGACAGCGCATTTCCCAGCCCGGCGCCAATGAAGAAAAGCGGCGTAACTTCCCCGCCCTTAAATCCGGACGCGAGCGCTATCAGCGTGAAGACCAGCTTCCAGAACCAGCTCCAGGGATAATACCCATGGCCGAAAAAATTCATGATGCTGGCGCCGTCGATGTCAGGGGACGTCACACCGAGGCCGAGATAGTCCCGCGTTCCCAATAGACCGACCAGCAAAATCGTCAGAACCCCACCTAATGCGGGCCGCAGCCATGCCGGAGGACAGAGTTTCTGGAAAATACCCGCCAGCCGATGAACGCCCGAGGCAAAAGCCCGACTGGCAAGACCAAAGCACACGGCGGCAAAACTGACTCTTACGAGAAGCAACGCATCAACATGGAACATCGTGCCATCGGCAGACGGGATACCCCGAAAGCCAACATGATAGGCTGCATGATGAATACCCCAGGCATGGCAGGTCCAGTCCGCAACAATGGAGGCCACAGCAACTGGAAGAAGCGCTGCATAGTCCAACCGCCCCAGCGTCAGAACTTCCAGACCGAAAATCGCACCCGCGACCGGGGTTCCAAACACGGCACCAAAGCCTGCGGCAATCCCCGCCATCAGAAAGAGGCGCATTGCGCGATCATTAAGGCGGAACAACCGCCCGATTGCCGCAGCAAAACTGCCGCCAATCTGAACGGCCGTTCCTTCACGCCCGACCGAAGCCCCAAAAAGATGGCTGATGACCGTGCCGAACAGAACAAGAGGCGCCATGCAGAACGGCACGCCCCCGCCCGGCTTGTGAATTTCATCAATAATCAGATTGTTGCCGGCCGCCGCTCTGCCCCCGTAGCGCTGATACAGAAGCGCTACGCCGATCCCTGCCACCGGGAGCCCGAACAACAGCGATGGATGCAGGAACCGAAGTTGCGTCACCTGATCGAGCAGCCACAGGAACAGCGCACAGATCGAGCCGACACTAACGCCCAACAGCAACAGGATCAGGCCCCAGTGAAGAGCGATCTGAGCAAGCCGTGGAAAACTCTGGAACGTGCGCATTGGATAGACTTCTCCTGCCATGCTTCCTAGGAAGCGAGTTTGACAGGAATCATCAGCATCTCGCGGCGGAGAGCGGTTCGACCATTACGGTCAGGCAGAATCCATTGCCGTTATGAGAATGCTAGAGCGCGCCACTTCTGGTGTCACCCTGGGCTAAATAAAAAACGGCTCTCCCTGTTTCCAGAAAGAGCTGTTTTTTTTGCGGAAAGGCTATCGATCTAATATCCGGAATTAGAACCCGACAGAGATGTTGCCCGTCACGCTGAAGCGCGGATACAGATAATAGGTCGGCGTTCCGCTAGCACTGATTGTGCTGCCATAGATGCCCTTGGCTGCTTTGGCGTTGGACACAAGGCTATACGCACCTGTGCGAACAAAATCGCCTCCCAGGTTGCTGAAGTTCAGCTGGAACTTCGGCGCCTTGAAACGACCATAGGAATTGAAGCGATAGCCGAGCGACAGGTTATCCGTGATGTAGCCCGGAATTTTCTCATCATTCATGAATGTTGAGTACTGGGACGACACGTAACTGACGCTGCCATTGGCGAAGAAATGACCATCATCATAGGTCAGGCCCGCACTGGCATGAACATGTGGAGACTGCACCGCCGTCTTCCCTTTGGTCGGCAGCAGATCACTGACGGTCTGACCATTCAGCGTACCGGTCGTGAGGATATTGGAATCCATCGTCGCATTCAGATACTCGACAGAGACATACGGGCTGAAGTGGTGCCACGGATGCGCGGAGATCATGAAGTCCACGCCACGTGCCGTCTGGTTGCCAGCATTGATGGTGGAACTGATGGCCTGATTGTTCAGGTACACGCTCGTGGCCAGAAGACGGTTGGTGATTGAGTAATTGAACAGCTCCAGATCCGTCATGAAGTAATCATTATCAAAGCGCCAACCAAGCTCTTCCTTGATGGAATACTGCGGCTTCGGATTATAGGGATTACCGACGTAACCACCCGTCTGCGCATCATAGACCTGACCAAGCGACCCCGGGTCCGGCATACGGAAGTCACCTTCGGCATTCACATAAATCAGGTTGTGCTGATCAATCCGATAGCTGATTCCAAGCTGCGGCAGAGGCACAACCTGGTTCTGTTCAGTCCGGGGCGTTGAAGACGCGCCATTGACTGTCCAACGGTTGATCATGGCCACCTTGATACCGCCGTTCAACGTCAGACGATCATGCAGAAGCTTTGCCGTGTTCTGAAAGAACAGCGAATGGATCTTCCAGCCAGCGTCGCCCTGATAAGGCATGTAACGCTCTCCATTGACGTAAATGCCTTTGGAGCTGTTGTACGGGAAGTACTGGCTGCCATTGGTTTGCAGCACGGAATACATGTTGTTGACCTGGTTGTCCTGATAGTCGAACCAGTATCCCAGTTCCATATGATCCCAGCTCACCGGATCATAGTTCAGCTTGGCGACAGTTCCTGCATGCGGGCGATACACGCTGTAGTAGGACGCGGAAGGAACGCTTCCGGAAATGGCACTTCCACCCTGCCCTATCGTCGCATTGCGACCAGCGCCATTAAAGAGGCTACCATTGTAAGTATAGCCGCCATTATAAACGTAATATGGCTTGAAATCGAAAGAGAACTTCGCAGGCAGGTGTATATGAACAGGCAGTGTCACGAAGACCTGGTCCCACATATTGCCGTTCAGCATGCCATACGCTGAAGGATTTGATGGGTCATAGGACGAAGAATAATTGTACGTCCCAAGACCATCCTTCTTGTTATAGAACTGCTTCGCCGTAGGCTTAAGTGGCTCCATCGTGAACTGATGGTTCCATGACACGAAAAGATTGACGGAAGATCCATCACTGAAGTCTTTGGCCGCGCCAAAATCAAGGTGACGTCGTTCGTTGGTGCCAGGACCGTTCCAGTTGCGGGAATGGGTATGCGAGAACGATGCAAACGTACGGATACCGGAATTGCCGATATCGCCACTTTCGATACGGATGAACTCACGGGACAGATTGTTTGTCCCATATGAGAAATCCATCAGACCGCCGAACTTGTGAGACGGCGTCATGGTCTGTGAATCCATGATGCCAGCAGCGGCAGACGTCACGGGCAGGTCAATGGCAGAGGATCCGGGTGTGACGGAAATCGTATTGACGTTTTCAGTATCGACATTCTGATTCAGGTAATACGCCGTCGCCACAGGTACGCCATTCAGCAGAATGCCCATATCTGAATCCGTCAGGCTTCGGCTGTTGATCTTACCGCCCAGAATGCCCGAGCTATCGACAGTCGAAACCGTGACGCTCGGCAGGTTCTTGATCATGTCCAGCGCTGTGCTGGCCGGGCTCTGCATCTCGATATACTGGCGCGTGACGGTCTGGACGGAGTGAGACGCCATCTCATGGCGCATCATGCCGCCACCGCCATTTAAAGCCTGACGAGACACACGCACGGAAATTGCTTCCGCATCATGGGCATCAACAGCCGTGCGGTGATGAACGGGCGCTGCATGAGAGTGAACTGGAGCCGCATTTTGCGAGCCGCCCGTCGCGACCGGATGCTTGGTCCGAGCATGGGGAGCCGCATAACCGGCTGTGTCGCAGAAAACTCCCGCCAGCACTGTCGCTGTTAGCAATGTGAGGCGTCTGGCACCAAAATTCATCTTCACCCGTCCTAGTTGTGTCGTTTGCGGCGCAGAAAATATTCAGAACGTCGCTCGTGACAAGTCATACGAAGAAATTCTTCTCTATTTATTCTGATAAGTTTGCACTAGTTCTCTATGTGTGACTTTTTTAACACATATATTATCGCATAATATTTTAGTAAATTTGTTTCTTATGCAAGTAAACAGATAAGTATTTTAATCTATATTTCGAAATATTTTTGTACCTATAAAAGGCATCACTCCGTTGCCTATAAGAGAACACCCTCGCTAAAGGAATATTCGTTTTCGAGAACTTTGCTATAAGCTGACCTCATTATGAGAACGGAACGACGGTAGAAAACCATGAAAATTATCTCTTTTGTGCAACAAATCATGCCATGGGCATTTTCCTTTGCCTGCATCGCTCCGCTTGCCCTTGTCGGAAACCACGCAGAAGCGGCCGACAAACCTTGGGATATCCGCGCAGTTGTGCTGACTACATACGAGATCGGTGCCGATACCGGAGATCGCGCAGGTGAGTTTCAACCCTGGATTGAGGGAGAACATCTCACTGAAAAAGTACCTTTCCCGCTTGGGATTCACCCAATCTATACAGATCCCGACCATCATTTGCTTGTGGTGGTCACCGGCACACCGATTGCTCCTGCGACAACGTCTGTCATGGCCCTCGCAACAGATCCCCGGTTCGATCTGCGCCATGCCTACTGGATGGTAGACGGCATTTCCGGTTTTGATCCCGCGGTCGCGTCCGTCGGTTCAGTGTCGATCGCGGATTATGTCGTCGGGGACATCACGCGTTACATCGACAAGCGGGAAGCACCGAAGGAATGGCCATACGGCTACTTCATGATTACGGCTCAGAGGCCCAACCAGTACGCCCTGTCAGGTGGAGACGCTCCTGATGGCAGCATCCAGCACAACAACGCCTTTCAATTGAATCCGTCCCTCGTGCACTGGGCTTATAACCTGACGCAGACCGTCACACTGTCTGACCCACCTCAGTTGGAGGCCCAACGAAAGCTCTATAAATCTACCGATGCTGCTGCCGGCCATCCTGCCGTCGTAACAGGCGGGGACTTCGGATCAGATACTTTCTGGCATGGTAAGATCATGACGGGCTTTGCCCGAGACTGGGTCCATCTTCTGACGCAGGGCAAAAGCCACTTTGTCTCCAGCGATATGGAAGATTCAGGCATCCTTGAAGCCCTTACACGTCTGGGACAGGCAGGATGTGTGGATAGCAGTCGTGTTCTGATTCTTCGCAGCGCGTCCAACTACACCGAGCAACCACGCAGCATGACCGCCGTCCAGTCCATGAACAGTGGTTACGATGGAGAAAAAGTCGCGCTGGATAATGGCTATCGTGTGGGATCCCGGATTATCCATGAACTGCTGCAACACTGGGACCAATTCGGCTCAAAAACACCCTGACACGGTTCCGGGCTGCATCTTCATAAAGGATGCCGACCGAATATTGCGAAGTCTTGCTCAAGGGTTCATATAACATGCCAACCTCCCTTTTTCGTGAGGGAGTACGACATTGAAGCGCCTCTTCCGCTTCAGCCGCCGACCGGACATGTTATTTCTGACCGTGCCCCTTCCGACGGCTCCTGCCAGGACGCTTCGCGACAAGACAGGGGATCACACATGAGCCGGGAAACCAGCGCCACCCTTTTCCTTGAAAAGCAGGGCATTCCTTTCAGCCTTCACGACTACGAATACAATCCGAATGGCGGACTGATCGGAATGCAGGCCGCAGATGCTATCGGCGCGGACCCGGGGAGTGTCCTGAAGACACTAGTCGTCGAAATTGACAAGAAACAACCAGCCTGCGTCGTAGCACCGGCTCATCAGAAGCTGAACCTGAAGAAGGTCGCCGCACTCTTCGGCGGCCGGAACGCCCGCATGATGAACCCGGAGAAAGCCCACGAGCTGACAGGGTATCAGTCTGGTGGCACCAGCCCCTTTGGGCAGGCGACGTCCATTCCCGTTGTACTGTCCCAAGATGCGATGGGTCAGGAGCATGTCTATATCAATGCAGGCCATCAGGGTTTTGTCGTTCGGATTTCCCCTCAGGACGCCCAGCGCATTACAGACGCCAAAGTCGCCGATGTCGCCGCAGACTGAGCAACAGGGAGTGACGCTCGCAAAGGACGCAGCGTCACTCCCGCACACTAACGCAGCCACGTCGAAACTCTCCCCTGCTCGCCCGCTCTCGCCTGAACAGAACGCACTCCTAAAAGAGGTCCTGTCCTTCTGTTCTGACCATCTGGATGACCAGAGCGCCCTCCTCGTAATCGAAGGGGCTGCAGGCACAGGCAAAAGCGTTGTGCTGAATGCCATTTTCAACGCCATTCAGACACGGGCACGCTCCAGAAACCCTGCCGATCCACTTAGCGGTACGCGCAATGCGCTTCTGGTCAACCATCCTGAAATGCTGAAGCTCTACCGCAATATCGCGGCAAAAATACCCGCGCTTAAAAAAGCGGATTTTGAACGACCAACAACATTCATCAACCGCCTCCATAAATCTGACAGCCGGGCAGATATTGTTCTGGTCGATGAAGCACATCTGCTCCTCACCCGACCGGATCGCTACAACCATTTCAAACAGCAGAACCATCTTGAAGAGATCCTGGAACTGGCACGTGTGGTCATCATCGTCTTCGATCCGTTGCAGGTCCTGAAATTCAAGAGCCACTGGTCCACCACCATGCTGGATGAGTTCCGTAAAGGCCGCCCGACCAAGACCCTGCACCTGACCACTCAATTCCGGGTTGGTTCAGGGCCCGCAGTCAGGCACTGGCTGGATGCTTTGGCTGAGGGGCGGATTCTGCCACGTCCCTATGATCCGAAGTTTGATTTGCGCGTCTATGACGACTGCGCACAACTTTACGAAGATCTACAGGCGCGCAACCGTGATGTCGGCCTCTGCCGACTTCTTTCCACGTACGATTATCCATATCGCCTGGATGGAGAAGACCACTTCATTGAAGAAGGACGTTTCCGTCTGCAGTGGGACCGCTCCAAACCGGAAGAAAAACTCCCCTGGGCCGAACGCCCTGATACCATTGATGAGGTGGGGTCCGTCTATACCATTCAGGGTTTCGACCTGAATTATGCAGGCGTCATTCTGGGGCCTTCCCTTTCCTATGACCCTGCGACCGACAGTATCCGTGTCGATCCGTCACGATACGAGGATAGTGCCGCCTTCCAGGGGCGGGATGGCATTGCGGCCCCTGAGAAAGCGAAAGAACGTGTCATCCTGAATGCCTTGAACGTGCTTCTTACGCGAGGGATGAAGGGACTTTATCTGTACGCCCATGATCCTGCCCTACGGAAGCGGCTTCTGAACGCATAAACGGGCCTGCAAAACAGCCAGTCAGAGGATGCGTTCAACAAGGGTTGAGTTGCTGCCTGCGCAACGCTCTGGCCCAGTAGGGCAAGGAGATCGATTTATGACGTTCCAGTACCCAGCCGTTCTTGCCGCACTCCTTGGTGCATCTGCCCTTGTTCCCAGCGCATATGCTGCCGACACAACCGATAAGGGTTATGTTTCCTCAGGGAATGTTGAAATCATTGGTCGTTTTCAGGATGCCCAGCCTTCCGGGATCGCCGCCCTCCCAGATGGTCGCCTGGTTCTTGGCTTCCCCCGGAGTGTAAAAGATCACTCAGGCCCACGCCTTGCCACTTATGCCAAGGGTCGTCTGACACCGTTTCCGGATACCCCCACGCAAGACCACTTTGTCTCTCCCCTAGGGATGACTGTTGATGCCAAGGGGCACCTCTGGGCGCTGGATGAAGGCATGCTGGCGGGCAAAGGCACGGTTGCCGGAGCGCAGAAGCTCTTTGAGATTGATCCGGGCACCAACAAGGTACTGAATGTCCTGACACTCTCTGCCCCAAGCCTTCTGCCAGACAGCCACGTCAATGATGTCCGTATTGATCTGACACATGGCAAAGCTGGCACGGCTTTCATTACCGATACATCCACCGGTATTCATCCGGCGCTGATTGTCGTGGATCTCGCATCCGGCAGGCAACGCCGCATTCTGGCAGATACAAAGCCGGTGATGGCGGAAACAGGCTTTGTTGCTGTCATGGATAGTCACGCCGCACGTTATGATGCAAACCATCCCCAGATGCCTCAGGGCGGTGCAAATGGTATTGGTATCAGCCCGGACCAGCAGACACTTTACTGGCAGCCCCAGACCAGTCGTCGTCTCTATTCAGCACCCACATCTGTTCTTTCAGATTGGACAGCACCTGAAAAACGGATCGAAGCCGCCGTACATGATGAAGGCGAAACCGGTATGGGCGACGGTATGGCAACCGGACCAGACGGCTCGCTCTACATTACGGATGACGAACGCCATGCCATTCTCAGACATGCTCCGGATGGAACAATCTCCGTGGTAGCGCATGATCCTCGCATGATCGAACCGGATGGCCTGACCTACGGAAAAGACGGATTGTATTCCACCATCGGACAATGGGCACGGCTGCCCGATTTTCATGGGGGCAAGGACATGCAGGAACTCCCCTACATTGTCGTTAAAGTGACCTTACCGAAAGAGTAGGCCGCCCTGGCTGTATAGATTGCATGACCCCGGAATAACGATCTGGCGCCTGCGATATAGCTTTCCCGACGAGGCCACCTGCGTTGCGAAGAGGCTGCCGTTAGATATCCTGCGGGAGCCTCTGTACACGGCTGCGAATGACCTGCTCCTCGTAATCCAGTTCGCGCTGAATTTCCCATTCTGTCTGATCGTTGATATCGCGCGCATCGACCAGCGCATGAAGCGTCTGCCGCTGCAGACGCAGAACAATGAGGCGCAATGCAAGTTCAATGCGCTCGCGGCGGAGCGCCGTTGTACGGGTCAAGACTGGAGATTGTGTGGGCCCATCAATCTGGCTGAGACGGTTCTCATAAGTTTGTAGAAGACGCCCCAAAACCTCCAGGCGCACGTCCTCGTTGGTATGATCGCTGTTGCCGTTATCAATCAGCTCACTTCGATCCTTCTCCGTCCTGCCTTGTTCATTATGCAGGAGTTGCAGAGTTGCCTGAAGCAAACGCTGACGAGCGAGGCTTTCCTCCTGCGCATGTTTGTCGGTCAAATCACGCGGGAGGAAACGAATACAAAGCGGAATAGCAATCGCTGCCATGACGAGCGAAAGTACGATCACTCCTGTCGCAACAGTAATAACGAAGCTGCGTTCAGGGAATGCCTCAGGATCAATACCCATGGCAGGCAGCGACAGTACGGCAGCAAGGGTGACCGCGCCCCGCACCCCTGAAAAAGCCAGCAGCACAATCTCGAGAAAATGCGGGAACGCGAACGGTCGATGGGACATGCGAGCGACTGCCCATCTCCGCATAACAGAGACCCAGATCCCGCAAGATCGGATCACGAACATGATCGCGTAAACGCTAACTACAAGCAAAGAAAGTTGCCAGAAATGCGCACTGTGTTCATGAGCAAGTTCCACACCGGCATTCAGAAGCCATGGAAGCTGCAGTCCCAACAACAGAAAGATCAGGGCGTTGAAGACATAGCTGACTGTATCCAGGACAGTCCCGGCCTGAAGGCGGGTAGCTGTCGCGGCTTCGTCTGACACCCCGGTCAGTTTTATGACCATACAGCCTGAAACTGCCGCCAGGATACCTGATGCATGAGCAGTCTCGGCGGCCTGATAAATACCGAACGGCAGAAGAACAATCATCAGAACCTGCATCAGAGGATCGTCAAATCCACGGCGCAGAAGGATGCGTTCGGTCCGCACCGCGACCCATGCCAGTGCAGCTCCAATGATCAGGCCGCCGAATGATACCAGTAAAAAGGAGCTGAACGCCTGACGATAGGAGAACTCCCCTGTCATTGCTGCGATCATCGCAAAATGAAAACAGACAAGACCGGAAGCATCGTTAAATAACGCCTCCCCGTTCAGAATATGGATAAGTCGTTCTGAAACACGTCGTCCAGCAATGAGGCTTGAGACTGCGACGGTATCTGTAGGGGAAAGAGCAGCAGCAAGAGTAAAGCACACTGCCAACCCAACTGCCGGAATCATCCAATGGATGGCGTACCCGCAGAGAACCGTCGAAATAACAACGAGGCCGAATGCCAGGAAAAGAATCACGCTACGCAGTTCAGAAAATTCGCGTAGCGGCATGCGAAAGGCATCAGTGAAAAGCAATGGAGGTAGAAAGACCAGCATAAACAGGCCGGGCTTAAGTCCGACATGCAGCCCTAGAGATGCCGCAACAATTCCTAAAAAAATTTGCACAAGTGGGGCCGGAACGCGGTTGGACAATCCTCGCACTACAAGACTGCTCAGAACAATCATAGCGAGGAGAACAAGAATGGTTTCTGCTTCCGACATAACCACTCTTCTCCGCCAAATTTAAGACGCAGGCAAACCCCTTCATCAATGGCGGCTATTCTCCTGACAAAGAGACATCAGAGAGGCCAAGTTCTCTGAACTATTTTGGAGGGTGATCTCGCTGGCGTCCTGACGGATGCGTTGGGTGCAAACGCAAAAAAACCCGCTATCTCATCAAGATGGCGGGGTTTTAAAACTTGATATGGTTGCGGGGGCAGGATTTGAACCTGCGGCCTTCAGGTTATGAGCCTGACGAGCTACCGGGCTGCTCCACCCCGCGGTGGTGTGTGTGATGTTGGTGGGGGAGAGATGAGTGGGCT
>Ga0157363_1000903_pt1 | contig 23696 bp, 24 predicted proteins | sample AttsexASBM1_FD_111477 | JGI IMG/M metagenome (GOLD analysis project Ga0157363, IMG submission 111477) | Fungus gardens microbial communities from leaf cutter ant in Ribeirão Preto, State of São Paulo, Brazil - Atta sexdens ASBM1 | ecosystem: Host-associated > Fungi > Mycelium > Unclassified ... | reverse complement strand
TCTTTCTTCGCCTCTGTGCTGTATTACTGACACGGGTTGAATTGAGTTCCGATGACTGGCGAATCAGGGGTATAACGTTATGACATGCACGTGAGTATGGCTTGAAGCGTATGTCAATGCACTCGCCAAGTATCTTTATTGTTCTTGCGTAACCATTCCAAAGTCAGGTAACTATGCCAATATAATGGTTAACGAATTTCCCTGATAATTAGAATTTAATCATCGTTTTCGGAGTGGTGATCATGTTTCCAATGACGTATTGTCTGAAACACGTATTCGAAGGCTGAGTTACAGTAGAGAAGACGGAGAATAACATACCGGCACTAAAGACCCATAGTGCATTAGTGTCCATGACACTAGTGCGTGTGAGAGAGACATCGTCAAGAATCTTTGCATGCATGGCGACAGTGTGACTGTCACGGGGTAAAGGAAGGGACACTTTAATGAGCATTGCCCACAAAAGTCTACATTTCTTCCAAGACTGCTGTTGCGTGTTCTATGATGGTCTCCCACGGCAAACAGCAAATATGTGTACAAAAATACAGGCCAGAGTGGGAATGGTGAAAGAATATGGGGGTTTCAAAGCAGGTACTTGGAAATGGAAAGAATATCAAGGGACTGGCTAGTGCCGGAACACGAAGATTTACACGAAGATTTTCACTCACATTATACAGTACGTCGCATGACTTGTTGTTCAAAGATTCTATTCTAGCTTTCCATGGAGGAGAACTGGAGGTATCTAATGTGTGACAAGAAGGTGACAGAAGGTGACCCAGAAAATACAAGGGAGTCAGGGTCTAGTAAGCAGAGAAACGAAAGAGAACAAGGAAAAGGATCACATGTTGGCATTTGTCGCCAAACGAACGTCCAGCTCCAGAACAAAGCCGTTACCTGATTGAGACACTCATTAAACTCCTCGATCCTGGCTCAATTTGGCAGGATCGAAAGGTGATCGCGTGCCAGATCCCCGATCCCGGGGGGGCCTGCGCTGCATTGCTGGGCCTGGGAAGAGTGTGTGGGGACCTGAGACGCGAACCGGGCTGCGCGAGGACGTGAAATGTAGATCGGGAGGAAGTATGCACGGGAGGGCAAAATCAGAGAAAAAATAATCGAGTACAAGGTCGGATGGAAGAAGGACCAAAAAGGGAAGGTTGACAAAGGAAGGGCCAGAAAAAGGCAAAAGACCCTGTGCTCGATATATGTAGTCCTTTTTCGACATATATATATAAATTGTGCTAGACATACATACACTGCAACTGCTACTCAATTTCAAAAATGTTCCAGGTTGCGTCGTTGCACTCGCATGGGCAATACATGGCCCACCACCAGCAACAAGTCCCAGCTCTCCCTCCTATACAGCTGCCTCGAAATCTTGCACGTCCCAAGTTTACCGACGTCTCACGCGACGCGCTTGTTGCTGTGTCCCCCGATCTCGCAGACGTACCCCCAGAGTACATTCGCCGTGGACTTTGCAAGAATCCTGGCCCCCTGCTGTGTGGTATCAATGCGCTTGCGCTGCCATCCGCGCTGCCTCGGTCGCAGGTCTCCTCTGTCCTACGGATTGCTCTGTCCATTCCTTCGGGCGAGCCCCAGTATCCTTCCCACATCCTTGCTATCTCGCCAGCAAAGTCTTCTCTCCCAGGTTCCGACCGCGTTCATATCTTTGCTGTTCATGCACTTACTCTGGCTGCAAATTGTGCACGCCTTCCTGCACTTCCCCCTTCTAACCCATCTCCCTCCTCAGACGGGCACCTCGCTCTTCCCGTTCTCCCTTTATCTCTCCCGTCCCCAGCTGCCTTCCGTGTTATCCATCAATATCTCTACACTCACCGCCTTGATGCGGTCATGACTGCCCTCGGCTTCCCAGCTTCTTCTTTCCAGCGCAACTTGACACACCAACATGTTCTTGCTGCTCTTCAGTCATCTGAGACGGTGCACTCACTTGCAGTCCTTCTTTGCCAACACACCAGTGGCAATCTTGGGAAGCTTACAGCACTGACGGCCCATGTTAAAGATTTGTGGCAAGACATGGTCAGCCTTGGGCTGTATGACTATGAGTTGTGGGACACTCTTGATCTTGCGTGGGAGGTCCTTCTGGGTGCTCTCAACTTGGCTGTTGTGAACCAGCACTGAACGGGCATTCTCACTCATCGACCCACCCACTTCTTCTCTTCTCTTCTCTTCTACAAAACCTAATATCCTGAACAGGCATTCTGGAATCCCGATTTGTCCCCCCTTTGGTTTCCTTCTCAACTCATCTTATGGAGACTCCTGACTCCTGACCATCATTATGCAAACCTTGTATCATAGGTTACCCCAGATAGACCAGACAGAACTTGTGTATCAATCCTCTACATACTAGCTGCAAATTTTATCTAATTTACCTCACAACCGTAGCTTGTGACATGTGTAGCATACTTATTCAATGGAACAGTTCCATCAATCATATTTAAATTTAGTTTTCCCGCTTGAACGTTTGATTACCTGATTGGCTCATATGATGACATCGACAGATCGACAGATCCACTTCTTGACTCTTCACAATAATTGAACATGAGTCCTATCGGAGTACTCCCCAAGGCACTTATATTCATTGCAGACGGTACTGAAGAAATGGAATTGTATGAATCCCTTCCTTTGCTTCACTTTTCTGATTTGCTCTGTAGCACGATTACATACGACATACTCGTCCGTGCAGGATTTAACACAACATCTGCCTATGTTTTCGGAGAACAAGATGAAATTTTCGTATGTCTTTTCTTCAATGATCACTACAGAAATAGTTGATGATGATCAAGGGTACTAACTCACCCGTAGCGACTTGTTCCCGTGGGATGAAAATCATCCCTGATGTGGTTTTCGATTCTGCAAATCCCCAACAATTTGGACCCGTACGATTTCAGAGTTAGATTTACACGTGGGATTGACAATTTTGATATCAGGACAAATACGATTTATTGGTGGTCCCTGGGGGATTAAAAGGCGCTCGAACCATGTCGACTACAAGTACAGGTATACCAGAACTTACAAAGGAGTATTTGGATAAAGGGAAATATGTTGGCTTGATTTGTGCTGGTATGTATTGCATTTTATCAGTTCCGGTTTCAAATATAGATATATATCTGACTGTTGTTTTGCCGGTTTTATTTCCTCAGGTAGTCTCGTAGCCAGAAGCGCGCAGCTTGCTAGACAACCAATCACTTCTCATCCTTCCGTCAAATCTGAACTCGAAACTATGTTCGATTATTCTGAGAACTCAATCGTCGTTTCTGGAAACCTTGTTACTACGTGCGTTTTTTGAATTCGTAACTCATCCTCCCATTCTACTAATCCCTTGCTGATCTAGCCGTGGCCCAGGTATGCACTCCCTTCTTTCTCCTTAATATGTATAACTACAATTCTAATTCATTAATCAACCAAAGGCTCAACATTTCCATTCGCACTAACCCTGGTTGAACTCATCCAAGGTAAAGACAAACGAAACGAAATATCGCCTCCTATGATGTTTCCTCTCAATACACCTTGGTAAATCATCTCACAAGAACAACTAGCTGGTCAGATCGTCCGAAAATGCATACGTTCTCAAGTTCGAATAGGGATCTAGATCGAGATGAACTGTTCATGTATCAGTGCAGCGCTCCTACTCCACCTGTTCCTTGTTACTTTTGTTACTTTCGCTACGTATAAGGTCAATTGCAGATTCCAACTGCCAAGGTGCCCTTTAGGCTACCGAGCTTATGGTTATGACTTGGCATCACTGACAATATCATGCACCATGACATGATAAGTATTTCAGGGACTATCTAAATTTGCAGCATGTACGAACAACCATAAACTGCTTCTGAGCATACAGAGACTCATACGGCCCTAAATCAATCTCACATTCCATCTTTTCATTTCCGTCACGATCCTCCCCAACCACAACCTTCCGATTCACCTATAAACGGCCTCCAACAGTCAGCACGCCAGTAAATCAAACGAGCTAGTCATGAAAAAAACTGACAAACCACACACGCGATCCGCAACCAAACTGCGTTATACTTGGATTATCACATCGCTTGATGAATTCTAAAGCTTCATCGGGTGAAAGAACAAATACTGTGAACTGGACCCTAGGCGAGTAATCAACATGAATTGTTTTAAGAGATCGAGCGTAGTGGACATAGTCTGCCAAGATATTCTGAGGTAATGTTATCGATTATCAGTTGAGGAGAGTCATAAAGTAAATGAGCTCACCAATTTATCAGGTTCCACCGCTATGAAAAGTTCCTCCAGCGCAGAGCAGTTCACGCAAATGTCTTTGATGACTTCTAAATCAACATCCATTCGATGCACACTTATTCTCTTCAACCTCTCTCTATGTGTTTTTACCAGTCGTGAAAGCAACCGGGATATCTCCGAAGAAGGATCGAGGAATCCACAGGGACCGCAAATTTGAATTTTCTCGAGTTTGGGAACTTGATGTGTGAGAATTTCCGAGAGGGCAGAGATGTATGATTGTACCGTTGGCAGCCATGGCCGAGGATTACTGAGTATGAATTCGATACGCACAAGCATGGCCATCTGGAAAAGATCATCTCCTTGAATTACCATCGTGGACAGTGACTCTCTCTCAGGATCAAGAAGGGGAATGGAGAGAGTAAGAGAATGTAAGTTGCGAAGTGTCGACGGCTGAGAAATGGATGCGGATGTTGGAAGTAGTCCTAGATATGCTAAGATCACAAAAGGTTTCATTGCAGAGTTGGATCCCTTACCAACCGTGATGATACACCCTCTAACCTCAAATTCTGTATCCCATTCTTATTCTCAGTCAGAACCGCACATATTCCTTTGTGTGTGACTCTGCGACATCCAGTTAAATGAAAGGATTCTAGGTTCCTAAGGGAAGGAGCCATGCGTATCAACACGTTATTTGTAATTACCGTTGATGTCTATAATGATCGTTAGTAGACTCCCAAAGAAAGCAGGAAAGGCAGAAGACAAAGACATTGCAAAACACATCCAAGCTCTTCAACGACCCCTGTACCACCTTGACCCAATCCTCCAGTACCTTTACAAACTCAACTGTCGGCATAATGATACCAATTCTTTCCAACCAGTTGAAATTCAACAACAGCTTCGGGTCATAGAGATTTGAATGACATCCGTTTATCTCTAGCTCCCGAAGCTGGTGAAAAAGAGCTAACGGTGAGGGTGAAGATGAAGCTCCTGTTAAACTTGGAGAGGGGTTGAGCAATGCAAGAAGGATATCAGAGGTCGGAGTCTGAGTCCAACATGAACGCAAATTGGTGCAGTTTCGCAGGCCTTGCAATATGAGTTTCGAAAAATCGTCTGGAAACGAGTCCTTTGGAAAATATTTTATTTCTGGAACTAGGGTGAGAGATGATCCACAGTAAAAAAGAGCACCTACGCACCGAGCCTTCTAATATACCGAGCAAGATTTGTATTGGAAGAAAGCGTCCTGAACAGTTGAATGACCTATCAACAGCGAATGGCAGGCATCAGTGGACATTTCACAGTGGACATGAAATGAATATGATGTATGTGATGGATCTTGTATACCTTTGACTTTTTTTCATACCACGGATTTATCGAAACCCGATTATATAACAGTGGGATCGTTGACTGATAAAATGCGAGATTGACGAGTGCAGTCTGGGTCAGATAGTGCACTTTGGGTAAATGTATGAGAATAGCCTGAATCAACTCTAGTGGGAGGTCGGGTCCCAGGTCATCGTTTGTCATGGTCGCACTGATATCATCAGGAAAAAATAGGAGATGATAGAATAGCCAAATATTGTTCATGTGACTAAGAAACAGTCGGTTTTTCAACAAGCAGATTCGGAAAGTGCTCAAGACAAGATCTGTGTCAATACCAGATTTATACTTTGTTATTCTTAATGAAGGGAGATGATGCTGACATTTTAAAAAAATATTGCATAGTTTAGGAGTACTATTGGATGCTTTCCCTAATTATGGAGAACACAACTAAATGTATGTATCCATGAACCTCATAATAAAGTTGAGACTGAGCGATTGTCAGAAAAAGTTAAGAAATCAAGGGACTCTCCACAAAGTTACATATTAGGGAGGAATTATGATCTTCATTCAAAGAGGCACACAAATTTTAAACAAGCACAACTATACTCTCAAATTGGCGAAGACTGTCTTGAAAAAACTCAGTTTCTGGAAGCTGTACAAGAACTAAGTTGACCTATCTACATTCAAAAGGAAGAGAAGCCTCTACCAGAGACAGCCGAGTAGGGAGATGATGGCTTTCACTTACTTACTATCCTGAACACACATTCACTTATGAATACCATAGGTATTGAATATACAGACTCAGTCTCACGAAGGTAGCATGTACAACTCATTCCTATTGAATATACAGACTGCTCTGAATAGTCAGTAATCTATGAACCAATTCACTAAGATATGGGGCTGAGACTGAGGTGCAGCCAGTGATCAAAGTCCTTTTATATTACTGTTGTGATGGTGCAGCATGCATGTCCCAAGAGGGGAATGACAGAAAAGAGGAATGATGAATGAAGAATAAGAAAAGAAATATTGAGGGGTGCTCTCCAACAATAGGTACTAATAACCTAATTGGCTACGAGATTGCTTCTACCTCAATAACCCAAAATGTCTTCTTTGCTCTTAGTAAGTACATTTATAAATTGCCATGGACACATTCCCGATATTGATTCGAAAATACGAAACTTTTATTGAGGGCCCAGAAACCTCAAGAAATGACAGGAAGGGCTGGAGAGATGGAAGAAACAAAAAGGTGTGTGCAGCCAACACATTTTAGGATAGATTTCTCACGGGACTAAATCTAAACATTGACTCACACAACCGCTCATACCATGGCTCTCGTGGGCTCCGTCGCCGGGGCACTTGTCGCAGGAGGGGTACATTTCCTATATGTCCGTTTGTGTACTTCCAGGAATTAACTACGAGTTGAATCCCAGGTATACTACGGATTTTCCAATCTCATCCAGACGAGGTACTTCATCCATATCTATAAAAATACACATCCCTGATTTTCGAGTCTGAGACAGAACGGACCAGTTGCATCGAGAGTATGCATGCCCTCTCATCTCTACCAATTATAAGACCTGACAAGAATCCTTTTCTTTCACCACATCCCTGTACCCTCCAAACCACACCAAATACTTTGACCTTACCAGCATGCATGTCTTGAGCTTTCGTCTCGCAGATTCGCCAACATTGATCAATGCGCCGTCCTCCGCTGCTTCACGTATAATTCATCATCCCCGGTCGATCGACTTTGAATCAAGGTGGAACCAAGAGGTCGCACACCTCTTCAATAGAGTTATTAGTTGGGACCAGAGAATTTCGGAGTGGGGTAGGAAGGTCCTATATGGTGAACAGACACCGCGTAACAAAGTCTAGATGGAAGACCAGGTAATGTTCTCATTGTTGAGTCCCAGGACCGGGAAGAAATAGACGCACTTAGTGTAAGCCAGCTACAGATGTGTAGTGTGCAGGATGCGAGAGGAAGACACCATTCAAATGGAAATTTCATCTCAAGCAGAAGTACAATAAGCAGTTAATATGATTGAGTATTCTCACGATACACACTAAACTCAATGACCACACCCGTACCCGCCGTATCCTTGTGAATAACCTCCATATCCCTGCTGCCGAGATGACTGTTGTTGTGACTGTTGTGACTGTTGCGATGGTGGTGGAGGAGGAGGAGGAGGAAAAAGGGGAGCAGAGGGTACTCCGCTAAACCCATTTGGTTGTTGCTGCTGAAGCAGGGATAGGGACGGTGCCCTAGGTCCTGGCTGCTGAGAATATAGATTATATCCGTGACTTGACTGCCTCTGATGCTGCTGCTGCTGAAATCCAGACGATGGATGTAGAGAGGGCAGTGAATTACCTATTTGCCCTGGTGTTTGTGTAGGTACATTAAACCCTTGCGACCCCAAAAACGCAAGACTGGCATAGGGATCATTGTGCTGATCACCATTGTCACTGCCAACAGTTGAAGCTGAATCTAGGGATGATTGTCTGAGTCTAGATGGTAGAGGCGGAAGGGATGTCGCTGAGGAATGCTGAGGGGAGGAATAGGTGTTTCCTGCATACGACATTGAAGGAGGGGGAGGGATAGAATATTGTTGTTGCTGTTGTTGCTGGGAAGGTGGAGGGGGAACATTATATCCTTGAGATGGGGGGTGTTGGTGCTGAGTTTGGTAGCTCGGGTACCGTTGTAGAGGAGTAGGAGGTGGTAAGGAGAATTGTGAAGGCACAGGTGGATACTGCTGGGATGGGAGAGAAGAAATAGGTTGTGAAGGTGATGGTGAAGAGGTATACTGATGATATGATTCCTGATGCACAGAGAGTCGAGAAAGGGGTGTTTGCCGCGGTTCGCGTAGACTTAATCCAGCCAAAGCAGAATTCAAATCAGTGTTTCCCGATGTAACTGCTGGTGGCGGCGGGGGTTTAACAGGAGGCGAGGAAGGCACAGAGGCACTCAATCGCTTGTCAGTTTCGAGTTTACCGGCCAAAGCTTCACGTTCGGCCGTTCTGCTATTCGTGTATCCTCGAACAGTTGTTGAAAGCTCCTTAGTCATTCCAGACAGCTCAGAGTAGAACTGTAGACCTTTAGCTATAGCATCTCGAGCCTCCATGTAGCCGTCTCTAGCTCTTGAGAACCGTCGAACGATATCCTTCTTTCTCTTCTCTCTTTCTTCCCATTTCCTCGCACCAGGACCTCGACCAAACTGGCCTTTGAGTGTATTCCAAAGAGTCAAGATCTCTTGAAGCACATTTTCCTGTGCATTCACGGTGGAAGCTAATCGTTGTTGATAAGGCCGAAACTTATGGAGCTCAGAAGTAAACAGCGTGGATTCAACGCCCGAGTTCCGACGGTTGAGGAGGAGGAGATGGGAGACATCATCTGCTTGGATCTTTCGTTCGGGTTAGATGTAATGATCGTTGTGAAGGCAAGAATGGTACCTTTTCTTTCAAATCCTTAAGTACTTGGTCCCTCTCTTTATTGATCTTGTGTAATTTGGTGATGCCTTCCTCGACTTCGTCAATAAGACCTTTGATTTTCCTTCTTTCCCTCGCATCTTCTTGCTCAGAACTGATATCTAAGTCCAACAGACTATCCACCCTGGATCCTCCTCTCTCCCTGAAGACAGATTCGACTTCCGAACTCAGCAATAACTCAATATCAACCTGAACCGAATTCCACAAATAGAGAATCTGCTGGTCAGATTTGGCTGCAGCTTCTAGCGAAGATTGACGATTCCTGAGATCCTGTCGTATATTCCTTGTCAAAGCTGCCGACGGGTCCTGGGTCCATAGGTGCCCATATTCAACCCTCATCTTCTCACAATCCCTAGAATCGACGTCCAAATCCCTCACGATACCATCCAATTCCCCCTTCACATTTTCCTTGGCTTTCGCCAACTCTGCCAAGAGGCCTTGGACGCCCTCTCGTTCTTCAGCAAGGCTTATGTCTTCCTTCCATCGCCTTACATCTAGTGGGATCTCCTCCTCCTCTCCAACCTCGTCTTCAGCCATAGCTTTAAACTGCATCAAACCTTTCCGAATTCCCATCCCATCAACGATGCTCCTTGCTTTCCCCTCAGCAGCATCAGCATTCTCCACTTCAGCCCTGACAAGCTTCGCCTTCTCTTCAGAATACACACTTGCGCTCTCATGCACGCTGAGAGGAATCAGCTTTATGAAGATATCCTGACCAATTGTCTTCTGAACTTCAGGCATAGCGTAGACATCATGTATGTGGATCACAGTTGCCACGGCTAATTTATCGATGGGAGGTAATGCTTCATACGAAGGGAGTATAGCGTTATAGATCAAATCATTTTCCCGCTGGGCTTTGGATTTAGTGTCTGTGCAAATAGCGAGATGAGACTTTGTTCGTTCGTAGATAGAGGTACCAGAGTCAGAGGGAAGATTGGGTGATATTGTGGACACGAACACAGAGGAGAAGGACTGAGCGGTTTTGGAAGCATCCTTGGCAAGCGTTTCAGCAAGCGTGAAACGGACTAGAGCGTCACCATGCTTCCCCGCAACGTCATCGACAAATCCGCGGTGATATTGTGCAAGAGATTGGAAGTGCTTGCTTTTAATCTGCAGGAAGTTGTATGATCGGCATTCGTATATTCGTGTTGGGAAGTGGAAAGAGTGGCATAACGTACCTGGATGATAGTTACCCAGTTTCTGTCAAAGATCCCTTTACCCATAAAATCCTTCACGTCTTCAACAAGAGTTGTATACATGGATGCGGTCTGCGCAGCAACCTTTGAGACCAATGCATTCCCTTTCTTCTCATCTGCACATTTCTCGAAGAACACCTCTGTTGCTTGGGCCAGTATGATGTCGACCAGAAATTTGATGACTTCTCGACTTAGGTCTGTCGATGGAGCGTGCAAGAAGTTTTCGTTTATGTAACTGAGCATCCCAGCAGAAGTGCGGAAGTAATAGAAAGCGCGTTTGACACCTTCAGGATCTGACCGAGATTGAGAAGCGGCAATCGCACTATGTGTAGAAGCAATCTGGAATAATACAGAGGCTTTTTCGTAGGCAATAGAAGTTTGCATAATTATTTTGTCGGTAAATGCGTCGCGCCAGGGGAAGTTGACGCGGATCTCTGGGAAACGAAGCTCGAGCAGCTCAAGCTGGCCAAAATACTTGTACAGGAGATCCCTTGCTGTTTGAAAATAAACGTTCACATTAGCATGTTCGACAGTTTTGCGCACCGGTAAAGTCGCTACCAGCACCCTTGACAGCATCCTGCCTACACCGTTGCAACGATTGACACTCAGCAGCGTAGCTGTCTGGGTTCTCCCCATATGACTGGGCGATTACATTTCTTATCGGAGTCGTCCAGTCAACGTCGTCTGTAGCTTTCCTTGGTACGGATATCATAGGCGACTGGTGCGCCATTGTCGAATGTTGGAGATAGCTAAAGGTGGTATATTACTGAGTAATCTCTGGTGCTTGGATCAAGGGTAAATGCCAAATAAAGTGCTTCGGGCACGTCCGGTTATTTCTTATTTCATCGTTTGCTCGTATTGAGCCATGTCGAAGCCGTCTTCGAGTGAAGACATCCTAGGTCAGAAGGTATGAAGCTACCTGCGCTTTTTCAGACCAGCTCTGAGTTTTTGGTAGTATGACCGCTGTTGTAGGTTCACCTGCATGTCTGCTTAATTCTCAACTAATTTGGACCTAATAGTGGCAGAGCTGCTCGTAAAATCGTGGGTCTGATCTTGGCTTTCTCTCTAATCAATGTCTGACGATGGATGTAGTGGTATCGGCTTCAGTGTAGGAGTTGTTGCCTCGGTGATTTTCTTCCGTCGTATGTCGCCTCACGCGTCTCTAGGTTCAACCACAAAGTATTGACAACAACTTAGGGCGAACATGGCCTATCGCTTTTTCGACTGGCTTCGGTGTTGGGGGAGCGTATGCTGACTGTGATCGTTCTTTCAATCCCGCCCGCATCCCTGGCACCCGTGTACTTTCTCAAAATGAAGCTGCCTCCCTTCCAGTCAACAAGTTGAACTAGATAGACATATGTGTATGGATGCGAGTGAAATGGCAATTTCTCATGGGCGTCCTTCTCTTCGTAACATAATATATTCTTTCTTCATATCTCTTCGGTGGCTCATTGAGCCTCAGAGGTGTGTTTGATGCCAATTTCGGTCTTAAAAGATGGAGCCTGCACTATTTCCGTAGTTAATTGATGTTGAGGCTTTTGATACCGAGCTATTGTCGTCCGCATGGGTGATAACAGACCTTTTCAAGGGTAAAGCTCATCAAGGAAACTGTTGAGCTATGAGACTTGTGTGGCTTGTGTGAATGCCACATTCTTGTCTGGTCTCCCATAACACGGGTCCTGCTACGTCACCTTTGTTGACGTCTGTATCAGTCTCCTGCAAAGTCTGAAACAATATATCCTTATGGGTTCAAGACTACAAGTCTGTGCATGCCTAAAAGCGTGCCCAGTTCATGCAATGTGCGAAGTGTGCATGCATCATGCAACCTGAAAGCTCACTAGGATCGAGGATTCACTAAATCACACTGCTGGGAAAGGTGGGTGAAGAGCTGATGAAGTCCTTCACAGCATAGTGGCAGTGGGTCAGTACTGCCTCAGTGCTGCTCAGCAGCTACTTTGTTACTTTCCTGATACATGCAGCATTCAGTATATACATTCGTTTCCATAAAGAGATGTACAGCCTTATATGCCACTGCAATTTGTAATTTGTTCAAAACCATGGTGAACCAGCTACTGCTCCACCCACAAGCCCAGCGGATCAAGACCATTATATGGTCGTTGCCATTGATAGTCAGCTGTGGATGTGTGTATCACTTTCTCAATCTACTCTGAATCAAGTTCACCAACTGATTGACTGTCCATGTAGATGTGCTCTACCGTCGCTTGGTCCTGGGCGAAGAGCAACGGAAGTTCAGTGACATCACCCAGAGGCCGAAAGTTGGACTAGCATCAAATACACTACAGGAGAGTGAGCCGAAGCCGTCGAAGAATTAGGCGCAGTGTATCACAGAGAGAGCAGCAAACCTATTGCAAAAAGGATGTTTGCTAGGAGTTTCATTACTGAATGCAGTCTGTTCACCTATCAGCTGTTCTCGTTCGACTGAGAGGTCTTCGGCTTCCCGTCCCAGGGCCCTGACCACCTCATATCTACACGCAAGGTCCTGGTGTAGATTCGGTAAGCCTTTTGTTTGGTTCTCGCATCAAGGCTGTGAAGGAATCTTTGTGTCCGGAATAACTGAAATCTCAAGAATTATGATAATCATCGTCAGAGCTAGATGTGCGTGGAACGTTTGTTCGTCCCCGGGCTTTGCACCCACGAAGAAGAAATTTAGAAGGGTATTCCAGAAAGTCAGAAGAAAACTCCAGGTACATCTCTTTCTACTTATATGCTCCCAGCCCAGTTAGGTTCACAAGGTAGGAACTATTCGTTATAGCGATGAGACATGACGAGATCGCTATACTCAAGCCCAAGCTCGAACGTGGTGGTAATTGGGAATTAGCGACAATTTGACGCAAGATGAACCTGAAAACTACAACGAGTTCCTGCCGAAGAAAATCAAAAGTTCACAAACCAGGCGCTACCCATCACACTTCTCTCAGAGCTAACAACGCAGTCTTTGTGACTTCATACACACTGGAGTCTCCTTTCGGCGAAACTTCAACCATAGTCGACTCGGCATTCGCGCGCAGAAGTACGACACGCCCTTTTACTTCATTTGGACCATCCATCGCTAACGCCTCTTCGCCATTTCTTGACGCTTCTATTGGTTTGACATACTTCCCTGACAGTACCTCCTTTGGTGTCCCGTCGTCAAATACAACTGCGACTTCTCGTTTATATCCATCCTGAGACAAATGCAGTGCATCAATCATCCCTTTTTTACCCTCAAGCTGCTTATTCTTGTAGTTGTCCAGTATCGTATCAATGACCTTCACTTTAATACGGCCAAGGAAGGCAGACACGATAGGTTGGAACATCCAGTCCTCATCCACGACTATAAATCAGAGACTTTAATGAGCGTTGGGCCTAGATAGACGAAAAAAGACAAACCATATGCCGACGGGATGGGATTTGTTGAATAGCTGGATCCTGTAAATGGTGTTGGTGCCGATTGACCTCCATAAAGTGCCGGGGTTCGAGCATAAGTGGCGGAGGGTCCAGGCGTGTGCATGGGCGCTGGTGTCGGACCACTCATGAACGCAGGCGTGGCGGCGGTCGCAGGTGTAGGTGCGAATGAAGGCGTAGGTGCACTCTGCATACCTGATGGGTCACCATTTCCTGCCAGAAGAATGATTACCAGAACCTACCCAAGGCGTTGATTCAACCTTCCAACCGCTATTCCGAGACGATTGCCATTCATCGTTTGTTTCCCAGGCATTACTCGAGCTCGTTCTTCCAGGCGTAGCACCACCCCAGGCAGAACTACTTCCTGTAGGTGCAACATTCCTCCCGGGAGTTGCACCACCCCAGGTGCTTGAGGCACCTCCACCACTTGCATAGGGATTTGGTGTTCTCGAGTTTGCATTCCAACCCGGTGTCTTGCTACCATCTGTGCTCGTGTAAGGGTTCGGTGTTCGTGCATTTGCATTCCATGCTGGCGTTTTCCCACTGTCTGCATAGGGATTGGGTGTACGTCCTGAGACGCCCCAAGCTGGTGTACGGCCCTCGTTCGATGCATAGGGATTGGGTGTACGTCCTGTATTGCCGAAAGGTGTACGGCCACCAGCATGTGCATTAAAACCACTGTTACTGGCATATGCATTCGGCGTTCGGCCAGCTCTCGATCCATACCCTCCACCACGGCCTCCTCCAGGCTTGTCTAGGGGTTCAAGATTGCCATCAGGTCTAGGAAACATAAGCATGAATACCCAGTTCCCGTAAATCTAAACTCACAGTCGGCGGTACAATTTTTCCTTTTCGATCATAATAAGCTTGTTCCCTGTCCGCAGCTCTACCCTCGCGATATTACCATTTGTGTCTCTTATTGTGCCGGCGTAACCCTTGTGGGGACCTTTGATTACCATGACCGTTGCCCCAATATCTCCGTCCTTGGGCCCACGACCCATGTTTCCGGACCCCACCATACCACCGGTAGGTTGTACAAGAGCGGGATTCATCTTCGATAGGTCGGCGCCAGGCTTAACAAGACTGCCTTTGGGCGCTACCGAGACAAGAGCTCGAGTCCGCGTCACGAAGACACCTCCATTTTCAGTGAGGTCACGATTATGGAGGAAGGCATAAAATGACTGGTAAATGTGCAGGACACGACCTTTGCGACCCTGAAGAAACACGATTTTATTCGATGAATCATCATGAACAATAGGTCATACCTCGCCTTCTGACTCCTTCATGTTGTCGTTAATACGGATTTCGTGTCCATCTCGATCAGTAGCCACTGCTCGATTTGAGTCACGACGCATGGAAATTTGATGAGGTTGGACAAGTCGGACTTGGCCATTCTGATCTAGGACACGGAAGGAGTCACGCTCAGTCTTGAAGATGACACCGACAGTCTGCGCGCTATGCTATTATTAGCATTAGAGAAGGAACAGAACCAAAAAGCACGCACTCAAGCTGTACCAGATCATGCAACTCGTAATTACCAACAACGTTCGTGCCGGAACCGACTTCAGCAGCCTCACGGAGATCCTTTGAGAAAACGGAAACCTGATAAACACTACTTGAGTAAGAAAAAGTTGTAGATTGGGAGTTCATACCTCTTGCATAGACATATCTGACAGGAATGTGACAATGTTATCTGTTACCGATACCACCAAACCCGTCTCATCAACATTCTGTCCAGTCATGACCTTGACATGGTCTCCAGCCTTGAATCGTTTCCTCACACTCCGCGCGGGCAGCTCAATCTTCTGGCCCTCAATGTCTGGCCCAACAGCTGAAACCGTCACCACATCCTGGCTGATCTCTTCCACTACACCATGTACACCTGTCTGCTCGCCTTCAAAAACTTCGACGTGGTCACCAGGTTGGAGGACTGACACAGCAGCTTTACGTGAAGCTTCAGCGATAATAGATAAATCTACAAGGCTCTCTTCTTCTCCTTCTTGTCGTCTCGTAAACTGGGTGATTTCGTCCAAGGTCGGGTTGACGTCTTCCAAGATCAACGCACTGATTCTGAAGTCTTTCTCAATGAACCCGTCTCTGTAAGTGTCGTTCTGGAAAACATAGACATCGCTCCTCCGTGTGACAGACTTCCTGCCATACACTTTTGCAACTTCTTCATAGTTGAAGAGTTGTTGTGGTGGGCGCATGGATAAATTCGCTGACGTTGTCTTTTTCCGCTTCTTTCCATCCAACGCCGCGTCATCACGAGGGTTGAGATCAATCCGAGGAATGAACTTTAATCCTACGTCTTCGCCATTGTCTGTGATATCCATGACTTGTGCAAGGTCTCCAGAGTATTTTCCACGTCGGATGCGAACCCAGCTGCCAGGTGTGACTGTCTGCTCTTGTCTTTTTATTTGCAAAAGACTAGCCATTTCTTCGATGGGTACAAGGTGGATGCCTCGGCTTGGATATACACCGACAAGGCCAGCACAAGCTTCAGAAACCTGTTTCATACTGCGAGCTTCAACGTAAATCATGCCAGGAAGTGAGTCGCGTTGGAAAGCAGAGAGGATACTGAGAGGTTTGGAGGTAAACTCAACGTCAAGGGCTTTGCGCATGAGACTGAAAACAATATCGCGCTCGCGCCCTGGCTAAACAACAGTCAAACTCATGAAATTAGGTTAGTCAGAATGTGTGCACCTTAACACGAACTTGCCACAGGCTGGCATCTTGCACTGAAGGCATTAGCAACCTTTGTGGTATTTCGTTCATATCTCCAGTATACCGAACTGCAGCACGGTGAGCATATCGTCTGCTGAGATTTCTCGCAATTTCTTCAGGGCTTTGTTCCTCTTCGTCTAGCTGTCGCCTGGCATCCAACGAGGCATGATGACCACTCGTCATGTCCTCATCCATGTCTTCGCCCGTCTCGATGAACGGGTCTGGGAACAAGTTTATATCAGTATGACCAGTCGAACAGAATCTGATGAAACAACGCGCCTGCACCCATGTCTTCGTCGTCATCTTCTACCTCATCGTCATCGCTGACTTCGGCTTCAATATCGAGGAAACGACTTGCAGCAGAACGTCTGTGACGATGCTGCGATGATTTTAGTACAAATTTCCTGCACCCAATAAGCCAATGTTACTCACTTTAGCCCTTTTCCGCTTCCTACCTGAGTCCTCTTCGTCTTCATCTTCCCTCTCGTCTTCGTCCTCTTCGTCTTCGTCATCCTCCTCGTCCTCCTCGTCTTCATATTCCTGGTGCTTTGATTTTTTCTGCACTGTTTCGTAAGGCTTTTCGTCAGAATCCTCTTCCTCCTCGTTGTGTGTTGCGTCATCATCGTATACGTGAGCGTCCTCCACGTCAGACATAGTAGCAAAAGTATTAGGAGAGGGTACAAGTATAGTGAACGCTATCCGGCACGTGACTTTATTTTTCCCTGTCTAGACCGAGCGGTCTTTCATAATTTAAAATACAATGCACTGATCCATATTTCTTCATCAATCCATTAGTTTTGCAAAAAAAGATTTATTGAAGACATATCACAATTGTTAGACTCAATTAATTTTATTTTGCATAAGCAAACTATATTAACTGGAAGAATATCTAGATCATATTCCTCTTCCATACTGTTCTCTCAATATTCTTCATTATAAGTTCAACATCCCTTTCTATACCTCAATCCACTTGAGACTTCATTAAAATAGACATAGATAGTCTAAATTTCTTGTTTTTTCTTGACTCTTACCACTCTGTGAGCAGATTATCTTCTGTTTTCTTGTTGGTACATCTGTAACCATACCTATTTTCCAGAACAGATTATTTTCTTTGTTTTCTGTATTCCTAGCCATCTTCTATAACAGATTATCTTCTTATGATTTTCTGATTTTATTTTGCTACTACTTGTTGGTGTCATATGTTGAAGTTCAACTCCAAGTATTTATGTCTTCCACAATGAACTTACTCTCACCTCAAACCCCATAAGTAACCTGTCTTCCATGGCAGTGTTGTTTCTCTTCAAATTTGATGAGTATTTGATTTTTCACAACAGAATTTACTCCTATTCCAAATCCTGTATCTAGTTAGTATTTTTCCACAGATTATTTCAATCAAACATCTGTCCAGCTTGGAGCTAGGTACAGACACTGACCTCACTTGATGTGGATAATTGCTGGACTATGTAGTAATAGCACCACTCAAGTTTCCAAGTGTTTTAAACACTTCTTGTTAAAGCAACTAGTTAAAGTTTATGGGGTTTTGTGTCACAAACTTCATTCAACTTGTATCTCCACAACTAGTAAACTGACTCTCACAAACCAAGTTGCACTGGAAAGCCCCAAATAAGAGCTATTTGCACATATGTGGAATGTACAAAAGTGATAACAGATTACTGAGATATTAGACCATTAGTAACTACAAGTTTCATTGGCTGTTATCTCAGGAATGACTGAACAAATTCCCACAATCAAAGTTGTATTGGAAAGCACTCATCAAACTGTCTCTGATGATATATCATATATCATATAGAGATCAGTGTTCACGGAAATACAAGCATTTCAATATAGTAACATAATTAATTACCTTCTAAAATTAGCCTGACATCTGCTATGACAGATGACAGTCCTACTAGGTATAAGTTTTGATTATGTGATAGAAACAGCTTGTGCACAGACTATTACTATTTTGTATAAATACTTCTGTATCTGAGGATTAGACCTCAGACTTAACAATATTATTCATCAATTATTATCATTGACATTTGTATTGATCTTCATCATTATTGTCATTATTATTAAACTTCTGAATCATTCCTAAACCTCTGAGAGTGTACTTAAAATTTAGATATTACAAACAAGTGAGTAGTTTATTTTGTGATAGTTTTGTAAAGTTTGTAATCTCTAGAGAATCCTAAGTAATATTAATTCTAATTACTAGATACACCACTTATCTCCAGAAAATTCTGAAAGAACAGAATAAGGTTTTTTAGAGCAGTAACTACTCTAAATACTTGAGAGGTCCATTTTTATTAGACAAATTATTAAGTAGAATATTTAGTAACCCAGTTATAGAGTAATAAAGCCTAGTAGTTAGAAAATTCAATAGAAAGACCTCAAATATTACCGGACAGTAAGAGTTCATTGGTCAATCGCTAGAGAAAGTGAGTCAGTGGCTATAAAAGAGCAAGTGGAAATCTGACAATTGTTATGACTTAAATCTCAAAGTATTAAGATCAAGAAAAAACCTTATATTGGATTAACACAATAAAACCCAATAGAGTTCCTAGTACAAAGTGTCTGCCTTATATATACTAGCTAGTTAGTCTGTATGAAATCTTATCTAACTTACTCTAAAGGCTATAAACTATTGATAAGGTCAACATATAGTAAATATATTATTGTTTTGAAATCTTTTATGTTCTTCTGTGTGACATGTGATGAATATGTAACTGTCACATGTGATGTCACACTAATTTCTAATTCTAAGTTTAAAATAAGAAAATAAAATTAAAATTAAAATAAAAGTAAATAAAGTTCACTATTTTCAACTCTAATATTACTTCCTCTTTAAGGTTTCTTTTTCAGAGAAACTAACTTCTATTTTTGCTAGTTCTTTTCTAGCTTCTTTAAATATTTTTCTTTAAACTTTTTATTGTTCTATTTATATAATATTTTTACTACGTACTTTTTTGTGTTATGATTCTAAGCTTGGTTTAAGTTGCAACTTAGACAAAGACTTGAGTAAGAGTAGAAGAGATGATCAATTGGTAAAGTGTAAAGATGCAGGACTATATCTACTACTACATATATCTAATGACTATAAGAAATAAGTAAGATGTTCTTGAGGAAACAATGAAGAAAAAGTGAGGAAAATATAAAGAAATCTCTACTACTATATAAGATACTGACTGATACCTAAAATATGTTTAGAATATGTTGACCATAAGGTAAACATCTCTAGAACATGAGATAAAGATTGTAGTAATCATAACATCTTAGTAACTCTTCTCTTCTCAAGTTCTTCTGTTAAATTTAATTTTTTTTGTTTCCTTACTTCTATACTTAATTTTTTCTCAAACTCTACCTACTACTTTCTTTGTGTTTTCCAAGTTCTTTTCTCTCTTCCATATATTATGTTTTACTGTAAACCTCTTTTATCATGTTAAGTACTTTATAACTTCCCTTATTTTTTAATATTTTTTCTACTTCTTATTTTTTTGGCTCTATCTACTTTAACTGGTTTTACTTCTTCTACTTTCTGTTTCTCTACTTGCTCTTTATATCTTACTATTTTGCTAATATTCACTACCAGATAAATTTTTATAGAAGCTGGTAGCTTTATTTTGATTGCATTGTCTAATGCAATTTCTTCTATTGCATAAGACTTGCATATTTTTCTATTTTATTTCTCATTTCTATTTTCTTTTTCTTTTATTTTCTTATTGTTGGACTTAGAGTTAGGAGTTAGTATGATATCACATGTGACTATCACAAACTGTCACCCAATATGACATAGTATTACATATCATTACAAGTCACAATCATGTATCATACAGAAGAATATAGAAGATTCTGAAACAATAATATCATATAATATGTTTACTATATGTTAACCTTATGGATTATGCATGGTCTTTAAAGTAAGTTAGATAAGGTCTCATACAAACCAACTAGCTAGTGTATATAAGGTAGACACTTTGTACTTGAAACTTTATTGAGTTCTCTTGTGTTAATTCTAATTCTAATACAAGGTTCTTTTTTTAACCTTATTCTTGATCTTAAGCTGTAACAACCAGATCTTTCATGCTTAATATTATTTTATTTCCCTTCTTCCACTTCTCAGCTTCTCTTTATTCCTTATTTGCTTGTCACTTTATCTCTTATGTTTTTCTTAATGCTGTATTAGCTTCTTTTTGTATCTTCTTTTTATTCTTTCTGCAAACTCTATTACCTTTTCCACTTTTCCCTTTTTCCTAATATATGCTTTCATTCTCAATTCTTCACTGTAATTTGCTATAAACAGAGATATCTTAGCTACTAAATATGTTTTACTGTTAACTGCAAACTTAGTTGTCACCAGCTATTCTGGCCAATTCTTCTGTTTGTAATTTATAAAGAACTAGAGGTATTGTTCCAACTCCTGATTTATTTGTTTACTCTGCCTATCTGTTTGTGGGTAGAAGAATGTTAACAACTTTGTTTCAATTTCCAACATTTTATTCAACTTCTTAGTCAACTCCACTGCAAATTGTGATCTCTTGTCTGATATTACATACTTTAGCAATCTATGCAACTTCCACATATTATCTCTGAATAACTATGTTAATTTCTTTGCTGATGTCCCTTTTGTAGTTACTAAAAAATGTGCTATTTTTGACAACTTGTTATATACTACTGTTATGAACTTAAATCCTTAGGGTTGGATAAAAGAATAACTCTTGTATTGAGTAACACAAGAGAACTCAATAGAGAACTCTTCTACAAACTAGTCTACCTTATATATTCCTACAGATGGTCTGTGCTAACTACTGTGCACCCTACCCTAAACAACCCTGTGTAGTTCATAAGGCCAACATGTGGTGTATGATATCATTTGTTCTCGAATCTTCTACTAAATTTTCCCAAGTCTCATGACTATGCCATCAGATTGTGACTGATGTGACAGCATGACTGATCAACCCTAACCCTAGTTGTTCTAAAAATAGAAAATAGAAAAACAAATCGAAAATAAATTAAAAATAAAAAGTAAAGTAAAGAAAACCTAAGTCCACTGTTTGTGAACTTGACAACTACCAATATTGTATCTTTTCCTACTACCAACAGTAACTTAGTAATTAAGTTCACCATTAGATATGTTCATAGTTTTTATAGTACCTTATTAGCTATCAACTTTCCTGCTAGTGTCTCTGGACAATTTTTTATCCTTTGACATATATTATATCTATCCACATACTTTTCTACATTTTTTGTTATCTCTGGCCATTAGTAATTTCTTATCACCAACTCTATTATTTTCCATCTCTCTCAATGTTCTGTTGCTAGTATATTATGATGTAACTGGATTATTTCCACTCTTAATTCCTTGTTCTTTGGTACATATACCTTTTCTTCCTTCAATACCAAATTCTCTTCCACTTGCTCTTAATAATTTTACTTCTGCTTTCTTTATCTTGTTATAACTTAGATCCAAAGAGTTAAGATAAAAGACCATTCTTGTATTGAGTAATATAAGAGAACTCAATAGAGTTTTTGTACAGATTACTTCTATCTTATATACACTTGGTTCCTGGTCCATGATATGTTATATCTAGCCTACTCTAATATCTATATATTATCCATAAGACCAACATGTTTTTGCTATATTATATAATATCATCTGTTCTAGAACTTTCTACAATCTTTCCTATATCATATGATCTTGTGACAGTGACAGTGATATGATGTGATGAATCTGTGATAGTACTATATAACATGTGACATCATGCTTCATCCTAATCCTAAGTAAAATAGAAATGAAAAATAAAAATAAAATAAAAATAAAATAGAAAGAAAAATAAAATATAATTCAGTATTTACAATTCTGACATATGTAGTATAACATTATTCTAGAACCTTCTATATCTTTCTGTGACATATAATTGTGTGACCATGATAGATATATAATATCATGCTAATCCCTAACTCTAAGTCCAAAAATAAAAAGAAATAAAATAGAAAATAAAATAAAATAGAAATGAAAAAGAAAAAGGTTTTTTAAGTCTAGTATCTTCAACTTTGATACAAATGACATTATACAGTATGGCAACAATATATTGGCCTTATGAAAAACATATATATTCTAGTATAGATTAGTTATAATGTATATATGAACTATAGTCTGTAGTATATAAAGTAGACTATTTTGTACTTGAAACTTTATTGAGTTCTTTTATATTACTTAATATAAAGTTATCTTTTGTCTTTACTCAAGAACTTAAGTATTATATTCCAAACTCTAAAATATATTCAAAACATATTTAATTTTAATATAGTATTAAATCCTTATAGTTATTTGGCTTTATTTGTGCCCAAAACTTTGTTGGTAGTTTAGTACTTTATAATAATAAACTTAATTCTATCAAATTTCTGTGGTTATTTGGCTTTATTTGAGTCAAAATCCACAGTTATCTTTATTTGTTTTTGTTGTCTAATTATCTACTTCAAACTCTACAAAATTACTCAGAATTTACATGGAGTTTTCTCCTTTCCAATCTGAACTTCTATTTAGTATGAAACACTCACTCAGAAATCTGTTTTAATTACTCCTTTTGTTATTTTATATATTTAAGGCTGGTGATCACTTTGTAATAGCTAGCCTGATAATCAACTAAAGTTGATGTTAAATTTCAGATGTTAATGGCAACATGCTTTACTTCTCTTCTTATAACTCCTTACAAGATTATTCTCTGAAATTGTGATTATATAGCTCATAGGAGGTACAACACATAAGTTGAGGCCAAGATTGTTTCAATAAGTCTGTATTATCAAGCTTGTTGCATGGAGTTTCCACACTCTGTACATCTCCAAGCTAAATCTGTAAACTTTCACTCTCAAGTATAAACTATATCTAATATTAAGTCATAATATAATTGTAATTATAATAGGTATTATATCTTTATTATATTTTATGATATATAACTGTTATATATAATATTATATAATACTTTATCATCTAAGTCCAAATAACAAAAATAAGAATAAAAACCAAAATAAACCAAAATGAAATAGAAAAATAAAATAAAGTTTATTGTTTACAACTATGATAAGTTGTCTTAACAATTATTATGATAAATAGTACTCTAGAAGTCAAGATGATTAGGACTTATGATCTGTTGGAAAAAACAAAGTATAGTAGTATAATATAGTATAGACAATTAATAACAACTTACTATTATCTATAAAGAGCTTTGATATAAAAGATGTAAACTAGTTAATAATAATAAATAAGCAGAATGTTTATTCTTTTAAGAATGTGTTATGAGTTGCTTAACTGTTGTGGCAACCACTAGACACTCAAGGTCCAATGAT
>Ga0157363_1000902_pt1 | contig 23698 bp, 6 predicted proteins | sample AttsexASBM1_FD_111477 | JGI IMG/M metagenome (GOLD analysis project Ga0157363, IMG submission 111477) | Fungus gardens microbial communities from leaf cutter ant in Ribeirão Preto, State of São Paulo, Brazil - Atta sexdens ASBM1 | ecosystem: Host-associated > Fungi > Mycelium > Unclassified ... | reverse complement strand
CAATCAACTATAACGAACGAAGCAACGTGCTTTCCCATTTCCTACATTCAACAATGCTTCCCATCTCGGTATATTCAATTTCTGAGATTGAAAACTGCAAAATAGCGATGGTCGCCCAGCTTTTATGCGAAACCGAACGCGCAATGAAAACGACGAAGACGACATAGAATAAAGAAGGAAATCGTGCGACGAGGAATAACAATGATGGTGAGAACTACAACCCCGACCTATCGTTTTCACGACGCCCGATTAATTATTTCCCCGAATCCCTCACTAAAGTTTTCCCCGCCATTTCTTCCCGCCTCAACTCTACCGACTAACACCAAGGCGTTCTTCGACAGTTTGAGACGTCTCGTACCGTTTGCACGTTTCTTGCTTTGATCATCGATCGTTACGCCGCTTGCGAAATGAGAAAAGTCTGACGGCATTTCTCTAACATGAAGACTACCTTTTGCCAATGCAGATATTCCAAAGTTTCGAATGAGACTCGTAGCTGATTTTCATGGTACGACGTCGCAATGATTGAAAATGATTGAACGTTAATATTACTCTATTCTATTGTAAGACTTTTATGAAAAAATTTGTCTCTATTATATAAAACTGTATTTCTTCAAAATTATTTCTTTCGAAATAACTTTTTCAAGATGACCGTTTAAAATGAATATAAGCGCGACATCTTTGGAATTTTACACTTTTTAAATTTTTATTTCTTTAAAAATAATTTTATTCTAATTTTGCTCTAAAATGATCTTTATTTTAATTTTATATTTTTGTAAGTTATTAATATTATTATTAGAAATTCATATATGTATATTCAATAACATATATACATGTATAGTACTTATACTTTGTCTATTGGAATGTACCACGTTCTTTCGCAATCCCGATACGCCATGCAGTGTTTGTCGTAAAGTCACGTATTGTCTCGGTTACCGATCACCTGGGACTGGCACTTCTGGTTCGGACAAGTTCGAAGGCAATTTCGAAACTCCATTCTGGTGACATTCTGCCGTACGATGCAACGATGTTGGATCGGCGAGTGGTATAGTTATTGGCGTTGCTCGTATTCTCGAATTACTCGATCGCTTTTACGAAACGGGGGAGAAAGAGCGGGAAGAGAACAAAGTACAGGCGGTGCACGTCGAAATAAATGACGTAAAGACCGAACGGGAAATAGGTCAGGCAAAAGTAAATAAGGCAGAAATCGAGTAAATTCGAGGTGGGAAATTACTAAGCGACGAATTACAAAGCGCGAGCGCATCGACGCGCGTGCACATCGACAGTCGCGATAGGTGCGATGGACGATGGATACCAAATACTATCGATTGTTAAAGTGCAGACAGAGACGACGAATAAATGGGCCGAAAAGCGCTCTCGGGAACTGTTAAAACGCGAAATACATTCGTTACGAAAGAAATAGCGAGTGTTTGCCATGAATATTCAGAGTTTCTACTTCAACTCGTGTACAATGGTACTCCGTACGATACTGGTTCGTAACGTGTTCGGTACAGCTCGTTCGATGGAAAAACAGCACGTTTCATAAAGTTTTCAGAGAATACATTACTTCTCGCCGCGATAAATTTAAAAAAAGCAGAGAATATTTTATATATATTACATATACAAACAGTTTCTTCATTTTTAAAAGTCATCTATATCTTTATTTATATATGTATATATATATATATAAATATATATCAGAAAACTTGTAATACGCGGTTTTAAAATAAATTGAGAATGATTGATTGTTTTTTTGCAATTAAAAGGTTCATACAAATCATTATCTAATTAATAAATGACCTCTAACATCCATTATACGAAAATCATAAATCTAGTTAAATGTTATACGATATATAGTGCAATTACGGTAATTTCAAAGTTAAACGAACTATCTTCAGAATTTGAATAGACACTAATGATAACTAGAGAAGTCTGACACACTTACTGTTACCGACATAAATGTATTATACTGTTTCTGTCCAAAGATATTACAATTGTTCACGAATCTATTAAGATACATATATAATTTAAATTATTCTTTTATTCTATTAACTAACATCTAAATTTCTCTTATTAAATATGCACAATCTTATAAGAATTAAATATATGTGAATTGCAAATTTTGCTTCAGCAAGTCATTTCCTTCAATGCTTTTCTCTCTCATACATATTAATATAATCGGTTACAAATACAGCACAAAGTTCATATCCTATATTTATCCTATTGTAGTTATAAATGTTTATTTTTACATTAATTTCTATGATTGGCATTCCTTATCGAAGCTCGACGTTACTTGACTTCGTCGTTCAAGAGTATCTAAACGCAACGATCAGCGCAACGATCAGATCATTACGAGATTAAAACGATATTTTCGATCGAAATTGCGTGCGGCTTTACTATCAGCAAAAAGTGAGAAGATAACAAGATACGAGAACGAGAGTAAATTCTCGAGAGAAGCCCTCCCATCGTCAGCTTGAGTCTCAAAGAGCATCGACGTGTGTACACATTAGCATCGGAGCACATCGTTTCTTGCATGCATTGCTCCTCAACAATCGGATGCACCCGCGTGCACACAGACTCATGGTTCAATGCACCAGTCGTACAGAGTCGTGATGACGCACACTGGAGCACTATATATTTACCTAGTAGATCAACCGCCTGTTGTATCTCACGTAAATCCGGAAAGAATATATTTCAAATAATAACTCGCACGACGTTACGCAAAGAGTGAAATTAATTAGCGGAATTATTTTCTAAGATGTCAAGATGTATTTTTTGTTTGATTTCAAATTGGTAAAAATAGGTATACATATAATTAAATGCTTTGCTAAATAGCACAATAACAAAATAAAGAAAAACGGAGACGCTGAAAATAATAAGCTCTTCAATTGGAGCGCGATAGTTGTATTATTTTTTTTAAATGAAAATTAATTAATTTTCATTTTATCAAAGATGCAATTACGGTCTCACGTTAACGAATAATAATTAGATCAACATTTTATTCACTATTGTTTTATTAGTAACGTACAACGTTTCGTAAGGAAATCCAAAATATGAATCTTGTTAGAAAATATAAAGAATTTCGTTCGTTTATTTTTTATACTAATTTTTTAATTTTATAATAAACTTCACACAAATTAAATTTCAATTAAGTGAAACTCCAGTTCAAATAAATAGAAAAATAATTCGAGAGAATTAATTCCTTAATAGCATTAACTTCGTATTATTAAGTAAGACTAGCTAATTAAGACGGCAGTAAAATCTTTATTGAGCAAAATCCTACGGTGAAATCGCATTTCAAAGGAATGCATCGCTATTACTGCTTTCAACACTATACCACGACACTTCGGTGTATACGAGTGAGAAGTGAACAGGCGAGCTTTCTTCCTCGCTTCGTGCCTTCGTACCGCTTAAGCTGACTTCCAGCTCGACGCACTGGAACTAAGTTTCCCGCGAAAGAGATGGATTTACGGTGGATTCTTCTTCAACTATTTCCCTTATCCCGCTCATGAAAGGCGAAAAATTCATTCGCGCCAAAGCCCCCGAATAATATAGGAATGCACAGTGATATACAATCACTACCAGATTTCTATCTTCTCATAATCCGAGCGCGCGAGCAAAGATCAGTATTATTGGTCATTCATTAATAACGATTATCGCGATGCGAATCCGACGTGAACCGGTGCACTGTGCTCGCGATATTTCCTGAAGACATGGATCAATGATTAAATGCTAGCGATTAATAGAGCGCTACTGTGATTACCATTATTATTTGTCATGTGGCGGAACGAAAGCAGAGTGTCATTCGTGATGTTGAAAATATTACGGGTCGATGGCTAACGAATTTCCATGATACGCATGTTTGCGCATCCTTTTGATTGAATATCAAAATGGTATTACAGTGACTCAGCCAAAGCGCGATCGGTGATTTTCCAAAGTTTAATTTATCATAGCTCACAGATGCTGTAATTTTACGTTCGTCTATGCAGCGTACAAAGAATGATGGAGAAATGCGAGAAGAGAGAGTCAGAGAAATATCTCTACTTTTGTCAATAAGCTCGAATAGAGTTTATTGACATTACTAGCGTCTCGCTTGTAATCTCTCGTAAAAGTAAATTTATTTACGCAAAACGGTTATTTGTCGCTGATAGCAATTTTACGTAGGAAAGTATAGTGGAGAGAGAGAGAGAGAGAGAGAGAGAGAGAGAGAAGAGGAGAAAAAGAGAATTTCTCTTTCAAAATAGATGCTAATATTTTCCTAACTTAAATTTCGACTGCGAACGTCGCAGCAAAATGAGATCGATTTTCGCAAAAGCTTACGCTCTAGCTTTGACGTGAATGTTGGACGTCAGCGAACAGAACCGAAATTGGATAATACTAATAACGCACAGATATTAGATAAGACGTAGTTATTCGATCTGACGGTTAGACTCTGATGCGCGACATTAGCGAACAGTCCTTCAGAAATCCGGTTGAACGTGATCTGGCGACAACAAGAGAAGTGCTGCGCTAGTCATTCAACTTCTTATTCACTCCAATCGAAGTCGTCATGCGAGTTGTTTCCAGAATCGATTCCTTTTCTAGCAGTGAGATTTTGTAGCATGATTTCAACTATTGGCGATGACAAACTTTATTGTCAAAAGATTGGATATAAAAATTTTGGATAGAATTGTCACAAATCTGTCGTTCTAAAATTCCATAAATTTTCCATGACAATTTTCCAGACAAAATTTCATGATTTTCCTTATTCAATAATATTTAATAATATTTAAATTTTGATATTCAATAATATTTAAATTTTTTGTATTTTCGTTCTGATTTAGAAATTGTTAAATATTTTGTTGAGAGATCAATTTAACATAGCAATGTAAATTATTATTAATGTTGTTGACATTGCTTGCATTTTTATTTGTCAAGTTGGTAGTATTCCAAAATAGATATTATGATACGTGTATTAAATTTCTTTAAAACCAAGAATTTTTATTTTTCAGCAAATTGTGTTTTCCTGTTTTTTCCTTTATTTTCCTGTCCTTTCTTAATTTTCCTGACAATTTTTTAATTTTTAATTTTATAGCATCCTTGGAATGACATATATGCTATAAAAATCTAATAACAAATAATAATTGCTAAATTATTGAAAAAACATATGAAAATAATGAGCAAATATAAATAGTTTCAATATCGTTTAATAATCCAATTAAATAAAGAAGCATCAAGTACGATTAAAGCTATAAATCTTGATACCTAATAATATTTCTAATAATATTTCATGAATATTTAAATATACTTTCCAGTACTTCGAACTGCATGCTGAATATAGTCAGTTTCGAAGTGTCAGTCCTAATTTAAAATTGAAAATAGAATAATGTCATAAATTAAATTAATCAATTTAAGAATAATGATGCTAACAAAACTGTTAATTCAGAATTACGCTTCCGGTTCGATGCGTAGTTTGAAGTATTGAAAAAAGTATTTCATATAAAGCTATTATAGAGGTACCAAGATCTGGCCTCGACCGCGTTTTTAGCGCTTCTTTATAATATTATCCACATATATATTAACTACATTTTTAAATTTTTTAGCAATAAAATTTCGACAAGCAAAGAAATAACTACATTTTATATCTTTATCGATTATCTCAATATACGCTATGTTTAAAATTATTAACATCAATTATCATGCCTCAATCACATTATTACGCAAGTCCTCAAGATCCTCAAGATTCTCTTACAATTCTTCATAATCATGTTTTCGTTGAATTAACGACTGGAAGCATATTGTGTTGTAAACAGCGCAGAGAGAAAGAGAGAGAGAGAGAGAGAGAGAGAGAGAGAGAGAGAGACAAGTGGCAAAGAAATACGAGAATAAAATGCAACAGATAAGGGACAGCGTATATAGCATTACCGATACGTATATTTAGATAAGAACACCAGCCGTTTAGAAGGTAGACGGTAGAATAAAATAGAAGGGTAGTGTTACGCTTTTATTATTAGAAAAAAAATATAATGTTATGGCTATATAAGCATAAAATAGATAAAGTTGGTTATTTTAAAATTGGCTATAAAGAAATAAAATAAATATAAGACATATAATCCTCTTTATAGATGTGTTACATTTTAAGATTCCTATTACTGATCGAATTTTGATATTAATTCTTACACGTTACTCCTTACACGTTACTTTTACATTTCGCTGTGTCTTGTCTATTCATGCGGAGCTGAAATAATATTTGAACCTCGATGAAGCGTACAATTTGTCAAGTCGAAGAACGATATACACGGATTCGTCCGTTATAATTTTTATTGGTCTTCCGTTTTTATTTTTCTCTTCTATATGTTTTTTCGCTACGTTCAACTTCGAGTATATACAAACACAACGCATTTTGACAGCAGAAAAAGGTAAAGTTGCGCGATTATTGTGTTCAGGAAGCATCGCGATGACTCTAAAATAGGCGCGTTCGCGGTGACCACTTATTTACGTACATAATCACGGGGACATTTTGCGTTTGTATGCAAATGCACCTTCGCTCGCAAGCGATTTATTCCATGCTCCTAAACGTCTATGCCGTGAAATATGCGCATCGCACGCGCATGCACGAAAGTGCATTTCCGAGCGAACGCCGCTGCGACTGCAACGAGCGGCGCGAGTATAAATAAATTTCGCGCGAGTTCATGCAGAATGCGAGTTTACGCAGAAATGTGGTCGATTCACGCAATGCTCCGATTAACCGGGATGAACCCGGATCGGATGAATCTGGCAGCCGTATTTCTATCGTTAAAACATCTGTATCGTGCACGCATCACTCGCACCGTTAAATGCCTCGCCAGAATAAGGTTTATGCATTTTCGCTCAATATAGTTTCGTAATAACAGATTTGCCATAAATTCCTTTCCTAAAATTTCATAATTTTTTTTCCGATTTTTCAGACAAAATTTCATGGCTTTCCCTAACTTTCAATAATATTTCAAAGCTTTTTTGTATTTTTTTCGCCCTAATTTGGAAGTCATTAAATATTTTATTGAGAGATCAATTTATTTTAGCATAACAATGTAAATTAATGTTACTGACATTACTTGCATATAATTATTAAGCTGATAATATTCCAAAACTGCATATCAATAGGTGTGATGTACTCATATTAAATTTCTTTTCAAAAACAAAAATTTTCCAGATTTTCTATGAATTTCTTGACTTTTCTATGATTTCCCTACTTGTGAATTTCTTTGACATTCCTATATTTTTCAGTTTTATGACAACCTCGAATAAAAATATTGTTTTATGCATTTTCGATTAATTTCGAAGAGTTAATTGACAGTTGAAACATTAGACGGAATTATAATGTACGTCAATATAATAATACATATTAAATGCTTTGCAAAATATTTCGTTTATTTCGATATGGCTATTTTGTGTTTGTCTGTATGATTATGGATGTATAAATAATGAACCTATATTGTAATATATCTTTCATGTAGATTTTTGATTTATAAAATACCAGGAATAACATATATGATTTATTCGTGCTCAACGGCTTATTTTGGAAATTGCATTCATACGTTATACGTGTAACAGTGGCTGCTTCATATTGAAACCAAACTATGGGATTACAATTTACTTGATTTCCGATCAACTCGATATTCTGTAAAACCAGATTATTCGAAATGCCTGCTAATCTCAACACGCGATGATTATTTATGCAATCGTTACTATGACAACGATTTATAAAACTGAAATATTGCCAAAATGTTCGAAAACATAAAACGTATCTACTTAAAGGATTGAATTATATTCAATTAAGCTCAACAAAAACAAAACTGCTTCTTCAGGCTATTTGCATAATTCGTTTTTTGAGAGTTATTTACTGATTACTAAAAAACTAGTTAATTTATTGAAAGCTAATAATTTACTGATTATTAAAAAAAAAGTTGATTTATTAATATTAAATAATTAGATTACGATCTATAAAACATTTTTTAATTAGTATTCTACTTTTACAAAATTTTGATTTTATTGGAAATGTATTCGATAAATGCACTTCTGAATGAAATTAAATACTCGAATTGGTTAAAAAAAAATAACAAAATCCAAGTTTATGCTTTACACAGAATAATCATAGAGATGATGTTCAAAGAAGCAATTTATTGCCTGAAATCTAAGTTGTCAGATATCGCCGAGAAAACAGCTTGAGCCGGTTTGAAAGCTAATATTTTAGATTTTAAAATCTCTCTTTGAGTTATCAAACTATTTCAAGTTATATAAATTATATTTTATCATAGATTATATTTTATCATTTTTATCTCTGATTTCCAGAATTCTTTCGTGGAAAAGTTCAAAAATCCTAATAATTAAATCTCCTCTTTCTTTTTGTTCTTTATTATACTTGAAATAAATCGTTAGAGGTGATTTTATCCGCAATCTCTCCTTTTAAACTCCCACATTTTACATACTTCAAAATGCAGAAACTAAAAGGCAGTATTCAAAGTCGATTCTTATATTAAAGACTGTTTTAAGTAAGTGGTCTTAAAATGTCATCAAGTCAATCACGGAGCTGTATTAGCATTTCAAGACGTTACTTAAGACGATCTTAAAACAAAACGGATGTCTCTCTAAAACTTTTAGAGTGACTTTCATTGTGAACAACGAAATATCACTTACAGGCTAATATCACATTGTTGTCGTACAACAAATTTTTCAAGTATGTTAATTGACTGCAAGACAGAAAGGTTCTTGGAGCTCTCTATTCTACAGCTAATCAAGAGACTAAAAAATTTGTACAACAAAAAATGTAACATTAGTCTTAAAAATTGAAAATGCAGCCACTCTTTTAAGCTCAATTTTTACTCCTTAGAATGAAATTCCATACAAAGAATTTAGAGACGAATATCCATCTATTTAAGACTGTCTTAAATATGGTTTTAAGATGTCATGAATCAGAGAACCACACTAGCATCTTAATATTATTTACGATGATCTCGTAATAAGGCTATAAATATCGGTCTAAAAGCGGTATTCATAATCCGTTCTTATTTTAAGACCGTCTCGAGTAATATTTTAAGAGGCTAATATAGTCTAATTAACTTTATATTTAAGAACTCTCTCAAATATAAAACTCAACTATGAATACCAGCCTAAATCTGCAGAAAAAAATTTCCCGCTCTTGCCGCTCTCATCCCTTGAACAATCGCACCTCTGTATATCGTACTACGTATTTTATTTCGAACAAAAATGAACATATTTTGAGTCGCCTGTGACTCGCAAGATATAAACAAACGTATACATAACTCATACTCACCGCCTACGTCCGTGAAGGTCCGTGTAGCACAGGAATCCGGCTGCGCGCCCGGGGCTGCGACGCGAAAGCTCCCGCTGCCACCTTCACGTCGTACGGCCGAGTCCGTCTTCGCGCGCAACACACAATTTACGATATTTTATTTCAATACTTTCGATATATGTAAACACACTCAAAATCTCACCAACCACTCCTTCGGTCCTTTTCGCCTCGCCGAGTTTGCCAATCGCAGGACGTCAATATCAACCGCCGTGCAACGGCGGAGCAACAGGAGACAGACGCAGCACACTCATTCAGATCGAACTGCAGTTCGGCTGAGCTAAGCCGACGTTAACACCTCACCGTCGAATCGAAACGCGGACGTTTGACGAAATCCGACGAGTGACGACGATTAATATCGAACTCCGCGGTGCGCGCTGCCCACGCGACTCAATGTGGACGTGAAAACAGGCTTACTGATTTCGAACGAGTGCGCGAACACGCGATGTAAAAGCCGTCCGACTGACACAGTGGCTCGCGCAATTCTGCTGCCTACGACGCGCCGCGGGCTGGCGCGCGTCGACCTTTAGAGGACGCTGCGTCGCGCGCAACTTCGCGCCGTACGCGGACCGGCGAATCAGCGCCAACCGCCGACTTTCGCGGGTCTCTTTCGTTGCGTTCACTCTTCAACGGGACACGCATCGTGAAATTATTCGGAATTCTCCGATCCGGAATTATTTAATCATTCCTTAGATTTCTATTTTGTGTTTTCTAGAGAAAATACAATAATTCCGATCGAGTCCATTTCAAATAATTTTATAACGCGCGCCTAGAAATAGCAGCTTTGCAATTACTATAAGATTCTTTAATATGATTGATTTATACATTAATGGATTTATGTGTGAATTATAAACAAAAAGATCATAACTTTATCCTCGTAAAAACTTGTGACTGGAGTTGTAGTTCTATATATATCGTAAAATATACGGTCATTCATAAATATTTATGATTTCTTGTAACTCTTGGTTAGCAAGGAATTGTCTGAAGATACTGCAAAGCATTTCAATCATAAATTATTACAAGTCTTAAGAGAATAAATTATAAATCTTATGATTTTACTTAGACTTAATTGACATTCTATGAAAAACTAGATCTAGAAAAACTAAAGTCAAGAATCCAATCATATTAAAGAATCTTATAATTGCGAAATTGCTTTTTCTGCAGAATATAAATTTCTCGAATTTTATTACAACTGTATATAATTTTTTATTTGATTATCAATGACATTTTATACTATTGTTGACTCTGTATTGTTGATTTAAAACATGATTGTATAATCATGATTGTGATACTTGTATTTATTTACGTGTAGAATAATAATATATTGAAGTCTACGATATTATTTGAGATAATAATCAATTTTTTATTTGATGATACACGTGTAATTACCAATTATTTAACTAATTACATCACATATAACTAATTACATCAGCAAAAGCTAACTTCTGTTTTAATTAGACTCAGCTCTTTCTGTTTTAATTAGAAAGATATGAGAGGTTGTGACGTAACAGAACAGTAGCGCCGAGACAGTACCGTATTTTCTTATAACGTTCAGAGTTTGATCATAATAACTAAAATACGTATAAAATAAATAAGAAAATATGTTGTACCTGAATAATATTATCAAATGAAAAATAATTAATTAATAAATAATATCTTTAAAATGAACAAAAATAATTTTCGTTAAATTAAACTTTTGTTAAATTGTACATTAATTATTAAATGCCTTTCTTCAATCATACAATTTCCATACATTTAGAATACACTGTTTTATAAATTATGCTGCATAATGATTAACATATACAATAATTTCGTATAAAGCTTATTCGAATTTCTAACTGTTCCGATTTTAAATTTAATGGCACTTTCACGAGAAAGTGTGAATGTTGGTTTTAATTATACAGTGAACGAAAACAGGCTTAACCGATGTGTGTATGCGTACTGTTTGAATATATTTGTTTACGGGCTGCAAAGCGCAAATATTTTTGTAGTACTTTTAATGACGCGGACAGAGCGGTTGGACGGACAGATTTAATCCGGGCGATTTTATATCCGACAAATACCGAACGCATAAAAATAATCTGGCATGTAAAATGTTTGATGTTTGATATATGTATAGGTTTTGATATATTTATCAAACAAATATTAATAAAAATTTGTTAAATTATAATCGTATACGGAAAAAATGATTTGATATAAATCTAAAAATTGAGCTACAGATTTGAAAATAATTTTGCTCGATTATCAAAATAATTACGTAGAAATCTCAAGCATGAAAATTGCCGTAAAAAGTTTTAGTATTTTCTATAGCAACCTTCTGCATAATTATTTTGATCGTCCAACAAAATTATTTTTATATCTATATTTACATAAATAATTACTTAAATAATTTTTAAGACAAAAAAACGATATTTCCTTGTATATAATAGCGGATACTCTCAAGTTATATTCAATAATATATGCAAATACTATTTACTTACAGTATAATGCGCCATTGCATTTGTAATATATGTATACATTCCTTTAATACATAAATTATGGAGCAGAGCGTGAAGAGAAGTGATTTATAGCTTTACACACAATTTCACTGTTCGTGCCCGAAACCTCTTATCATAGCGGCATGATATCAACGACGAGATGTGCACGTACTATCAATCAAGCCCTGTATTCAGACAAAAAACGAGGGGGAGGGGCATGTTGCATCTGCGTTCAGCGCAAGTCAATAAACCCCTTTTATCATCAATCAAAGCACGCTTGTACAGAATCTATCGGCCTCACTCAGTTATGCAGTTTGTGCGTTCGGCCGCGCGCGCTTCTAGGCTTTATCACAGCTCGGTGTCGTTGTTTCGATAAGCACGACTCGCGGCGGGATCGCGTTTTTTTTTTGTCAGAAGGATGATCGCGAATTTAAGCGGCGCGTCACGCCGCGCCGCGCACGCGATCAAGTTTAGCGTTCTTTTTTAATTACAGCTTGTAATTCCGAATAAATGCCAATCATTGGGTTTACGGTCATTGGTCGCGTCGCCCGTGCCGTAGGCATTCGTTTACCGAATATTGTTACCGAAATCAGATTGCGCAGCGTGCGCGGCCGATATTGTTTTCGGTAACGCTCGGGCGTGCATAATCATATTCGCGGTGCCGCGGAAAACCGCCGCGCGCGCATGGAATACCCGTCAAATGAAATTGGCCTGACTAGGATACGCCAAAATCGATATTCCGGGAGAAAGGAGACTCGTTTGTCGTTCGTATGCACATATTATATTCGGTGTCGCGATTGTCTTCCGTAGGTATTTTCAAAATAGATGCCACCATCTCACACAGAGATTATATACATATACACACTGAAAAAGATTCTAAATCTTAATAAATATTTGTTTTAATAATTCTACAAATAAATATTTACTAAATGCAAATATATACTTATTTGATAAAAATATTAATTTCATTTAACTAATATTTTTTTTATTGAGTAAATATTTATTTACTGTAAATATTTATTAATTTAGTTTTATTCAAAGAAATATGTATTAAGATTTAATGTTAAAATTAAATGTTTTCCCAGTATATTTTATGCATTAAAGATATATCACAATAATATTTGGCAATTTAATTATTAAAATTTGACGTACATTTGGAAACATATATCTGCTTTTATACTTACTTTTAATATCTTAGAGAAAACTTTTAAATAACTGCTTTTAAAAAAAACATTATTTTATTTAAATGATCTATTTAATCCATATAACAAAATTTTATTATATACAAATCAATAATAATTTATATTATAATAACACCTTTATAAAAATATTTAAAAACCTTAATAAGAGAATTAACAAAATTATAAAGAATTTTCTTTATTAATAATTGTGAATTGATTTATAAATTTTCTTGGTAGTCTTTTACTTGTTTTAATCCTACGGATTTAAATATTCGTTCATTTATATAATAGGATTATAAAATTTAACTCTAATACTACAGTAATTTTATTTATTAATTAGTGTATTAATTAAATCAATAAACAAACGTATTATTATAATTAACAATATGAATATAATCAGCGAATTACAGTCATATTAACACTGCCGACTATTAAATAAGCTCTGCTTAAGACAATGTTATTATTTAATTAAATTACTTACAAAAAAAATTAATTATAATACAAAGTAGATTATTGTAAATATATTTAGATACGGCATGTATGTGTTTTTAAAATACCTATTTAAAGAAGGCGTTCGTAATGTCGAGTGTGCACACAAAGAGAGCGCAATTATACTACGAGCTAACGTAGTACACAGTTTATAAATCACCTCATAAAAGTTAGAAAGGCGCGTTACTGGATCATTTTTGCAGGCCGCGATTCCGCCAATAGTAATCGACGCGACTTGAATTTTTTATTTCGCGTTCGAATTCTCCCGACAATGCCGTTGCAATTGAGGACGAGAGAGAGAGAGAGAGAGAGAGAGAGAGAGAGAGAGAGACCACTCAGTAAACGGGGAGCAGGAGGACACATTAATTAACTCGACGAGAACGGTGAATTGCAAAATAATTCAGCTTTTTATTATTACGCGGCACGAACTGAGAGTATAAAATCGTTTACCCTTTTCGATGATCACAATTGCAAAATGCCATCGAGTTAACGAAGTTTCGTCTGCTATTCGAAGCTGCGTGTTGCGTATATATTGCCGAATGAAAAAGTATCATGAATTAAAATTAAAGCTGCCCAACATAATTTATACCGGGATAACCGAAACAGTGCACATAATGTTAATTAAAATTGCGGGAAAAGTTAGTTTTTCCATCACTTACGTTTACGTTACATTTCGTGAAATGTTTTTTTGCACCAACGTTTTCATCTGACAATAACCAGAATGGTATACTAATAATTAAAATATGCGAGATAAAAATTTCGTTTCATGAAACCCTTTCTTGTCCAGTTTTTAAACGTTCGAGAAAACGAACATAAATGTGTCCATTTGCAAGAGATATCACCAAATGTGAGCTTAATATAACGGAATAGTAATAAATTTTATACAAATCTTTTCATGTGGCAATGCAAGAAATCAATAAAACTTTCTCATTTTATATATTGTGAAGTGAAAGTTTTGAGTTTCTTGAGACAACTTTTTGAAGTAAACGTGTCAGAGAGGAGTTCTTTGGAGAACTAGAGAGAGCTCGAACAATTAAATCAAAATTCTAAAAATGGAATGTTAATTTCACAGGAGATTTCTACGCTTGGCATCTGTTGGTTCAGAGAATGCAACTTATTACAAAGCATCCAGGTATTTCGTAATTGATTATTATATGCTGTAAACATTCGCGCATCTCTTTTAGCGTTCCCTTATCTTTAGCGGCATGATTCAATATTCCAACTCGAAGCAGAATACGCTTCGAGGCGGATTGCCGTGCCCGTTTGCGGCACATTATAATTCCGTAAGCTGCTGCACCTGAACGAGCATCATTTTCGTTGATATCACTTTCTGCTCCGATGTGTTGTAGTCACCGACGCGGTGGCTTATACTACAAAGTCTGACGTGCGCCTCATTCCATAATTCATACCACGGTGGATGTCATGCAATGATAAAGTGATATTGTGTTGCAAATTTATATGACACTCGCCTGCCATTGGCTAACGCGTTTAGGTAATGAGATTCACTAAGAGAGGATATACAATTGACGCATGGGCGATGGTGATGTTCCTATGATAAATATGGGTTTAGAAACAACTCTGACGATAAAGCCAGCTCTTCGCACGCGGCATTTTCTTTTTAATTAATGTCTTGTTTGTAAAATACCGACTATAAAATCAAACATTTTATGTAAAAACATGCATTATGCATGTAAAATATCTGCACTGATGATTTTGTTACTCTCTCATTCTTCTTCGATAATATTCGGTAATATTTAAAGTAATAAAATAAAATTTAAATCTATAATATACGTACATATGTATGTATATATATACATAATTCTGACAAAACCGATTCATATATTCTGTAATAATAAGAATTAACAAAATAATTAATTATGTGAAATTAATTGCGATATAAAGTGTTAATGAACAAAAAACAAAATTCATCGTCATTCTTTTCTCCATATGCTCTGATAAATTTTTCTTTTTTCCTTCTATCCTTCCATTCTAACTCGCTACGCGAGTCGCGAAAGATGCAATATGCATAACGTAAAATCGCGCGTGATGTCTGCGTAATTTATGCCAAAATACATAGATACATTGTGCGAGCGCATGGCGTTGCCGGGTTATACGGAAAATAACAAATACAATAGGAGAACTCTTGCCTATTCATCACACCGCACGCGTCCTGGGAGGTATTTCGATTTCGAATTCAGTAATTATTACATTTATTAATGCCCGTCCGCGTTCAATGTTAATATGTAGAATACATATGCGAAATAATTATTTTATTTATTCTGTTGACCCGATAAATATTAAACCGTTCTCTGACGCTCTCTATATTGTATATAATTACTAGTTAATGCTTATTATTAAACAATGTTTATTATACAATGTATGCATTACTTGGAATTGCACACTTCTTTTTCTTGCAAGACATGCAACTTTCAGATCAATTAAATTCAAATTACATTATGTGATATTAGTATTGAAATACTTGCAATATATATCTCTAATAAACTTTCTATCAATCTTTAACGTCATAGTAAAATAATTAGCCGAATGAATTTAACAGGAAACGCTAGATTTATTTTTCAGTAAATTTTACAGATATTTTTGTTGCCACTCAGTGATTACGTTTGAAATTACGTTCAAGATTAATTAAATCGTACTTGAATCTATCGCGACACTAGAACGTCAGATAATCCGATTTCAACTTAGTCGCCTCGGCTGCGATTGGTCGAACGAGAACAAACGGTTCCTTTATTCTGGTCAGCGGAATTTTGGTATATCTATCGTATATCGATTGTACGAAGCTCGACCGTGCGCAGGTCAGTTCACGTAAGTTCTGCTTTCCCTAATTGTACTTGTTGCACTTCACCAGGTCAGAAGCACACGACTCTGGCTTTGGCGTCTTGCCAAACCTTTGACAAATGACGCCGTAATACGGCATACGTCATCCCTTTCTAATTCCATGTGGAATACACCAGAATAACCTACTGTTTTCGCACATACAGGTCAATCTCTTTTTGTCATAAGACTTTTATTAAAAGTTTTTCGATCCCCTAAAAGAAATCTCTACTTTTGTGTTTATTTGCAAAACATATGTAAATTTTGATAAGCGAAGCAAAACCTGAATACTAATAGAAATAATTTATCTCGCTTTTGTATAATTTTATAAAATTTTATAAAAATTTGATTTTTAATTTTATTGATTCAATTTATGACACGTCATTATTAATATACGTAGATTATTCAAATAGCAAATCGAATACTAGTTATAAACTATTCATATCTAAAATATATATATCATGCAGTAATATATGAATAAGTAATGCTTTTAATTAAAGACTAATTTAACGGTTGTGTGACCTATTGATCTCTAGCAGTGACAATGGGAATTAGAAAGAGATTACGGAGTTTATGTATGAGTATTCGTGCATTGGCGATTAAGTATCATTAAACTTAAACAGACTCAAAGCTCAATAATTAACGATTATTATACAGAAATGCAAGCTACCCCTAATAGCGGTTACACGCTAATAAAAGAGCTTCATGCTTGTAATTCATCATCCATTATATATGCATAGCATTGTGTGTTCTTCTTATCAAGTACAATACGTGTCGGATATTTTTCGCGCGGGAATTAATAATGAAATGAAATTCCACATAAATTTAAGTAACAAGATTATCATGATATTTAATAAAATATTTAATAAAAGAACAACGTTTGTCTTTATAGAAATAAGAAAATCGTTCTTCAGATTTCTGAGATTTGATTAATTTATGCGTGAGGGTTTATGCACGATTAAGTACCATTAAACCATATCAAAGCTCAATAATTAACGATCATTATACGGAAATGCAAGCTAATAGTGCAAGCTAATAGTTATACGCTAATAGGAGAGCGTTGTTCACTCTTGTAATTCATCATCCATTGTATATTCATGACGTTATGCAGTGTTCTTCTTAATAAGTATACAAGCCAGATATTTTTCGCGGGAATTAATATTAAATGAAATTTCAGATAAAATAACAAGATTATTGTGTCTGTTACACATTTAATAAAAGAGCGACATTTTACTTAGGAAAAGTCTTCCGATAATTTTCAAGATTTTATTAGTGGCTCGATACGTCTTCTTTTAAATTAAATCAATGCCACGAGCAAATTGTTGTGCATTTGCGAGGTGAATAATACTAGAGATCCAAGTTGACAGTTGATTCGCATACGTATATGCAACCTCACGTTGCGAACGCATATTCAGGGAATGGAATAGATCTTGTTTGCCTGCATGTCAACGATACCTATTATTGTCGATCCTTATTTGCATGGTCAATAACGTGAGGAAATCTGCTACCGCCCCTTTCCGCCCAGAAATTGCAGAGAGGATTTGTGTGCTATATTCGATGCCAAGGGGACCATCGTCGCATCGTACTAGGGGGCTTTTCAGGGGCGCACCGATAAATCAGGAGCTCACAACTGTGGATCGCTGTCCCAGTTCGCAATAGCGCACGAATCTGCCTTGAGAGAGAAAGAGAGAGATAGACAGACAGATAGACAGAGAGAGAGAGAGAGAGAGAGAGAGAGAGAGAAAGAGACATCGATACAAAATTTCGTGGCACGCAATTCCGTTAACAGCGGAATGCAATTCTCGCGGCTTTCATTTCCTCCTTCGTATGACGGCCCGCGCGAAATGCGATATCGCGGTCAAGAGCCTTGGTAAATTGAGTTTGAATTAACAATTATAGCTACCAAGTACGAGTACTATTATATACATTGTGGCAGATAGAACGTTTCTTCCAAGATATCTAATGACAGATACGTTTGTCTATATGCGATATAATTTTTTCCAATTTAACAGAGACATAAAGAAAAAGAGAATTTATGCATGTGTGTACGAATTTAATTTGTAATAAAACAATATATTTTTTTTTATACATTGTATATTATATTTACATTATATTATTAGACTATCGTTTATTTTAAAGCTCTGATGTAAGAAAAAAAATGTGAATATATAATATTTTTCTAATAATAATTGTTTTTTCTTTATTAAAAGAATTGTCTTTGTAAGAATTGTTATTTGTACAAGAATAAGAGATTGTTAATTACAATCATAATACAAATACGAATTCTATTGTAATTCAAATAACTCTCTCTGAATTATTACAATTAGATTAGCCGCTTTGTCATTTGGTATTTAATTACACTACAATTAAATCAACTTCTGTTAATGTCTACCATTAAAATTATCTTTCTTCTGTTAAGCTTTTATTTTAAAGCAACATTGACATTAAAATGAGGGCGATTTATTATATTTTGAACTTATTTATAGTAAACTCCAAATTATTAGAAAAAAATAGCATACTTAAAAATAGATTTATAAATAAATTAAACAAATTACAGCTTTATAATTAGATAAAATATTTGTATAACATTATATGAAAAAATATTTATAAAAATATTAGTATTTATTTTACAAATTTAAATTTACAAATTTATATTTAAAATTTATGTGTTAAATTTGTTATTGATTGACAAAAAAGTAAAACATTACACTTTCCTCGTTTATATTAAAGTCTAACTTTACAATAAATTTAAATTTAACAAGTTTCGAGAAACATAATATTGATGAGTTATGTACTGCAGTTTATACGTGTCAACACTTATCATACTGTACGGATTGCAAGCCATCGTAAACAGATCATAAAGCGCAGGGTTTCTCATTTAAAAAAAAATTGCTAGTAAGAATTGCTGAATCGATCGATAGCTTTTAGAGCTACTTCCTTCTATTTTAAGCCATGGTATCTTCAGATATTAACTGTAAAATTTACTACTTAAGTCTAAGATATTTAATATTTGTATCTTAAGATTACATCGATATGTGGCGTATTGCAGTATCATATATTCATAGAGATATATAACATACAAAGGACTCTCGTATAATCGTTCTCCGTATTTCATTGTTTCTTATCGTGACGTTCTAACTATGAAATACGTCACCCGGGAGAATCGCTCTTGCTCATCGTTCTCTCTCTTCGAGAACTATATAGGTATGCAAGGACGTTAATTACGTTTGTACCAACAAGATATAATTCACTGTGCAGAGACAAAATTTCATCATTCCGTTTAAACAGAGAAATTCTCAAATTATATTACTATACGATCTCTAAAGTACTTATTAATGATTCAAACATAAAAAAGAAATTTTTCATTTCTACATTACAAAAGGAGGCGTAAAATAATGATATACACACACACACACACACACACACACACACACACATATATATATATATATATATATATATATATATATCGTAGATGTAATATTATTAATTGATGTTAACATTATTAACTAATAATGGTATCAACGACATTAATTTAAGCTTTAAAACAAACTAAGATGGAAAATAGTTGTATTATACAAAATTTCTATCACTTTAGATTGTACAAAGAATGTAATTAATTTACAATTAGAATCTTCAATTAATCTTCGACATGCGCAGCAACGAATTTTATGTCAGGTGTATACCTAACGGTTTAATTATGAATTTCAATCGAGCGAGAGAAGGTAATTACGATGAGACAAAAAGTAGCCTGTATTCAAGCTTAACACCTGGATAATTATAATACACCAGTCCAATCGATATGGTAATTATAACGCGAACAAACAGGAAGATATCAGTTAAACAGACTGTATTAGATTAATATACAAAAATTATCACATTATTATCAATAGCCACAAATTTTGAGATTTTGAAAATAAATACAATATATTATACACATAATGGATTCATATAGCTTCAAACTGTTAAATGTATGTATAATTATTCAATTTATATAAAATTTTACATAACGTTTTTTCTCTCTTTAAATGTCTGTTTATAATTAAAATATTATTTTCTTTTCCGTTTCCTACAATTATGTATTTTTTAACAATTTTTGTAAACAATGACATTCTAAAAGAATGTTTGCATGAAACATAATAGAATTTGAACACTTGGCGTTTCACCTAATTCAATTGTAAAAGCAAATTTTGTTTGCAAATTCAACTCTTATGTCGAAGAAGAAACCTGTATGTATGCGCTTCAAATTAGTTCTGTTACCTTTCATTATCTCACCGAAAAATTTTGTGTAATGTAAAATTAGTGAAACTCATTTCACTAATACTATGCTATAATATACAATTTTAGAAAATTGCTTGAAAGAAACGATTTTCTTCAAATTTCAACTTCGACCATAATTATATCGCTTATTATTAGCCGATAATTGCAACATATTAAATTTTCAATAAACAAAAATTTGATACTAAATTTTTATGAAATTCGAGAGAACCTATTTTACAGTAAAATATTTTCATAGAATTTAAGATTTACGGAATCATCTCTTCTTTTGAGTGATTTGGCTGTGTCATATTGCAAAATTAAGCTTGAAATTGAAAATCAGGAAAATAATTGTAACTCTAATTGTAATAGATTATAACGCACAGCTAATAACATAAAATATGAAAAATCGTAAAATTATTAATCAATCAATGATTTGATTAAATTCAAAGCGAAGGAAAATGTTCGTTTCTATCTGCGACATTTCTTCGCGTTGCATGAGCTATCCATGCAACTGGCAGAATGTTGCAATCACGCAAGGGACAAGAGGAACATATCGGGCGAGCCGGAACTGTTGCTAATCGCCGCCGAAATCTCGAATTAATGGCACGAAAGCCGCGCGCGGAATTTGGGATTGGTGGTGCACAACGCCTAACCCAGCAAAAACGTTCACCGTCTCGTTCACCGTTCGTATACACATCGAAACGATAAATGTTACTTCGCTCTGTTGCATACGTACGCCTCGATACGTTTTATGCAAATATCGCAGCTGCGCTGCTATATAAAGTTATCGGTAAATTCACGCATGTCATTGCGCGAATCACAACGGTATCGAAAGTTCACGATAGTCATCATTAAATTTTATTGGATGTGCATCTTAAAAATGAAAATTTAATAGGCACGTGTTAATACTTGTTAAAATATAAATATTGGCTTCTGCTTGAGGAAACTCTCGTTAACTATTGCTAGATATTTATATGAAATCACCAGCATTAATAAAAAAAACTCAAGTTATATTTTATAAATTAACGAAAATTCTATTAAATAATAAGGTTGATTTACATTCAATCTTGTTGTTATTATTTAATAGAAAAACTTTAAGATGTAAAATAATATATTAGATAATAATTTTATTGCACACAAAATAATTACTTAATTGCACGTAAAAATTTGATATTTTCCAAAGTTGATGCGCCGAATTATACATTAAAAAAAGAAAAAATAAAATATACACGCAGAAAGAAAGGCATCAGTAATATTGCAAAATAGCACATAAAATAAGTAAAGATATTCATATAATAAATTTAAAATTTATGTGAATCATAAAATAAAACTCTGAGACTCTATTAATCGAGCTACAACGAGATAAATTTTTTATTATAATGGAAAAAGATAATGTAGAATTTTATGGAAAAAGAGAATATAATAAAAATAATAAAATGTGAAAATAAAAAAGAGAATAAAATGCTAAATAATCTACTGTGAATATAATGAATATAATGCAAAAAAGAAGTATAAATTCAGATAGTACAGAGAGTTCAAAAAGAATTCAGTCGTATGTCATCAATTCTGAGTTCAGTTTTAAGTGCAAAAAGAATTCTTTCCGAAGCTTTACAAAAAAAGAATTGCATTTGCATCTGAAAATGAACTCAGAATTGATGACATACAACTACATTCTTTTTGAACTCTCTATGCTATCTGTAAGACGTGGTTTCAATACTAACATTTTTTTATTTACTTACTTTTAAAAATTATAACTCTTACAATTAATGAAATATTCCGTACAACTGAAAGATAATCTTTTACGAGTTATTAGGCCTAAAAGTTTCTTATTTTTCATTTTCCGAGAAATTCGATAGAGAAACCGGAGCGCCATCCTCGTCTATTGATCAGTCACTGTCTCCGCTCAACATGGCGGCGGGGGTGGTATTCACGCTTAGCCTGATTCTCGTTGTTGGACATCTCCAGGAAAGACCAGGATCCCTCGCAAAGATCTTCACTTTCCCAGAATATCCATATAAGGAGACCACTAAGAATGTAAGTTATCCACATAGTTCATCAAAGTTCTCCCTGTGAACGATACATGGTGAACGCTACAAGGAGGTTATGAGAAGCAACCCTCATTTAGGACAATTTTACGATATTATAACATTAACGATAAGCCGGTTACATCAATTTTCAAATTAAACAGTTAAGAACAGTTCTCGAATTCATCTTTATACGTAGATTATTAATTAACTATAAAATATCTTCGATCTAGCCAGTATGTATATATATTTATGTAAAAAATAAATTATATTGGGAGAATTCGAAATAATATGAAAAACTATTATATCTTTATTTGTAAAGAAAAAATTTAATTTAAATTTAAAAGTATGATGAGAGAAACATTCGGTAACATTTACGACCAAAAAAATAAAATTGGAACAAGATAGCAATTCAGTGGAGGAACCAAACAATCGATCTGACATTAACTTGAGAGAGATTTGGCTAAAGATCAAAATATACTTGAAAGTAGCTATGTACGAATATGTGTATATTTAGATAACACAATTTAGATAACACAATTTCGTGATATAACACAGAAATCGAAAAATCCTCTTTCGAACAGAGAATAAATTACAAAAATTACATTTGGATTATAAAAACATCAGAAAAAATACAAGAACGATTTTATGAAATATCTAAAAATTTACAAGAAATAATTTTGCTGAACTATCAAAATAATTATAGGAAATTCAAATATGAACAATGCTGCAAAAAATTTTGACAACCAGCTTGAATGCATATAATTATTTTAATTTTACATTATTATTTTGATAGTCTAACAAAATTATTTTCTGTAAATTTTTAATTTTTAAAACATTTTTTGTAATGTTGTAAAAATATGTATTTAAAAAATTCTTATCTCTCTCTCTCTCTCTCTCTCTCTCTCTCTCTCTTTCTCTCTCTTTCTTCTTCTCTTTTCTTTTAATTTTACAAATCTATTGTTAGCATCTTAAATGCAAACCAGAAATGTATCTCTCACAATCATATCTTCTAGGAAGAAAAATAAAAGAACGTATATGTATATTCTATATTAAGCTCTGTCGGCATATATTCTCTTTCAAAAATATTTCGCTGTAATACTTTTATTT
>Ga0157363_1000899_pt1 | contig 23808 bp, 9 predicted proteins | sample AttsexASBM1_FD_111477 | JGI IMG/M metagenome (GOLD analysis project Ga0157363, IMG submission 111477) | Fungus gardens microbial communities from leaf cutter ant in Ribeirão Preto, State of São Paulo, Brazil - Atta sexdens ASBM1 | ecosystem: Host-associated > Fungi > Mycelium > Unclassified ... | reverse complement strand
TTTATTATAAGCAAGCTAGCAACGAATGTCTTAACGAATGTGCTTAAGTGAGTAAGGTGGCGTTTAGAAACAGCCGCAAACGACGAACTACATCTTCCAATTACTACGTCGCCCTCTTTCAGCGGGGTTTAACGACGAGAACGTTTATTGCTCGAGCCATTGACTGCAGGCATTCCAAGTCGATGGGGAGACTTTACGCGTTCGCGTGAAAACCCCGGAAGCCACAAAATAGATCCAAAGATTTTACGCAAATCTACCGTTCTCCCCTTGAAAATCGGGTTAAACTGCCGTCGTCAGGACGGACAAGTTGCCTTACTGCCATCGTAGATTCATTACTATCCTCATCACCCTCCTCTTTTGCTTTCGCTTCTCGTCGTTTTCGTGCTTCTCCCTTTTCGCCGAGAATTATTCGACTTCTCTTCCCTGCGTCAATCGGCGCGCATGGAGAATAATTATTCTCTGTAGGCTTACAGATAAAAGATCCCCTTAGCCTATTGCCCTGCTGAATACCTTATCCCTCCTGCTTTCTAACACGTCTCGTAAATCACGGTAATTCGGAAGTGTCGATGGCCCCCGCGGCGGTTCTTCGTGAATATGCGGATAATAGCGGTTCAAGCATTATAAATGAAGTTTCGTTTCAGAGAAATCTTTCAGAAATTAAAATATTTTTGTATTTATATGAATTAAAATATATTTGTATTTATATGAATTTATTTTATATTTTAACATACAATAGTATTTATTAGGAACGCAAATATACTTTTTTCTATATCAGTTTTATTATTATGTAATCTATTATTCGCCGAATACTAATTTTAATATCTATCTTACAAAAGTTTAGTATGTAGTTTTCAGAATTTTTCCAGATAAAAATATATATTAACTGTACTTTAAACCTATATTTAAATTATTAATATGTTAATATTTTCTATTATTACAAATTTCTTTTTATTAATTTACTTTTAATGTACTTTTAAAGCAATTTTTGAACAATTTTGAAGCTGTGCGCGGAAATAGATTGAAATATAATATGTATTGATTAGAAGGAATTTTAATTAGGGAGATAAATTTATTTATAATTTGAATTATGAATCCGATTATCTGTACCTGTTGCAGAATAATAGCTTGTTGTGATAATTAATAATTTTTATTATATGAAAAAATATTTAATACTATTGCTCTAATTATTTAACTTAATTACATTAGCTGAATTGATATTCATCACGCTTCTTGATCTATTACCGACGATATTTTCATTTAGCAAAAGATGTTTTCCGGAATGATAATGAGATTGAGGAAAGGCAGACACTTTCAAAAAGCATGGGGAGTTAAAGCACGGAAATGTCGAGCTAAATACGATTTAACCTTGCGGCAAAATTTCAAATGGAACACTTGCTTCATTAAGAAGCTTGGAACGTCGTCTGAATAATAAGTGAGAAAGCCGGCGGCGCGGGATTAGGGCGAATAAGTCGTATTTTAATTTCTACAGCGCGCCGAGGACTTATCGTCTTTCACAATTGCGCTCCGAACAGGAAAAGCCTTTGTCGATTCAATTTCAAATAGATGCCGGCGAATCGAAGGTAATTGGATTCTGGTTTATTAAGAGATACTTTATTGGTGTGCGCAGATGGTCTCAGCAAGAAGAAGAAGAGGAAACTAGGAGGCATAGGCGGCATTTATTCCGGCGTCTCGGTTTCGCAACTTCTGGCACAACGGGAGAGAGCTATTGCCGCGGTTGCGGCATCTGGAGTTCAAGGTTCACCGGTGCCTAATGGATCGCAGGTAATTGAGTCATAGTTTTAATTGAATCGCAAATTACGCGCCTCCTTTTTGAGTCAGCAGTTGTGCTTTTTGCTGAACGTTTGATACAATATCGAATAATATAAATTTATATTTTACTCATTTAAAAAATTTTTTAAAAAGTCAATTGTTCAATTGTAATACGAGTTACTAAACATCTTATCTGATAAACAATACACATTATTATCTTTATATTATTAGCATTTATTCAAGTATTTAAATATAATTATTTCATTTTTAGGTATGGCCAATCGCGATCCCAAATCTACAAGTCCAACAAAACGGACAACAAATCTGTCATCAGTCTTTAAGTTCGCCTTCCCAGAATCATGACGTGAGCAGTTGTGCGAGAAATCCTCAGCAGAGGTTAAATCAACATAATATGTCAGGCATGCTGATGAGTAACCCGTTGATTATGAATCAACAGGGTACAAATTTTAATAATATGACTCAACAACAACAGCAGCTTTTACAGCAGCAACATCAACAACTTATACTACAACAGCAGCAGCAGCAGCAACAACAACAACTCATTCAGCAGCATATATCGCAGCAACAGCAACAATCGCAGCAGTTGTTGCCGCATCAGCAACAGTTACAACACATGCAAATTTTACAAGAACAGCAGCAGCAGCAGAATACTGTAGTAAATCAATTAGCACAACAGCAGACGCCTCACTACATTAATCAGTTAAATCAGCAGTCATTACATGTAATGCAACAACAGCAGCAGCAGCAGCAGCAGCAGCAGCAGCAACAGCAGCAGCAGCAGCAGCAGCATTTAAATCAACAGCAGCAGCAACAACAAATGCATTTGCAGCAAATTCAAAAGCACAATATGCAACAGCAGCAGCATTTAGTTCAGGAAGTGGATCAACAACAATCGGTAAATTACAATACTCAACATTCTGTTGAGAATTATGCGCATCACATGCCGTCACAAATATCAAATCAAACCGTCCTTCATCCGCAATTACATCAACTTCATCAACATCAAATGCAATCACAACAGTCGCAACAAAGTCAACACGCTATGCAATCTCAGTCGACGGATCCCTTCCAGATGCAGATTCATCAGCAGTTACAACAGCAGCAACAACAGCAACAACAGCATCAGCAACAAATGTCGCAAGTGTGCATTCAGCCGCAATATTCAAATCAACAATTGAATCATCACTCCGTAGACATTATGCAACAGCAAACAGGTTCTGCTGTCATGAGCAATATCAATACTATCGACCTTCAAAATAGGCATAACCGAACGTCGTCAGTTGATGAAGATCTAAATGCGAAACAATTTCAACAGCAGCAGCAACAACAACAGCAGCAACAACAGCAGCAACAACTTTTATTACATAATCATTCTATGCAGCGACACCATGTAGTTCAAAATGGTGGTTTGCCTAATAATCCTCATGAGAATGTTCAGCGGATGTATGCTCAGAATCAAGTACAATATCCAGCTCGGAATTTTGATTCTTCGAAGGGAACGAATACGGATGCCAAAATGGGACATCAACAACAGTTTCTGTCCAATCATACAGGACGAAGCCCGAATGCCAGTCACACCGTTGAGGTGCAGCAATCTGGTATGGGACCAAACGGGCAGTCCGGCAATATGCATTTTAACAATAGAACACCGCCGTGGCAACAAAATCGTGCCACGGTTGCATCCCATCAACCGTCCGTTGTCACGGGTCAAAATGTTACTTGCAATTCGTTTGACCGTGTACCACCGCTTCATCATCACATTCCACAGCCTTCCAATTGGACGGATGAGGCTGCACGGAAAAAGGCAAAGTCGAATAAAATAATAGTGAAGAAACAGCGGCAGCATGGTGTCGCTGAATTGTCGAGAACGAATAACGGATTAGAACACTCGACACCGAGTCCAGTAGATGAATTCAGCGAGAACAATCAGCAAAATAACAGTCAGATAGGTTCGACATTCAACAGCAATGGCCCTTCGTTCCTAGAGGATCCCAGCGGGTACCTCGCTCAGCAAACGGCGTTGCTAAACAGTACAATATCACGACAGACCGGTGTTAGTAGTTCCCAAGTGGGCATGTTGAACAATAACTCGAAAGCATTATCTCAGACCAATCATGGTATGCATATGTCTACTACTTATATTCCTCAACCAAAGCCTTCCTGTATCGCCAGTCCCACGAGTACCTCGTCATTCGCTTCCGTAAAAAATCACGCAACTTCACCGGTTGTTGTACATAGCAGTATGACACCGACATCAAGCAGTGGCACGGATTCTGAGAGCAGTCCATGTCAAGGCTGTGTCACCAGTGCCGACACACAATCCTATATTCAAGATCAATATAAGCAGCAAATGCAGCGACAGTACCTGATGCATACGGATCAGCGTGAAGATCCTGTTACTTCGTCGACGTTCGGCGAGCGATATCAAACAAGTAATCAACCACAAGCTGATTCCAGACCGATACAAGGTGGTACTGTGAGCACCAGTCATGGATCTCCTATCGGCACGAATAGTCCGGCTAATTCGGATACACCAGCAGCCTCGACACCTGGAATTTCGCAGCCGGCAACCCCGCAAAGTCTTATCTCATCGCAACCAGCGACACCACATAGTTATTCGCAACCGCCGACACCTCATTCGCATGTCTCAGGCCAAATGCCATCTCAAACACTAACTCCACAAGCGCAACAGCAATTGTCGCAATCCTTGATCGGCAGCATTCAAGAACAAAGATCAGAAACTCCAAGTTCTGGTACAATGAGTTCCAGTGGTATTCCACCTAGCACGTCGCCATCACAAATGTCCTCTTCTACATCAGATAATTTAACATCACAAATGAAACGGCAAATAACTAGGCAAAATTCTCTAGATGGCTATCAACCTCATCCACACACCGTCAATGCGGTCTCCAGGATACCCATAAATACTTTTAGTGGAACATCATCCGTGATAACAACTATGGCAAGCGGTCATACAGTTAGCAGTAATACGATTACATCTGTGTTAGCTGGAAGAGCAAACACAGCCACTGTTTCCATAAACACACCATCTGCGATACCGAATCCTGCTATACCCAGTCTTCTACCGAATAAGATACAGCATCAGGTACAATCTACGGCGTTGACAAATATGCCGGGTACTTCAGTTACGACTCACTCCCCTATTTCACTTAGTCAATCTTCGACGATGAATGTGTCTAAATCACCACTTGAAATGGTTCAGAGCGTTGTTAGTAGTATACAAGTACCTCAGACGAGCATAAACTCGTCGTTGCAGCCGCAAACGCAGCATCAACAGCAGCAGCAGCAGCAGCAGCAACAACAGCAGCAGTTTCAGCAGCAGCAGCAGCAACTTCAGCAGCAGCAGCAGCAGCAACATCAACCACAGCAACAGCAACATCCTCAAGCTAATGTTCAAGTTCATAACGTCCTTACTTCAGGTGGTATATTGAAACATCCTGCTGGATCGACGCTACCACCTGGTCATATATTGGTATCCAGCGGTGGTCAACTCATAATGGCGAGTACTGGATCGGCTATCAATGGTGTGATGGCGCCTCCTCCACCGAAAATCATTTCTAATGCTAATTCTATGCCACCGCTGTCAGTGTCGCCGATGGTTACTAGCGTGACCGGAGCTGTCAGTCAAGTAATCCCCGCGGTGGGTGTAGCTCAGCAAGTTATAGGGCAACCCACAGTGCTCGTGAATACTATTCAGACTCCAGTGTTGATTCAACCTAGCGTAATGACGATGGACAGTATAGGCCAAAACGTACAGATACCACATCTGACGGTTGCTACTGGTAACGTTATACAAAACACTCAGTCGATTATTGACGCTAATCAGGACGTATCTAGGACAGTCGGTGCCAATCAAGGCATGACAGTAAATCGACAACCAGCACTCTTATCGCCGGAATCAACGATGACCAAGAAAAAGGCGTATAAGAAACGAAAAGCGAATCCACAAACCGTGGCGTCAATGCTACACATCGCTTCGTCTCAGCAGAATGCTGGTATGTTGATGCAGTCGCAATCAAATTTCGCCCAGCAAAACTTTCAAACTCAGAGCATAGGTGGACCCATGCTCCAGGCGTTAACTATTGTGCCTGGTAAAGGCGGGGCACCGGCGCAGCTTGTAATGAATGGTCAGACCGGCGCAGCATCCGCGCAATTCAACGCTCAACAAATAATCACGAATCCTCAACCAACTCAGCAGATAAATCTTCTTCAACCGGTGAACTTATTAAATGGCGCGGCTGGAATGGTTCAGAATTTTCCCACTATTCAGCAATTTATCGTGCCTGGTTTGGGTAGCATGGTAATGTCTGCAGACGGAACGGCTACGTTATTGCAAGATACGGGTAATATTGGGATGCAGTTTCAGATACAGAATGTTAATGGTCAGAACGTATTGACGCCGGTACAAAGTCATAGTGGTATATTCAATCCGAGTCAAAGCATATTGGCCGCTGGTCCAGCCGGTATGGTCATAAGAGCGCCGCAAGCGACTGGTGGAAAGATAATTCAACAGCACAGTCCAGGAGCGCAGTTTCTTTCGCCGAATAGTGGCCAGTTCCTAGTGAATGGTACAACATCCTTCGGGAATCAACTGAGCCCGATAGTTGCCAATGTTAGTCCGAATCAGCAAGTGACATTTAACACCTCGCAAGTAAGACCGTCAAACATGCAAGGTCAGCAGGAATTCATACAGATGAATGGACAAACACTTATGGTACCTTGCGCGACCGCACAAAACATAGCTGTCTCATCAGCGTCGAATCAACAAAATACAACTTTTGTTCAACAGAATACAACGATCGTACAGCAACAAACGACCATGGTCTCGAACAATCAGATACCAAATTTTCAAAGCGCAGCTTCTAATGGCGGACAAACTGTCGATCCTTCTTTAAATCTCGATAATCAGTCGTATATTCTGAGTTCCGGTATGATTCAGGGTAAAGCGGCGTCATCTTCTCCGAAAAGCGGCGTAAATTCGCCGTCATCCGATCAAAATGTCGAACAACAGCAATATGTGCTCGCTAGTAGTAGTACGACGGTCGTGGAAAAAACGGCTCAACAAAACGAACAACACAGCCCGTTGATGGCGAGACATTCTGTATCGACGCAAACCGCAGGAAACCAAACGAACGTGGCGCAATCGACGATGATGCGGCAAGGATCTCCTCCCGACACAACCACTCATAGTCCAGGAAATAGTCAGAGGTCTAATAGTCCGGCTGTGGATACTACTACACACGGTGCAGCATCGCCAGCGCCTCCAATTACCGCTAGACATCATTCATCGTCTACGGTAAAGAATAATTTAAAGCAAAAAAGTAGTTTATTCAATGATCTAAAACATACATTTCATCTCTTGAGAAAAATTTTTTTGGATTTTTTATTTTATTTTTTTTATTATTGTAGCAAAAAACAAGATTTTTATCTCGATAAAAGAATTATGTTCATTAATTTCCATATCATGCGCAATTTATTTTCAGCCTATGGTTCATTGCGTATCGAGCAGCGAACCGGACTCAGGCGACACACAGGTAGCATCGGAGGATTGGAGAATGCAGGGTATCGCCACCAAGGAAATTACGTTAAACCAACCGAGTTTACACGGAAAGACCTACGTAGAGTCGACAGTGACAACTGGGATCCAGGTTGGTACCCACGTAGAGCAGGTCAACCGTCATCTAACTGTAATAGACATGCACCAGCCGGCTGATACGACACACCCAGAAAACACATACGCTGACTCACAGGAGCATATGGACACTTCATCACCAAATCATTCCATTAATTCAGACACAATGGACCACTCTACCGTGGAAGATCAACTAAACGTCAGTAAAGAAATGACGGATGTTTCTTATTCGGAGATCGAGGTCAATCCGTTACCAATCATAGGTCACGGTCATTACCAGCCAATCCTTTATCATGGCCAGCATTATGTCCCTAATGCGAATGTTTATCGACAGCAAGCCTTAGTGCCAGATCATTCTCATTACACTATGTTGCCGCAAATTAACGGCAAATTCGACGACAAATCGTGCGTCGATAGCAATCGTGTTAATACTCAAATCGTGCAACATGTCATGGAGCAAGACGAGATCGAGCAAAATTCCGAAGAGAAATCATTGGAACGATCAAATACCAGTGTTCCTTATTGTCCGCAGAATGTTGACTATTCGCAAAAATTTGTTGGCATCGGATCATCCGGCTTATATCCACATTTGTATAATTATAGGTCTGACCCTAATGGTATTGCTGTTGTTAATTACACACCTAATAAGCAAGCCTATATTAATCCATATGTTTACAATCAATTCATATATGCGCAAGAAGGCGATGATGCTGAGGAGAGTGACTCATCGTCGGATGAATAGTCGCACACCTTTCTTTTCGCGCGGGCTATAAAATTCATATTAATTTTGTAAATTGAATTCAAACGATACCAGTGGCATTATTAAGTTGCGATTGGTTTATATTTGATAATATTAAGTTTGTAATTAGTTTGTATTTAATAATTTTTACATCCGCGCTGTGGCGTGAGAGCGCATACGCTGGTTTATTCGTAGCGTTATTATTTAAATCGTATATTATTGCAATAATGTAATTGTATTATTAATCGTGTGTTGATCGGATTAATCAGGAAATTATTCCTTTTTATATAACAACGAAAAAATAAATTTTTACTGAACAGTATTTTCTGATAAAAGTTATATGATTCTGAACATATACCTGATGAAAAATTACCTTGCAACATAAGCATGCGTAAACAAAGTTTGAGTTTGTTCTCTTTTGGTATCATTATCATTTGCATGTATCGATAAATTAAATTTGTCGCGTGATTTCTGCATTAAAAGTATCGGAGACAAAGAACCAAAATACTATAACTTTCAAATCTTCCAAGTAAATTTCTTTTCTTTTAATTTTGTCTTTTATCGTTATTTTTCTACTTTTCTTTGTTTAGATTAGAATTTTGCAAAATGCTCTTGTCTCCTGTGCTTGATCGGAAGAAACTGTAAAGTTCTTGTGGACCGTGATATGGAATTTGAAAAAAGAAAAACGATAATAGGGCGGCATTGAATGATACACTGAAATGATATAAGCATGCGATTGGTAGGTTTGTGCCTGAGTTGATCGAGTTGTATTTGACAGATCTATACGTCAGAGACATTGAAGCAAGCCGAAGGTGTGGTGAGCACGGTGAGGTGCGAGGGCAGGGAACATGCCCTCGGCCGCGGAATCAAGCGAAAGCTGGACTCCATCCATTCCATGCATTCTACTCTGCATGAAGACCAAGATGGTCAGTATTGTATGGTACTCTTAGATATTAATCATATACGAGTAGTCTCGCTTAGTGGCAAAAAATATTCTATACAAAGAAACTTTAACAATGACAAGCAACATAGATTTATAATAATAGCTTTTAAAATTTTTAATAAAATAATATACTGTGATTAAATATTTTCATATATTTTGAAGAAATGTTAAATATTTTATTGAATTATATTATTTTGTTAAATATCTCGTAAGAAAGTTTCTTTGAAAGAATATTTTTTATTAGTTGCTATTTTTGTGACAGTGAGAAACGTGAAACATCGATCGTTGTTTCGTTGATTCATTCGTATTGATTTTTTTAATTTACCTACGAGAGAAAGACGATGATTTCCGTTGCTCTTTGTCATTAAATAATTATCGTACGAATGTTACTATTAAGAGTGCTTTAACTATACAACTTCGCCATTAGTAGAATCAATAATTAAGAAACGTGCTGTAAATTATCAAATTATCATTTGTATTATTCAACTTTGCTTGCCGCTTTCATCGAAAATCATTTATGCCATCATTTTTTTGCTCGCTGTAGTAATTTATTTATTAATATATTATATCGCTTATATGCATGCTTAGTAATATCATTGCATGGTGAAATACACGCCTGCTGCATTGAAATTGCTTTGGTAATAGTTTTTTTTCGCAATATTTAGAATTTTGCGCACTAAACGCAGGCGCAAAAGTGGGCTGAGAAAAATCGCTTCCTTCTTCATATCGCGAGATATTAAGCCGGAAAAATGCGCTATTTTGTGCGAATTGAGTAATCGGAGTTGAGTTCTCCGAATCAGTCTATGATATCGACTTATTCATTGTAACATCGCATTATTAACCATGTTAACGACAAGTCGAGGAGAGCAGGTAAGTAGCGTCAGCACTAAAAGGAACAGAGACTTTTCGTTTATTACATACAAGTCTCCAACGAATCGCTTGCGGAAATGAAGAAATAACTGTTCTGACATTTGTAAATAATGTTTTCGATGATTTTTTTTTTGCGTTTACTAATTGGTTGTCAGGTTTGTTAATACCATTATCCTCACAATTACACTCTCATCCGAGTGGCCAAGGGGCTTAAATCATACGTTCATTTCGGAAGGGGTGTGGCTCACTACCGTGTGTTTTATTTCGACATACCTTGTACATATACATCCTCATGTTTTACGTACAGCAGCATGTGCATATTTCCGAGGATGGAAATTTTTTTCCAAATTGTTCCGCAATGATTAGGAAGCATTTACAGTTAAAATAACGAAAATATAGTATGAAAGATAACTCAGGTATTAATACTGAAATGCAGTCAGTTTACGTATCTATAATGGCGTAGAAAATCCAATTGTTCCACTATTTAATACGGGATCGTGCTCAAAATTGTATAAATTACCTTAAAATTTGAATTTTTTATTCCCGTACTAACGGAATTAAGAATAATGAATGTTGACAGTGCTTGTCTGTAACTTGAAAACCTAATTCTGACAAATAGCTACTCATTCGAATGATATGTACAGATAAAGAGATATCTTGCGAACAAATAATGGAGAAGGGAATTATAGAATGAACAATATTCATTCGACAAAATCATTGCATGTGCTCGATCCATCTGATATTTCATTCTGCCTCTGATCTCGCCTATACCATTGAATGAAGCTACTAATCATTTTTAACGAGCACACATATGCGAGCAAGAAGCACATTGTTGCGATACTACTGGACAAGTAGTTGAACCATCAGTTTCGAATATTCCTTTACGACACGCACCATAAGCATACCGGAACATTTTGCTGTTATGCGTTGCACATTTTAATCAAAATCAACAGATGTAAGAGAGGGAAATTATGCCATGTTGTATATATTTACGCGTACATTTATATTCATCATGTACAATAAAGTTGAGTCATTTTTAAGCAACAAAAATTTCATCAATTATTTCGATCATAGTAAATTTGTAAATTATGCCAACTGCATTTATAATCAATACTGCATGCTCAATATTTTAAAATATTCGATTAATCTTTATATGTTAGAAAAGATTCGAATAAAATTAAAAAATGAGTTTCTGTAATAATACATATCAGATTCATATCGAAATAGAATTTTTAATTTTATAAGTAATAATAGTAAAAGAGCAGCTTGTTTTAATAAAAGATAAACACAGTGATATGTTATTATATTATTATAATAATATATTAGATTTCATTATTAATTAATCCATAATTTAATATTAATTATATTATTAAATTTGGTTTATTAATTAATAAATTAATATTGCAATCTTTACATTTTCAAAATTATACGACTGCGTGATATAATTTCCCATCTAATATCTGTACAAAATTTTTTTTTTTTTTTCGGAGATGGGCTTTCTTTATGTTACTTTCTTTTCAATCGCGCAAATCAACCGAGATGATTAAAATCTGAAAAACACCGTGCCTTCTTTGGAACCTTCAGTAGCAGAGACAAAGGACGTAGACGACGGAAACCAATGGAAACTGATGGTCGGTGACCTAGTGTGGGGCGCAGCAAGAGGAAGTCCGGCCTGGCCGGGGAAAGTCGAGTCTTTGGGCCCCCCGGGTACTATGACGGTTTGGGTTCGGTGGTACGGGGGCGGGGGTGGTCGCACCCAAGTCGATGTCAAGGCTCTCAAGTCCCTCTCCGAAGGCCTCGAGACGCATCATCGCGCCCGTAAAAAGTTTAGGAAGTGAGTCAGCCACCCCGACAGGGATGAACTATTGAAAGATGAGAAATGATCTCTTAGAGACGTCTCGTTATCTTTAATAGATATCGCGTTCATGCAAAAATATATCGAGGAGGAAATAGAACGGGAGATGCTTGAGTATATCTTTTTTTATATTATATTGTTTTTCTTATATTATATTGTTTTTTTCTTTTTTACGTTCGGCATTCGATCCTAGAGCTGTGACACAGGCACGTTAACTTATTATTTTATTTAGAGTTATTCAATGTTATAAAAGTGGAGCACAAATGTCGCTTTCCTGGGGCTGCATAAGATGCACGTGATGTTATATGAATTTTAGTTTTACATTTTAATTAAATACAATTATATATTTTTAAAGAAAAAATAAAGAATGGTAAGTGCTATACGAGATAGATCTTCGTGAATTTAATACAAGACATCTTTTGTATGATATTATACATTTGTATGATATTTGACATTTTTTGTATCATATTATATGGTGAAAATAAGAGACAGATCATGGCTTCATAGAATCTCTTAATAATGGATTCATTTTTAATAAATCTCTTACTTTTAAGAAATTTCTTATTTTTGACCGTATAGCATTTATTAACAAGCCAACAGCCAATTAAATCTATCCTGTATAGTTTATTGCATAGCAGTCCAATATTCTTTTTGTTAACTTGTCAAAGAATACTGATACTTTTATGTACTGGATTTTACTATATTAAGTGGTTTTATGCCAATCTCAGTCATCTTTCTTCTTATTCCCCTTCCTCTTCGTATTAAGGATGTATTACATGTATGTCTAATAACAAAATGAAAAAATTATGAAAGAATTATAGATTTTTCTATGTATTTAATGTATTTGAAAGTAATACAAAAAGTTTGACGGTGATATAGAACCTGGATCAATAATTATTTCAAAAGTATATATGTTTTTAAAAAATAATTAAGATAAAAATGAGAAAATTTTCATTTAAATCATAAAATTGTATTGTCATAGACATTTGACCTATTAAACTATTTCATATGTATACATTTATTTTTATACAGAAATTAGAAAGTATAAATTTCCAATTTTTATTTTATTAGTGCATTTTTTGCATAAATTATACTTGATACATCCTTAAACATGTAGCTATGATTTTATAACAGTATTCACGTAAATATAAATAAATATAAGTGTTAACAATATTTAATCCATAAAAATTTTCTTAAAAAAAGTATATATTTTTCTATATGTAATTAATATTTATGTGATTTCTTTTTGCCAAGAAAGTATATTATAATTAATGTTTAGCTATTTATTGTGATAAGTGATTTAATTATGCTTGACAGAAGCTATTTAGTCGCGATTTGTTCAGCTTTTAGATCCTAATTTTTCTTGTTCTAATCGGAATCGAATCGCACGCGCGGTCGCTGGTAATCATTTATACTAACTGTACGATTTTTTCGTTCCTCCCCTATTTTTCTAGAAGTCGTAAATTGAATATGCAATTGGAAAACGCGATACAAGAGGCGATGGCAGAACTGGACAAGATGACGGAAGCCTCCAACGACCAGAAAGATACCAAAAAGTCGCCCAAGGTGACATCACTATCGGCGACCAGCTCGAAGAGTGTCGGCGCCGGAAAATCGGAGGCCAAGAGATCATCGAAGAGAGCCGTGGCCACTGTGGACCATGCCAAAACCGAACAGAAACAATGTCGGTGATCCGTGTCGATTACGGTTGTTTGATAAATATCCGCAATCAACAACTCTCGTTGCCTCTCATAAATCGCGAAGTATCGATAATCTTCGCGCAGCAATGTAATTAGTCAGCTTTTTCAGTTTAATAAATTATTAATAATTAAATAACAAATCTACACGAAAATTACACGTCCCATAAATTTACCAATACATTTCTGTTTGCGTCAGTCAACAACTGTAAATCACAATCGTGAGCATACATAGTGCCCGGTTGCAATGCGGGTACAATTTAGTGCAGCTGTGATGTGGATTCTATTACATGTAACGAATCTAACACGAGAGATGAAATTGAATCTATTGGTGCAGAAATACATGATGCTACGATGCTATATTAATATGATACGAAAATAGAGCGTCGTCGATAAAAGCGTCGCTTTAGGAATCATCTTAAAACAACGCGTACTAAATCTCGGTGATTGCTGTGATCTGCTGCATCCGAGCAGTCGGAATTCTAAAATCATTACGAGGATTTTTATCTTAGACCAAAATATATTATACAATTTTACTCCTACATGTTAAAATTGTTTCTTATAGCTTAATCAATACGCTTTGGGACATTCCGTCTCTGATCATAATCAAAAGGCTCGTCTGATGATTTTATTAAATCGAGAAAAGAATTTTCGATTACTTGGATGCAGAAGCGACGGCCATGGAAAACATGGCATTAAACATAGAACTGTATTGCGATAGTGGCAAGTATCCTTTCCTGTAAATTTATCAATACAAAGCCTAAGCAACCGTAGCATCTATTGCAACATCTTTAACGTATTCCGTTTGTAACAAATGACATCCGTTTTTAATAGAAAAAAAAAAACGGTCAGGCATGTAAAATTACAAATTCGAATAATCAATAGCGACATACAGGAAATATTACGGCCGATTCACCAAAAATAGGCCTACAGCATGCATTCTTAGATAATTTATATAACACACATGTATGTAACCACAAACAGTAAATAGAAAAGCAATAGTTTCTCACAGGCGTTTTTAAATTGGTAGAGAAGAAGATCACACTTATCAATACACAGACGAATAATTTATCACACGATTATTTTATTCGATGAACGCTCGTCTATCGTTTCCTTTATTGAAATAATACAAAGAATGGCGTTTTAAACGTAAACTTTTTATGATAATGCATATTGAACGATTTCCCGGTTACTGTGCGCGGTTTTTACAATTTACACGTGCGATTGGGAGGCATGGATGTTTCCTGAAAATATGTACTCGCCCACGTATTCGGGCGATCGTATAGGCAAACGTGTATTTTAAAAAAATATTTTTGCGAACGAACCTTCATTACACTATCCGTAGAGAATAATGCATTTTTTTAGAAAGCTATACACAGTGGATTGTTTTACTGTGACGTTGTGCTACAGGCTCGTTGAACCATTTTAAACTTATATGCGTCCACAGGACGCTTTTGATCTGCGCGATCATTTTTTTTTAAACAATGTTCCTCGAACAACGTTAACCTGAAACACGCTGCGACTGAATAATTCATGATTTAATATACGGTGGCGAAGTGGTGGTAAACCGCTGCAAAGTTTGACATCCGGTGTTTTTAACGACTAACATAAGTGATTGTTCTTTAATGACGTTTTAAATTAACTAGATTTTTTCAGAACGTACAACAAATTTCGAAATTCCTAGATTGTTTTGAAAAGTCATATAGTTTTAATCAAATAAATGCAAGTCAAATAAAATTTTGTAGTAAGAATTAAAATATGCTATCGATTTTTTAGAATTTCTTGGGAAAAAGTGGCTCTGAAATAAATATTCGGTTATGTTTCGTCTCTAAGAAATATTATGTAATTGTATTCATAATTGCGTGATGCATTAATTTGGCAATTATATTTCTGTTCCCAACAAATGTAGATTAACTTTAATCTCGGTTCAACTTACTCTTTATCTTTTTCTAATTTTAATTAAAATGAAGAATGAATTGAATTAAAATTAAAGTTAATTTACTGTGGAAACGAGATTAAAGCGCACATATATGCGCAGAATTGATTTATAATTTTTTTAAAAAAATAAAAACAATCGTTTTTTACGACGAACAGCGAATTCGAAGGTATGTTAAAAGATCTCGAATTTGCATTTACATTATCGAGATAACTTCGGCGTGTTCGGAAATATTATGATAGACAATAAAAAAGATGCAAGTATCAAAAAAGATCGTGCGATTTTTGATTTTATATTTTCTGCGACTAACGATCTGGATTTCTTTGAGGAACGCATTAATTATCGTATGATCGGTGTTGAAAAATTTCGCTATAAATGCACCGGTTGCGTAATACTTAACTATACGGGTCCGCGTACAGATTTTTTAGTATTATATTACGGCTGTAAATATGTCAACTATGATGATAATACTGTCTTAATAACGAATATAACTCAAATGTAAGGAAGGCCAACATAAAGCAACTAGTTTACATACGAATAAATTATCGTTCGCAGAACTGTGTATGCGACGAGTCTGTAAGCGAATATTTGCTTCTGAGATTAAAACGGGGAGCTACTCTTACATATATCAAAAGATAACTGCTTGATGTCACCATATATATCTGCGGGAAACCACAGACCATTCATGAAGACGGGTTTTTCTGCAAGCGAAATCTTAACTGTACGTTTTCTGTCTTTTCGTGAAGCAGGAAGTTGCCTGAGTCATATCTTTTACTTTGTGACGCATATATAAGAACTTCGGGAGAAGATTATGAGAAAATATTTTTCAACATATTTATGAAGCTTAAATATAGAGTATTTACCTTTGCTATATCTTTTCTGTGATTTAACGTTTTATGCGACGTCATAAAACGAGAAGCATTAATTAGTTAAATTTTTCCACGTGATCGTGACTTGGGCCACTTTCATCATCACAAATATCGTAGACAATGTAAAGCTCGTGGATACGAGCGGTTTTCCTCCCAGTGCGCGTCTCTACTTAAGGACAATTATATCAAAGTAAATCAAAAGTTCGCGATATCACATACTACTTGCTAAGTTTCACAAAAAAAAAATTCTTCGACAGAGGAGAATCGCTTCCCGTGACACGGTTCGTAATATTTTATCATGACCAAGTGCGTTGCAATGCAACGTTTCATTTGATAAATGGCGAAAGACATATCACCGGCCGCGAATGACAATTTTTCGAAATCTGCACGTTTTCGGTGAAGTATACTGTGCAAAAAGGAAAGAAAGAGATAATAGGGAGAATATAGCAAATTGCTAGCATCATTGTACAGAATACACACAACACACAATTACAAACACATTCACATACATACACAACGGGACCGTTTAAAATTAAGATATTTCTAATTTAATTCAATTTCCGTTTTAAATAATCCATAATTGAATAATCGAGGGCTGTTTTTACAAAATTTAACAATTACAAGACGTTTAGAATTTTTCAATTTTCTCGTTGTACAGATTGATTGTTCTGTAATTCGTGTAATTTAATTATTGCTTGCAACATACAATTTTCACATTTCTCAGCAACACGTATATCTATTTTTCGCATGAGATAATGTTTCGATTATTGTTACGTGAAAAAGTTTTCTACAATCATTTCTTCCAACAAGTGTACACTTGCGAAAGTAAGGCGATACAATATACTGAAAGTAGGATATTGACTTTTGTAGAAATGGTCCTCACAATTCGGCGCGTAGGTCTTCGCTAGTTCTTTCTCCTCTGGGATGTGAACCAGTTTGCTGAGAGCACTTTCTCCTCGCTCTCTCGGACATGCAACGCGAGAGTGACCGTAGTTTAAAAACCAGTGAAAAACTTACCTCAGTGACATATACGCAAGAATCAAACGTCTTAAAAAGAATCGAGAATATATACTGTAGTGCCGATGTCCTTTGTATATTTTCCATGATATTGTAAATAGATATACATATATATATATATATATATATAATATACATATATATATACATATATATATATATATATATACACACACACGCCTTATTAATAATCACACCGTGAGATAGTCGACGGGTACGATTGTTTAAAATGCGAATGTTGATGGACGGTATCAATTAGGTATACGAGCCGTCGAGTGAACGATGTCAGGCGTATGTGTGTGTAATAATGCATCTCCAACAGCGAAAATTGTGGCTTCTAATTATTTGACACGTCGTAATGGAAAGTGAGAAGAAATACTTATAGGGCTATTTTATAAGAACATTCTTTACGGGTCGTTATATGACGTAAGTAGAGTACGTTTAATACACGCCACACGTTTTTATACAACATGAAAGTAAAAAAAAAACGGGAGAAGTAGTTCTTAAATCATCATGATATATGTTTTACGCGTACAACTGTGTCCTGTCTTTCAACATGCTGTCTTATTTTTACCATTTAATTCCTTCGTGTCGCGAAGAAAATTTACTTCGATCAAAGGTAATAGATTATTTTAGAAAGGCGAACTTCTTCCTCGATGGCTCAGTCAGCTTGACACCGTAAGTTTAACGAAAGGCCTACATCATTGGAAAACCTGTATGCGTCGCGTCGACTGGACGAGATAATTTTGTTAGAATATTGACGTATTACGGTGTAGTATAAGGAGTATGGTTGACGGTTTAATTGGACGGAGGACTATTAAACTATTAGGCGCGTGCGACGAATCTTTTGGAAAATTATATATACCGATAGTTAAAAATTGGAGCGTGAGTGAGATTCACGAGATTTTCGGCAGATATTTATTACTCTATTATTATTTATCAAAAGTAGAGTATTTACGGAGCGGTTTCGTTCGCTTGTTGTGTTTTTGAGAGAAATATAACGAAGAAACGCGAGCGTGCGGGCCATTTTTTGTCCTTTGTAATGGAATGTACAGTGTGAGTATTTACGCGCGAAAGTGTATATGATGAAAGAATGTATGTGCGTGAAAGAATCATGATGAAAACGAAGAAATGAAATCCTTTTAGCGAATGTAATTGCAAGCGGCACCAAAAAGAAGAAAATGAGACGGGACTGCAGTTTTTGTTAGTAGGAACAAATGACTTATCGTGATCGCATTACAAATTTACGAGAAACACGACCGAATGCACTTTCGATGTATAATATAAATATTATTGCAGATAACATAGCTATATACGTATTATATCAATTATCAGTGGTATTATACAATAAGAGATGATAATTTTATATTTACGAGAGATAGAGAGAGAGAGAGAGAGAGAGAGAGAGAGATATGAATGAATGAATCGCGTGTGAGAGAGAAAGAGAGAGTGAGAGAGAAAGGGGGAAAGAGATCGTTAAATTAAATGAGTGTAATATACAATGTACGATGAAACTCCCCCTCCCCCCCGATTTTCCCTCCCCACGCACCCAAATTCCACGCTAGGACGAATTAGCTAAAGGCTACCCTATTTAACACTTGGCATAATATTTATATAAATATAAATATATAAATATGAATATATATAAATATATAAATATATATATAAATATAAATACATATATATACATACATGAGAGATAGAGAACATAAAATTAAAAAAATGGATAGTCTCGGGAGAAGCAATATTTGCCGGACCCGAGGAAAAGTATAAAGCTATGTGATCCACTACTACTAGTAGCTTTTAGCTGTAAAGACTTATACTTTATTTTGTAAATTTTGTTTATACAATGTTTGATCGTTCACGCATAATACTATTGTATGTGAAACTAAGTTAATAAATCATTAACATGTGAAGTGTTGAATCTTGTGTAGTCCATTTCGTCGATAACTTAAGAATAAAACTTGTTCTTCCTTTTTTTTTAATTTAAAAGACGATACTTTTTATGATAAAACTTAACAAATTGTTGATTATTAAAATAAAAATAGTTTTGTGGCTCTAGAATATAAAGTAAATGGCTATATGAGTCTCTACGGGTGTTTATGTATAAATCAATAATAAAAATATTTATAATAATATAATATATTTATAATAAATAATATAGTAATAATATAGTATATTTATAATAAATAATAAATATATTTATAAGGCGATAAGATATAATTCGCAAACAATTAGAACGTATTATCAATGAAATTAACTGCAGAAATTGTTTATAAATTATATCTCTTTGCCTTATAAATATATTATTTACTCACAAGATGCAGAGACTTATATAGACATTTTATTTATATTTGTAGATTATTCATATCTAATTTTTCGATAATAACTTCCAATGCAATAATTTAATGACATCTTTTCTGTTTGATATAGTTTACAATCTAATAATTCTCCTCTATTCAATTTTTTATATAACATTTTATATATTTCGCTATTCTCATATTGTTATTAATTTTATAAATATAGTCGATTCTGCATCGATAAAAAAAAGTATCACCATCTAGTGAAGAGTAGTTGAATTCACATGAGGGTTGATTTGGATAATCGATTTCTATTAAATGTTGAATTATTGCGATTATATAAAAAGGTTTATAATTTGCATAACATATTATTTAAATAGTATTAAAAAATAATATATTATTAATATAATAAAAATATATACTTTTTAGTATTTATTGATTTTAGTCGGAAAAGTTTCAGAAGGAAAGTTGCCGACAGTTGCAGTGTCTCTATCTGAAGTAACAGCTTTTTAACAAAGGTAGATGTCGGATTTATTTAAAAAAGAGATGATAAAATATTGATAACTTTTATTTTGATGAATAAAAATAGATATTTTTATGAATATGAAAAATTCTTATAACTATATAAAAAGACTACAGAATATTCCTTTTATCAATTTTCTTATATTATTACTCTAAAAATGTTAAGATTACCAAATCATTAAATTTTAAGAGTATTTTGTACGAAGAAATTGTATCTCTTTGATGAAAGAAAAATATATAGTTAAACAAAATAGATTTTTTATCAGTTTTATTTTTTTTATAAGCTACACAGAGGGAGGATAAGAATAGAGTTACGATACGGTTTTACAGTTCATTGGAACAAGAAAGGCGCCTATATTGAATTAAGAGACGCTTAGAAAAGTTATGAGCGTGAAACGACACCATTTCATCGTCACTCTTAACAAGAAGGTAGCTTCAATCGGCAAATAATACATATGCACATTGATTCTCAATTGAATGATATCGGGGATTTACGATTCGCTTCCTGTGAAATTTCCCTCGTATCTGATTATCGTTTTCACGCGCCCGTAGTATCGGCAGCTCTTAAATCGCACGGCGTCGAGGATATAAGGATAAATCGCTCGCGTATTCAGAAAAGAAAAACGCCAGGCTTGAGATTGTCTGCGTGAACCTGACGGGTATATGGATCGGCATTGAAACGGCGCACGGCGTCGTGTCGCCTTGCCTTGCCTCGCCTTACAGGCGTAGCGTCGCGACGCAGAAGCCGGTTCTAAGATACGCGAAACGAGACGCGTTTCGTCGCTTATTTCGCTCTCGAGAACGTGCCCGAGCGTATATTCGTATATTCCAAGCACATCAATATGCATGGACGTGTCTCACGATCGACTTTCCAAGGGTAGAAAAACTGGAGTAATTATGGTATAAGCTCGATTTCCGCTGAAAAAAATAAATACGTTGATTGTCACATCTTATCGTTATAAATAAACGAGAGAGAGAGATCAATCAACAGAATTGGAATCGAATCTTGATGATGATTAGTTTCGAGCTCTATCGATTTGACTTTTAAAGTATGATTCTATGCTTTGAAATTTGTCCACACACACATAACAAAACGCAACTCTAAAAGCATGCAGCAAATATACAGCCTCCAAGATTTTTGGCATATTATTAACTTGTTACGAAATTGCAAGCAGTTGTTTTGGGTTTCAAAAATCTCGCTTCTAAAAAAGGGTTCAAATTGAACCTCGTGCTCACTAAGGTCATCTCTGTACATATCCATAACGTATGGCACATTCGATCGATGCTCATTCATCCGGCGCTAAAAGGGTTAATGATGCCTGCCATGCGTAAATGGCGCTCATGGCATCGAACAAATGAAACGTAATGAGCGGATCGCACACGGCGGTACGTATTGTACGATTGTGAGATTCGTAATAATGCCCTATCGGGGACCAGCGCTATTGTACGGGCATGCCATGCCGAGGGCGTGAAATTGTACAATACGATTAGCGGCCACGTTGCGCATACACGCAACGGAGTGCCTCCAGAGAGTATAATAGAGTAATAGAGAGTTTTTTTACGATGCTTTGAGCTCTTGTTACTGAGGTAAAAATTCATATTAAATACGATACCGATAGTCCGTTTGTCTTGATAATTTTATTGTATTTATTTTTATTATATTTATATTTTATATATATATATATATATAGATCTGGTTAATCCTTAGATGAAAAGGTCTTTTCGATATGCTGGTACCCGCTAGTTTTAATCTTTCATTTACAATGTGGATCTTTTTTGACGTAAATAAAATTTCGCTCACAAATTTCGCCCTTATTTTTGTTCAAATTCAATTTTAAACAAACGTTTTAATATTTAAGTTAAAAAACTATTTGGTAATGTAATAGAGATGTTGAAGAGTAAATTCTAAATTTTTCCATTTTTTTTTATTTTTTGAAAGTCTAGAAAAGTAAAAAAAGCTTGAATGGGGACAAAAAAATACTCAAATTGCAAACGAAGGGTTAAATTTTATGAAATATGTAATTAACTCTAATTGCAAAAATCCTTATTGACACATATTTAATTTGCCCCTTTTATCAATTAAAATTGTTGATTAATTAATTTTTAATTAAAGATGATGAGAAAATCAATCTCTTTCCGTTTGAATGAACTATGAACTTAATATTAGCAACACATGTTGCTAATATTAAGTTCAAGATTAACGGTTTGATGTCTCGTTAGCGCGTTTATCGTGTCCGATACATGCTGCCGCATGTAAAGTGTCTATTTCCGCGCGTGAAATCGACATAGAATAATTCGCATGCATGTTATCGAGGAGTATCGATTCACCGGCTTTGTTTCTCATAGACACGTATGCGCGGCAAAGACATGAGACCAGATAAAAAACGTTATATTAATATATGCTACTTTAATATGAATAATGAAGAAAGTCTCTTTATTTTGAAATGTTTAAGCACGTTCCGCTGTAAATCGTCGTTCCATTAAAGCGATCGTATGATTAGATAAAGTATTCACGAAGGGGGAAATCGATGAGAGCTTCAGTCCGCGAGAGTTGAAATATTCTAGCCTAATATAACTCCCACGAGCTCTTGAGTTCTTACCGTATGATTGGCTGAAATATGAATGAAGCTTATACGGTATTCCTCGTGCAGGTCGAGGAATATCTTTCCTTTCGCAATCATAATGGTCCAAAAGCATGGGTATGAGATTAATTAGGAATGTTAATTCCTATCTTAAAAAATTTTAATATCTTTTGAAATAATCATCACTTTTAACGATATAATAACATAGAGGTTGCTAATCACTGTATTATTTATTACTAAATAATAGCCTTTCAGAGATAATTTAATTCATTATTAATTTCATTCTAATATTTATTCCTTGTCTCTCGTGATATTAAAAATCATAATATAATAAAACAGATTTTGTTTACTTTTTGAAGTTTATTATATCAGTAATTATATATAATTGCGAATTAAGACATTATGTCTTTTATACTGATTAGTAGTTTTACATTATCAGATTGTCGTGCAATTTGCACGGTAATTAATATTCCATTTACTCTATAATTAACGTTCCATTATTAAACACACTGGCTAGAATTATATTAAATTATCTGTTCCATTCGCGCTAACACCAAACGATTTGCTACTGGCTGCACAGGACGAAAACGAACATTGTAGATATATGATGAAAGTAATGCATGCATCATGTTCGCACAGATTCACGATGTGCATAGTGCAGCTATGCTTTCGTATTGTTATTTGTTGGTTCCATTCCGACAAATCGCATAACGTACATGTTATATGCGAATCGTGTTTGATGGGTAATCAGTGGATAATCAGATCATATTAAATTAAAGTGTACCTCTGCTTCAGTAGGTGCGCGATCTAAAAGGATTAATTGCACTATGTTGTACATCGTTCGGCGGAAAAAATCGAATTACAATCAAAACAATCTAATAAGTACGAAACGTATTTACAAATTCGATGCGTCATTAGTCATCGTAACAATCACGCTCGAAAAATCAATTCTATCAATTTTTGTAGTTTCATTTTTTTTCAATATTTCACGATATAACTGAGTGATCAAGACGAGTCATAATTCAGAAAACTTG
>Ga0157363_1000898_pt1 | contig 23808 bp, 18 predicted proteins | sample AttsexASBM1_FD_111477 | JGI IMG/M metagenome (GOLD analysis project Ga0157363, IMG submission 111477) | Fungus gardens microbial communities from leaf cutter ant in Ribeirão Preto, State of São Paulo, Brazil - Atta sexdens ASBM1 | ecosystem: Host-associated > Fungi > Mycelium > Unclassified ... | reverse complement strand
TAATGAACGATAAGGATAGAAAGATACAAATAGCAGCGCACTAATAGCGTTTCTGCAAGTAGTAGAATAGATCTGCGCATTGCTTGCATTTGCACTCAGTAATCTTTGCTTTTTTTCTCTTCAACGTTTGAATATATTTTTATCTTGTAAATATAAATTTTTTGGAGATTTTGAAGCAACTCAAATAAACCTATTCTCAGGTAGAACACGGAGACATAGTATTTCAATTAAGTATCATCAATTATTGAGATTAGGTTTGTTTTTTATTGCTATACTGGAATGTACTCTGGAATTTTCTTTCTCATTTTCATCCAATATCAAATATATTATCTACTTTATTTTAAATACAAAAAGTGTATATTACCTAGTTCAATTATAAAAAAAATAGACCCCTATTTTCCCTCCATCCGAGACCGATTCCAATTTCCAATCAAATCCGCAACTATGTCAGCAACATGGCTACCTTCCTTGGATATCACGTGATCAATGGATGGCGCCCCTCTGGCCTCTGGCTCCCTCTCTCTACATCTCTCCACCTACTCTCATAAGTGTAAACACCGGTCAAGTTTCGCTAGTTTGATTTGATGCATCGCGTTGCTTGATGTGCACAAGTTGCCGGCGTGGCGACGTAAACGTGTCTTGTTGTATTACATCATCGCACGAATTAACAATGTTAGTGCTCCTAATTGCGATATGCATCCTTTCCGGTGTGCATGCCACAAAACTCGAGAGGGTGCACGATAATGAACTCCTGAATCTCATAAAAGTCGAAAAATATGTGATCGTTCTATTTAGTAAGTTTCTTTTTTTTCTTTGTTTTTCTTAATTGCAAAATTTTTTAGAGGAAAAAATATTGCTTGCAAAAACTCTAATTATTTGTATATATTATTTATATTTTATTTACGTATTCCTGATTACATATTTTATATTTTCATGCAAATTAGAGCCAATACAAGGCTTTACGATCTTATGATTGTTATTGTTTTTAATTTTCAACATAAATTTGTTTCAAGCAATGATCTTGAAAGCACATGCATACATACATTCATTAATCTTTCGCGATAAATTAAACAATTCTGCTTGTTATTTTTTATAATGTACTTGTTTATAATGTTATAAGCTACAATTTTCCTAACTATAAATATATAACAATCTTAATTATCCTCAGTATTATAATTTATAATTATTAATGATAATAATCTCATTTGCAGCAACTAGTACAGACTGTGCAGACTGTAACAATTATGAAAAGAAGTTGGCTCACTTGCGTGAGGATCTCGTGGATGTCATGTCCACATGGGTTGTTAAGGCTATTGATAGTCAATTACTCCAATTATATAGTAATGATAGAGAACCTGTTCTAATATTTTTCCGACATGGGCTTCCTTTGTTGTATGATGGTATGGATTTGACAAGAAATAGAAATTACATACAGATATTTTATTCATTTAATTACTCTGTGATAATACATTGTGCTTTATTATCCCGTACACATTGTAATATGTCTACATATATTTTATTTCTAAGCGTGCTTATAAATCTGTGATTGTACTATAGACTTTTTCATGTTGCATCTTCTTCCACAGGACCTTTGGAGGACGAAGACATTATAACTACGTTTACGGAAAATAAAGCACCCACAGTAAAGGAACTTACAGATGATACGTTTGAGCATTTAACTCAAGCAAGCACTGGTGCTACAACTGGCGATTGGTTCGTTATGTTGTAAGTCTCAATTCTTATTTCTACATTTACAATAATCATTTAATTTTTATAAGTGACGGCAGTACGTATACTAATCATGGCTTATATATCAGTTACAGTACGGATTGCGTACAATGCTTGCGCACAATGGCAAAATGGGAAATGGTCGGTGCCAAGCTTAAACATAAAGTAAATATAGCACTTGTTAATAAAGCCACAACTGGGATTTCCACAGCCAGAAGATTTAACATTTATAATACGCCACAATTTATACTGTAAATTCATAGATACAAATCACTGTTTAATGTCTTGAATAATATTATATATAAACGTACTGTGAAATAAGCATAAATTGAAAAGTATAACTGACTGGTAGTATATTAATACGTTCTACATACAGTTTTAGGCATGGTAAAATGTATCGGTATGATATGGGAACACATGACGTTGCTTCCTTTGTAGCATTCGCCAAAGAAGGATACAAAGATATAAAACCAGAAGAAATACCTGCACTTCCAAGCTATTTGTAAGTTTAAAGAAATACATAGTTATTTAAAAATGTTTCATTTTAACTTATTTATAAATTTATACATTAATTATTATTATTGTTTTTTTAGTGATGAATACACAAAAATAATTATAACGTTTTTGTATGATAATCCGTGGACACTCAAGTTAGCTAGCATTTGCATTGGAGTGCTGGTTATTGTTCTAGCAACTATTAAATGTATGCAATCAGATGAAAAAGAAGATAAAGAGGATAAAGAAGACTAAATCTATTAAGTACTTTCAAGGCTTGCCAAAAATACAGTATGAATATTTCTCTGTACAGACTGTTTATAATACTAGAAATGATTTTTGATTGTATATTAACTTATTACACATGTGTAAAAAGTATAATTTTAAATTTTATAATATTTTTATAAATGTATATTTTTTTGTGAGAAGTATTTTTTAAATATTTATCAAATTGTAAGATTGATCAAATAACTGAGAAATTCGATTATTTCATCATACAAAAATATAATTACGAAATTTAATTTAATGGTACAATATTAAAAGTATATTTGATAATTGAAATTATTTTGAAGATAGAAAATATGATTTTTAGTATACAATCTAATATAGACAAATATTTGCACATTAGTTCTATACAGAGTATCTCAGAAATAAGGTAGGAGTCGCATTGGGAGTGTAGAGTAGGTCAAGAACAAAAATTCTAATACCATTTTGAGATATTCGCTGCAGTTTTCAAATTAAAAAAGGAAACGTATAAGCTAAATGCAGTGAAACCGCCACGCGAATTCATAATACATTGATTTATACGTTTCCTTTTTTAATTCGAAAACTACAACGAATATCTCAAAGTGGTATCAGATTTTTTTGTTCTTCTTGACCTATTTTACTCTTAATGCGGCTCCTATCTTATGTCTGAGATACCCTGTATAAAGAATATATTTTTTTACTTGAAATATATTCGAAAAATTATACAGTAAGTAATGATACAGAGAGAATGTGTATAACAGCAACAAATTTAAGAAAGGCAAAGCGGTATTAATTAAATTTGCTTGAGAATATCTTAAATGAATTGCTTGTTTCAAAATCGATTCGTATCTGTTTTGTTAAGAAAAGATTTTATTGTCAAGTTATTAGCCATAATGCATTCCATTAATTGTATAACGTTATGTTATATCTGTTATACTTCAAACTTTATTGCTGCTTTTTTTACATGTAATTTTTATGAGCAATCATGTGAGTTATATTTTATTAAAAAGAAAACAGAAAAATAATAATTGTACAAAATAAATTACATACAAATAAATACAATAAATTAAATACAAAAATATCTGTATTATAAATTGTTTAGAAATATATCTTTGATGGAAAAAAAAAACCAATCTTGAAACCAATCTTGAAATTCCAATCTTCAAATAAACTACTTAATTGAATTTAATAGCAATTCCCCATTAATGTGCAACAATATAAATATTATTGAAGACAATTCTATATTAAGCTTTGACAATTTATAATAATTTATACTTTCATAATTATCTGAAAATGATCTCAACTTTAAAATCTGCACATATAATAAATTTAAATGTTGTAAATTTATAAAAGCAACATTGTTCTTCCGTGGTACAATGACTTATTTATTTAGCTCAATATCTTTTCTTTAGGTTTTATAACACTCTGAATAAAAAATGCTTCGAATTATTAAAGAATAAAATTCATGAGGCACAATATTGTGATAAAGCTGTATTATGATATTATTACTAATTAAATTATTTAATCTGTTTTTGGAATTCTGAAGTTTTTAACTTCATTAGTAAGTAGTGTATTTGCTGCTGATGATGGCTTCCATTATTCACTGCGAGTATTGAAAATTTATACGTAATGTAAATTATAGATTTTCAGATTTCAGAAATAATAGAATGCAGCCAATATTAAAAAATTTTAACTTTGAAAATTATTTAAATTAATAATGAAATTTATATATATGCACAGTAATTTAATTTTGTTATGTAACTTAATGTATCACATATGTGATAAGCATACCCTATGTATAAATTCAATAATTTTAAGAAAACTGTTAAACCAAATTAAAATTTCAATGAAACTACAATAAAAACACACATGTTATATCAAAATATTAATAGTATTATATTATTAATAAAGAAAAACTAAATTAAAAATAAAAATTTTTATAATATAAAACTCAATTATTTACTTAAATGCCATTTTAATATCACAACAAATCTAGCATTGTGAAAATATGTAACAAATAAGTTCCATGTGTGCTAGTCTAAAAATTGTACTCATTTTGTATATAGCCATTTTGGTCTTGTTTCTTACAAATAAAAGGCAATTTGTATTCGTATTAAATATTGTCGACTGCTACGTTTATCCTGAAAATAGTTGATGGATTAGCTAACGCTATTCTGATACTGTTTTCAAATTTTTCTTGTATCGATGAGAATTCCATCATATTACTAGGTTTGGACTCAATCCAAAATCCATCAAATTCATAAAATAGATAACAATAAAACTGATGAAAGGCACGAATCGTCGGCAAGGTCTTCGAAGAATTATATATATGAGTCTTAGCACTACCGTCTCTTAATAACTTTAGAGCCATGCTTGTGAGATTTATACCAACTATAGCAAATGCATATCCGTAACGTGGATGATTTGAATGGGACAATACATGCGTAGCCATGCCAGGATACTCTTGAGCAAAATAAACGAGATTCTCTAATCCTAGGATACCCATCCCACGAAAGTCTGTCTTAGGATCATCCCCCTGGAAGCCAATCTCCTGCCATTGTTTGGTTACCCTTGCATCCAGGGGCTCATATGGCATCAGTAGGTTCCATAATTTCAGTAGTTTCTGCTCGTGTTCCGAATTATCCGCGCTATACGGCGTCTTCCTAAGCTCTTCACACTCCACACAGAGCTGACGGTAACCCCAGATCAGTTCCACGCATTTGCCAAATGTCTTGGCAAAATCTGGATGTGCCGTGGGATTGATTTTTTTCGTTACCAGTACGGTTCTGATGGCATCCTCCAGAATCTTGCGCTCCGTTTTCGTCGTTATCCCTCGATGATCAGCAATGTCATTTAAGTAAGCTACGAGGGTCCTAATATTAGCATTGCGCGATTGTCCGAGAGTTTCCTCGACTGCAAAAGCGCGCGGTGCTCCAGACGGCTGTCCGTAACAGATCCTCTGCAATTCGCACATCTGCGTGGTGTGGTGCAAGAACCATTTTATCAAGGGCCTGAAGTACCAGCACACCAGAGTCCAAAAGTACCTGAACATGCCTGCCTGATCGAAGATAATGATGACCGTCTGTCAAAAAGTGTCCCTCTAAAAGCGCCGTATTGTCGCCGTATTTCTCTGTACTTTAGTGGACATCATTTCGTCTCGACTATTTATTTTCATATCACCATGTAAATGTAATAAAATAGCACTGTGTAAATATCAGTAGAGAATTCGATATAACCTCGCCAACGTCACGTCTTACCATTTTCTCTCTCTCTCCCCCTCTCTCTCTCTCTCTCTCTCTCTCTCTCTTCGTCTTGAGCGTTTCACTACCGAATACAAACAAGGCAGTATAATTTACAATTTACATCAATAATTTTCATTATGCGTTTGATGTCGATATATTTATGTCTTTAACAGAGAAACCTGAGAAAAGCCATGGCGGCCTTTTTCGCGTGATAAACGAAAGCCATCATACACTAGCGGCACCAACATCATTTTTATAAAATGATGTGAACTAATAATGTGAACTACGTGTCGTATCACATTTTCGATACTTGTCTAGGTTTCTACTGAGAGTTTTAATCCGAATCAAAATGTAAGAACCAACCAACTACAATCGAGTATTCCTCTGTTAGGCTCCGCACAATAAAAGGAACAGAGAACAGAGAATGAGAATTTTAATCTATCAAAAATCATGTATTGTGGAAATACACAGTTTCTGGTAAGTTGAAATTTTCTGTTTCTGTTCTCTGTTCCCTTTTATTGTTCCTTTTATTGTGCGGAGCCTCTTACAGTTGAACGATAGGGGAATATTCAACTGTAATTAGTTGTTTCTTACATTCTGATCCGAATTAAACTCTCTGTCAATAAAATCGATGGTGTTGATAAATGAATTTGGTGCTGACAAGCTAGCTGTGAATAAAAACACCGACGAAATATTAGTTGCTTTCCAGTTATACCGATTCTCAGATTTCCCACTTATGACGTCATAAGTTGAATGCCGTTCCTTTTGCATTCTGACAAGTAAGATTCAAAGGAACATAAATTTCTAATACCTAATGCGTATTAAATGTTGAACTATATCTATTAATTTAATATTTACTTTATTACGTTTTATTACGTATTTATATATTTATTCGTATTACTCGAAAACGAAGCCATCGCAATAAAATTTGTATAAATTATCACAATACACATTATTTCCTCTTTTTTTTCTTTGTTATTGGTTGACCCTGGTTCTCGATGATCGGAATAAATGTGACTAATTATATCCCAAAAAAGAAAGTGAAAGTTGGTCACCTCAAACCGAATAGATTTCTCGAAAATCGTGATGTAAACAATCGAAATAGCAAATAAAGATTTTGGAAACTTCTTAATTCCCTTAATACTAGAATCACCTGACATAACATCACATTTAAATAATATAAGATTTTTACTATCCCCCCCTCCCCCCAGCAAACGAGAATGGATTAAAATGGATTGAAATTTTTTTCTTTTCCAAATACGTATTTTAAATAGCGAATACTTTTTTGGATTTAATTGGATTTAATTGGATTCAATTGGATTCAATTAGATTCAATTAGATGCAACTGAAAAATTGCATTTCCTATTCAAAATTTTGAATTGAACAATATTCACAAAGTGTTGTGTGTGCATAGAAAAAGCTAATTTTTAAAAAGCTTATTTTTAGATTGAAAGGCATAGAGATATACTCCATGCAATTCCTATAAATGAATAAAAATGCATTCAGGATTGAAAAGCATTTCAATTTTCTGATTCATTTTAACATTCGTGAATCAATATTTTTAAAAATCTGAATCTATTTCAATCCCTTCTCGTTTGCTGAGCTTTCATTTGTCCGATTTCTCAGGATTTGTTTAAAAAAATAAACAATAGGTCTGCTCTTTGTTGCTGCACTTTCTGAACTGTACAATGCAGTGCAATAAGTTCAGCAATAAACACCAAGCAGCAATAAAAAACAGATCTAATAATTAAGTTAAACAGAGATTAAAAGTAATCTATTAAGTTTGTTCTCTTTCTGAACTTCTTTGTGCATGATTTATTTTTTCTCTTTTTTTTAACAGAAAAGAAAAGGAAGAAACCTAAACAGTTGAACCTGAACACAAAAAATTTAGTTTAAAAAAAGCAGGCCTCTATTGGGAGACAGGCATAAAACGATATTCATTGGTAGAATCGGCAGAACTAATAACAGAAACACATTTTCTCACATATGATTGTTTCTGGATTTTGATTGGAAACAATTAAGGCCGCAGCATAAACTTCTGCATGACGCATAGTGCATAAGGAAATCAATCAATCAAAATTCTTTTCCATGGAATAAGAGGAAAGGAAAGATTCTGAGTAATTGATTCGCTTATATGTGTTATACAAGAGATCTGTTCGCGTTGCATGAAATCCCCAAATATTTTTGCACTTAAATTGAGATGGATAAATATTTTGCCTTAAAAAGAAAGAAAGCGAAGATGTCGAATGTCAAAAGTGCAAGCAACGCGAACAGGCCTAGCGTATATCCACACAATTTGCATAATCGCATAACGAAAATTATCCAATTACATTTTACGTGCGTCTTTATAAGAGAAATGCGATTGGATAATTTTCTTTATGCATATGCAAGTTTGAATATAAGCGAGGATCACAAATTCTTGCATAACGCATAACACATAAGGCATAAGAAATTCAACCAATCAGAATTCTTTATTTCATGAAAAGGAAGGAAACAAAGGATTTTGATTGGTTTATTTTCTTATGCATTATGTGTTATGCATTATGCAAGAATCTGTGCTCCCCGCTTCTGTGCTGCGGCCATTACATATTACATTAGCATTGTTCGTTTTATCTCTCGGAAACTGCTCGGGGTCGTTCCGAATAAATCCAGCATAGAGTAAATATAAAGAGAGTGGTGTCTATGCATGCACCTAATGCTGATTGGTTAATTAAGTGTCCTTACTGTTAGGACCATTCCACACAACTTGCATAGATGCATAAACGTGTATAAAGAAAATCATCCAATCGTATTTTACATTTGTCTTTATAACAGAAAATGATTGGATAATTTTTTTTATGTATATGATGCTATGCCAGTTGTGTGGAATGGCTCTTAGAAGAAGACAACGTTAAGAAAAGAAGAGGTTAAGACGAGAAATTACGAAATATAGATACCCCAGATGTAAGACCAAATGATGACTTCCGGCTAATTGGCGTCACTCTTTATATCCACTCTAACCAAGCATATTTGAAATGTAGGATTTACACTATCGTACGACATCCGTCATACGTCCGATATTCATCGTAACAAATGAATGTTAGATGTCGTATGACGAATGTAGTACGTAATATGAATCCTATATTTCAAATACAGTAGGAGTCATTCGGAGCGACCCCGAGCAGCCCCCGAGAGGCAAAATAAACAATACATTGTCAATTACGTTATAAGAGATTATATATAGTCTTATTAAGATAAATCAATCAGAGAATAATATTAACATTTTAAGCCTCGACGATGCTAGAAATTGATTTGAGATCAGATGAAAAAAGAATTGACCAATCGCATTGGTCATATGAAATTGTTCAAATGTGATTAATTCTTTCTCTCTGTTTGAAATCTCGATTTTTAGCATTGTGAAGAGAGATTTTACAAGATTTTAGAACATTGTTTAGACTTAAAATAAGAATCGACTTATAAATACTGATCTATAAATACCAGCCTAAGATTCCATTCAGCCAATGAAATAACCGTACAATGTTTTGAGATAGTTTCAAGTTTAATTATAGCTAGTCTTATTAAGATCATTTAGTTAATGAAATGATATAAAGCCCCAACTATAATGTGAAGAAATAGCAATAGAAAAAACACGATTTCAATCTGTTAGAAATCAAATACACTGGAATATATAATTTCTGATTGAAATCGTGTTATTTCTATCGCTATTGTCCTTCGCATTGTATCTGAGCTTTATATTAATATCGCTTCTAAAATCAAATATATTATTTAAGATTTAAAATATATGTAGTACATATATATTTACATTTAATACTGTTATTAACATAAATTATTTTTGACATCATAAACATAAGTTATAAAAATACGTTATGTGTAACAAATAATATTCTTTGATTTAATGTGTGTGTGAGAGAAAGAGAGAGGTTCTGCGCACAATGGAGAAAATATTGGAATAGGAATAAACATTAAGATTTCAATCTACCAGAAACCGCGCATTCCGATGTATTTGTTAGATTGAAATCTTAATATTTATTCCTGTTCCTAATATTTATTTTGGGTGCAGGCCCAGAGAAAGAAAGAGAGAATAATTATGCTTAAAATTATTTCAAATACAAGAATCAACTATGAATATTGACCAATTAAATTTTAATTGTCCCATAAAATTTTTTAAAATTTCATTTAATCAATAAAATTATCAATAGTTGCGTTCAGCAGAAAAAGCAGCTTTGTAACATGTATAATTCTTGAATATGATTGGTTTATACGTACATTTAGATCTAGTGAGGAACTAAGAGCAAAACCAATCGAATTAAAGATTTTACACAACATTACAAAATTACTTTTTCTACTAAACGCAGTCATTAAAGTATCTCGAGATTGCACTTAAAATAATTTTAAATTTAAGATTGTTGTAAAAATGGTCTTTATAAATTCCCTTTTAGGGATATTTCCATAGAGTTACTGAATGGAGCACACTGTGCATAACTGCCTCATGCTTAATCCATAACGAGAGATTCGCATTGCGATCGATCCGTTCATCGTTGCTTGAAAGAGATAATACCGGCAAAACAAAGAACGTCAATTAACCTTGAAAGGAACGAAACCTATTTTTAATTACAGGCTTGTTCCTTCGTTCGTCTTTACGTCACGCCGAGGAGCGCCGGATCGATAATACGCGATCCATTTGCACTTCAGGCGTGCGTTTTCCGTGCTCCTTTTTGCATTTCCTGCAAAAGGAAAACAGACGCGCTGCACACGTTGCGTTCGAAAGAATAAATCAGTATTAAAGGTTAACAAAAGAAAGTGTAGAAGACATCGACCAAAATCATCATGCAACGTTAGATAAAATATATTATACATAAATTTCTCATTGTATGAAAGGAATCTTGTCCTTTTATTCAACTTTTTTGCTTATTTCTTGAATTCTGTTTTGATCGTTAATTTACCAGATCAGATGCCATAACTGTTTGAGTGTTCATTTGTGTCGATTAGGCTATTTTATCTTATTATTAGATAAACAATATTATGAATACTCAGACTTTATAGATTTGTTTATACTTCTACAGACGATTATTTATGCTTTTACAATGCGTTATCTCTTATGTTTCTCTCATAAAGATACTTCATGGAAAAGGACATTTCATAAGAGGAATGCGATCAAGAACAATCTGCCTTTATTTTCACAAAGCATGAATTAAAATGATAACAGATGTTCAATATGCTTGTTTTCGTTTGTCTGGGACACTCAGGCGAGTCGATGATCGCTCATCAAACCACACATTCACGACGCAAAGATAAATAGGAGAAAAAACGGATTCGAAGGAATAAATACGGCAACGTCGAACGATCGTTGAAAGAAATTCAAATCGGAGTAATAAAATGTTTACGTAATCATTTGCAAAGCGTAGTAACTCACAACAATTCCAGATGAAATAGAAGTCATAATTTATAACATAAGAACATTATTATGATCATCTTATTTGTGTTATGTCACTTATTTGTATATGTTATATCACTTATATAAATGACAAATGAAGTCATGATGACATCCTATGATATATCATTATATACTGGTATTCATAGTCAATTCTTACATTTAAGACCGTCTTATGTACAATCTTAAGATCATAAATCAATCACAAGTCGCATCTTTAGACATTGCTTTAGACGGTCTTAATCTTGAAATAAGAATCGACTATGAATATTGGCTATATAGTCCATTCTTATTTTAAGACCTTAAGATTTTAATACATTTTAAAGACTACAGTTTTAAGACCATACTTGAAAAAATTTTTAAATATAAGATTATTCGTAATATTAGCCTGATCTGCGTTTCCACCTGGAATGCTCACAATAAATCCGACTATTGATTCGGGGGTGAAATTATTTCATCCATGTATCGACGTGGAAGTTCAAGTCGTCGAAAACACAGTCGGGAGAATCGGCGAGGTCAATGTCCCCCCAGCGCTTACAACCGGCTCGTAACTATTCGACGTTCGTCGTGCATATGCGATTTTTTTCCTTTGCATAATCCTATGTACAGACACACACGTATATATGTATCGATCCACGCGGCGCAGGTCATTATTAATATTAATGCTCATTCCGCGCAATTCTCTCCAATTTCCATCGTCATTAACGAAATTTTTACGTAGCATCCGCCCCAGAAAGAGAAACACAAATCGTCCTCCTCCTGGTGTTCTGGTGCTCTCCCGAAAACGTATCCAACCGCCAACGGACGCGGATACAATAAAGTCGTTAGTCGCCCGCCATTGTAACCGTTCGCGCCAAATCGCGCCGATCGCGCGCGCGAAATTCCCGAAGCGAGGCGAGGGATCCTGCCGCCGCCACCGTCGCTGCCGCGGCGACGTCAGATACGGAAGAAGGAGGAAAAAAAAAGGAATCGAATAAGGAAGGGAGGAGGTGAGCAAGCTGAGAGAATCGTCGTGACTCGGGGCGCCGCGTTGCGAGCCCTCGGCGCGGCGCACCAAGTACGAACGAACGAATGGGAACGATTTTTTCTCGATGCTACCAGCCTGCCACCACTACCACCACCACGCGCGCGGAGCGATCTTTTGGCGGGAATTCGTTGACGCGCTCGCGGACCGGGGATTGGCGGGGGAGGGAGAGATCTCGGCTTGCGAACTGCAGCTCGACGAATCGCGTCGCAGTGTATCGTCGTCGGTCAGTTGCGACTTGATATTCTCCCGGTAAGTTGGCAGTTGGCTTCGCATATACATAAGTCGCATTTACGCGCGTGTATGTGTATGCATCGCTGTTTTGTATCGCTAGTCGTTACCGTACGTCGACGACGACGACAACTCGGGTACGTCGATGCGACAGGTCGTTCGTTTTGGAAGCCGGATCGCCAACCGCTTACCGCCACCGGCCGGCTCGCCTCGTTGCCACCAAGGGCCGAAGAGCGCGCGCGAGACCGCGAGACGAGACGAGACGAGAGAGGACAGAGGAGTGGAGGCTGCGTTACGTCGCGGTATGGCGCGGCGCGGCGCGGCGGTTGCGGAACACGTATACGAGAGTCGAGAGTGTGCGTGAGAACGACGAACGAGCGAGTGAGCGCGCGCGCGCGCGCTTGGTATCCTGTGCCCGTGACTGTGTGTAGAGTGCGCGGGCACAGCGGCGCCTGTTAATACACGGCGATACGGCGGCGAAGCGAACGAGAGCCGAGAGCGTGCCGAGTGCACCACACGACGCGGGCAAACGCGAGTGATCGAGCGAGCGAGCGAGCGAACGCTGGTCCGCGAAGCCGAGAGACGAGACTGACGAGAGTGCGTTTGTCGAAGAGCCGCACAGCGTCTCGTGATACGATACGATACAACACGAAGCGACGTGACCGCGAGGCGCGAGACATCATCCTACCCGCCGCCACGCCACTACGCGCGCCGCGCTGCCGACCGGCAACGGGAAACCTTTGTTCTCCGCGGAGCAGGAGTGCGTGGCCCGACACATACGCGAGATCAAATTTTCTTCATCTGTACCGAGCGGTGAGGTGAGTGGAGTGCGCGAGTTGGTGCGGGCGGGCGTGTGTGCCCGCGTGCGCGCGCGTTCAATGGTCGTCGTTTACTCATTTATGTGAACCATGCTCGTTTCCTAATTCCTTCGGTACCATTTATTCCGAAACGGCCGTTAACCGTGGAGGCGGATTATTTATTTCGATGGTAAGCGCGCGCGACCGAGCCATCTAAGCGTGTCCAATAATTCATCAGGTTCGTGACGGATTTTTCGCCACGCTCCTCGTCGCCGTGGCGCAGTTACTTGCAGAGATTATCGGCACGGCGGTTTCGACGCGGCCTCAACGGCGCGGGTAGACGACGCCGCCGCCGCCGCCACCGCGGAGGCACACACGACTCGTGGACGCCATGATATCGCGCCTCTCTCTCTCATGGCGTCTCTCCGAGTCAACGCGGCCAGCCGTCCATACGGTTATTTCCTCGCCGCGAGACGGCGAGACTCGTCGCCGTCGTGCAAAATTCAAGAATAAAAAAAAATGATAATAGCGATTTTGCTCGTTCCTTCCTCCGATATCGAACCGACGCGGCGTCCCCGTCGCGACTCGACGCGATCCGTTTGCAAATTTTGAAAATGGCGGGCACGAAACTTTCGGAGTAAGAAGAAGATAGACGCCGTTAGCCTGCGAACGCGACTTTCAGCCAATTGCAATGATATTCGACGACGTAGTTTCCGCGGAATAAAGAATGTCGTGAGATTTTGCTTGAGCCGCAATATAAGAATAAATTATTGGAGTTCGCGAAAGAATTGTTTTCGATCGCGCCGAGCCGCGCGCCATATCGCGCCGCGCCAAAGAGGCGTTTTGCGACGCAAATTGTATGTCGCGCACCGCGTATCTCTTCTCGTAAACTTGCGAGGCGCGTAATTGATAGTACTGATTTTCGCAGCGCGTTTGCGCAGTCTGCTTTCTCTCTCTCTCTTTCTCTTTTACTTTTTCTCTCTCGTCGCGATCTCCAATGCTCCTTTAAGCGCGCGAGACAACGGGAGGAAAATATTGAAAGATCGATAGTCACACTCGTTCTTTTATTTTTACCCTTTTTTTTCTCTCCTGAGATTCGAGAACCTCAATGTATCTGGGCTCTGTTCAACAACAGCGATAGGCACGAACTCGTTATCGGTTTTATCTGTCTATGTAAGGTTAATACATTCTTTTGAAAAGATATACATTTATGTTCTGTATTGTAGACACATATATTGATAGATAAATATTTGTTATCATTATTTATTTATTTTTTTATTTTACTAATATATGGCACTAAGAGATTTTGTTAAAGGATTATCCGCGAGTACAAAGGACATATTCATAAGGAATTCATTTAATGGATAATGTCAAATAATTATTAGTATAGCAAGTAATTATTTTCACACTAGCCGCACAGCATATACACATGTATACACAAATGACTTAGAACTCCTTGTATTAGTTGGCACTCTTCATTCATCTTATTGGAGACGATACAATCTGAAAAAGAGACAAGACGATTGAGAGAAATAATCGATATTGATTTTTGTTTTTACAGTGAAACAGGACAATAAATATGTCAGACGACAATTCCCCTGTAGTAGAGGAGCAAAAAAAGAAGAGAGGCAGGCCGGCTAAGGCAGATAAGAACGCTGTTAAGGAGCCCAAAAAGAGGGGTAGACCTTCTGTGGAAAAAAATAATGCAGTACGCCCTGCAAAATCTGACAACGAGGATGATTCACCACCTGGACCTGTTAAAAAGGGAAGGGGTAGACCTAAGGGCTCCCACAAGAAGAAGGTAAGAAGAATTAAGACAGAAATGTTTGTTAAACTATTAATAATAATTATTGTCTGTATAATTAATTTTAATCATCTATTTTCACAAAAAAATTGTTGAACTTACAGCAAGGACCACCAAAAGGCACAACTGCTCCGTCACGTGGTCGCGGTAGACCGAAAAAGACAGAAGAGAAACCAGAACTTACTGGTGAAGATGAAGACGAACAAGAAGAGGAGGAGGAGGAAGAAGAGAATTGAAGCATCCACAGATGCAATAGGGGAGGACGAAACTAACACAGCTGACTTATCCTTCGAAGACCTTTAAATAGAACATCGTATTGAATTGAAACATTTTAAGGTTTACTTTTCATTTATTTTAACCTGATTTAACTCTCGAGCGAGTGTCGAAGCGGTGAACACTGTTCTGATACTCGAGTTTTCTCACAAACTCCAGTTCACAGTGCCACACGCTGATGAATTCACGTTATTATTAAGAGACGTCGGATACAAAAATTGTGTTACAAATTTATTAAGTTCTTTATATTTACTTGACATCACTACTATTAAATGATAAATGAAAATCATACTTTTAAGTACTAAGACTACGTACATGTAACCTTCTTTAACAGTAAAAGACTGGATTACAATGCCGATCTCGAAACTTTTTTAATTTGCCCGAGAAGTGAGGTTTGATAAACTTTTTTTCTAATTAAAGAAAACTTTCGCAGTATAGAGAATATTGTGTCACATGTTTGCTACCTCCTTTTCTCCTTCATATGCATATTACGCGATTCATGAAACCAAAAAAAAAAGAATTCCATACTGATCTAATATTGTAAGAGATAGAGAAAGATAAACACGAAAAAGAAACTTCTTGTATGTAACATATGCAGGGACTATTCTTTTCTAATTAACATTAATAAGTACACTTTCTTAATGTATATTACTGTCGTTTTTGAGGCAAGCATATGTGTGAATGTCAAATTTGTATTAAAGTAAATAAACTCAAAGTACTCTTATTAATTTTGCATTTATATTTTTCCCGATTTTTAAGATTAAAAATTCTATACTTTATCGTGAAGTTATGACAATATTTCATACAAAACAGTAACATAACTTATAATTCATTTCATTAAACGATAAAAACATTTTTCAAAATTATCCGAGGGAAAAGAATAATGTAGGAAAATAAAATAACCAGTTTGAAGGAAAGAATAATCTTTAAGAAAAGTAGGAAGATATGAATATGATTAAAATAAATTGTATAAATAATAAAGTTGTGAAAAATTTCATATTTGTATTTTGTTATGAAATTAATTATGTAAAAATCAATGTCTATATATGTATTATATACATATTAATTGACTGATATTTTGAAACTTGTGTGTGCCCGTATAATATTCAATTATAATAAAACAATTTAAAATTTATTTTCGTGTATAATTTAGATGACATTAGGCTATAAAAAGAGTTGAAAATTGGAATTATCAAATATATTTCTAATAAATATGTTATTTTTATAAAACTTTGGTCTTTAAGAATCTGTATAAGAAAAAATATAATTTTTAGCTAAAGTTGTAAATTCCGATATGCTTAATAACGTGTGTATAAAAATTACAATAAAGAAATGTCTTTAGCTTATAATAGTTATAGCTTAATGAAAAAATAATATAAATGCTATGCAAAAATATACTACTAGTGACGACTGAATAGCTCTGCATTTTCTTCAGTATCCATGGATTGGTATCCTTGCTGTAAAATCAACAATGATTCTTATTTTTAAAGCACTTGTGCAAATCATGAACGAAAGCAATCTTACACACTCGTCTCTGATGTGTATTGTAGCACTCGTCCAACAGTTCAGTCTCCCAATCATCCTCCTCTTCTTCTCCAGGATCAAAGTTATACATTGGCATGAGTCTGTGTCTTAAACGTTCCAACTTGCGTTTTCTCGATATAATCAGAACCTTTAAAAACCAAATTAGACATTAAAGTTCGAGAAATCTTAAATATACCTAGCAAGAAAAGCAGGATGTAAAATTTTGCTGAAAAAAAAAACATGCCAAGATGATTTGTATGATCGTATCACATTTATCTGTAATTCTTATAAAACAATAAGATCGTATGTATTATAAATATTAAAACATAGAATGATAGATACATCACACATTGTATTGATACTTGTATAACGTTGTGTGCAAAAATAAAAACAGCAGGGGAAAAACGTCACAAGGTAATGACAAAAGTGATATCGCTACCCATACCACAGCTGATAGTATAATAACAGAAACCACTACACCAAGTGGTACAAAAATATATTCTACTCCTTCTGGCGGACCAAATTCATCAAATGATTCAGTTGTTGATGTATATATCATAGTGCTTCTTGAAGTATTAAATGATATTGCTGTAGGTTCGGACAGTGAAGTTATCGCGGTTTTTGATATATTCCACAATCGTTGATTATTCTCGCTGTCCTGCGGCAACTCTACGTATGCCGTCGTGGATACGTTGTCGTTGTAGATTGTACTTGGCATGCTTGTGGAAACTGTTGCAAGATCATTCACCAGTATAGTGTACAAAATAGACTCGGTGGCATCTGTTGTGTTGTATTCTCTCGCATCATTTGTATCATTATTCTCGTGCATTGTATTAGAAAAAGCTCGGTTAATCGTTGTTAAGCCATCAGTTAGTTACGCTAACTTTATAAAGCTCCTCGCATTGTGTGGCACATATTTATATCTTATGTCAAGTATAATAAAATTAGTAATTTCTTTTTTTGTAATAAACAGGATAAAATTAAGATGTATCTGCTAGCTTCTTACACTATTACTTCTTAGGCTTGGTGTTCTGTCTTCTTGAACTGTATCCAGATAGGCCCATAGTCTGAATTTTAGAAAACATGGATATCAAATTAAATTACCTGTATATTTCCTTCTCTTTCTTCGTGCTTTGTCAACAAACATGCGTGTTTCCCGCCGCGCTACGACAGTTACGTGGTATCATATGCTCGTCGTTGGATATCCTATCATCCTCGGATATCGTTTTATGCACATGTCAACGAGAGGAACACCGACGTCACATCGGTCTTATCAATTATTCATCTAACGATAGATAACTCCTTTATTAGACAACGTTGTAAGATCTCACTTTGATATTCCCGTGGAAGTATCAGACAGACTCCATCATATCGGCTAGATCCGATGATCCTTTGATCCTCTCCGAGGAGAGATGTTCGAAGTTGATCTACCACACTGTACAAAATATATAGTAGCGCAACTCTCTTGATTTTATATTGTGCGAAAATGGAATGCGCATGCGTGAAATAAGTAAATTGCCCCATCTCTTTTCCTTCTTTTTTTGTAGCTCTCTTTTTCTATTTAAATAAGTGTTTCAATGTTCCACTTAAACATTTTTCTTTCAAACATGGTTCAGAGTAAAAATTTAGAGGGAAGTATTGTCCATTTAGTGAAATGTGTGAGAAATCTCGAGAGATTGGTCGTAACTTTTTTGTGAAAAAATGAACAAAAGTAACATAGAAAACCGAGCATGAAAGATTTCTTTTTATTTATTGTATTTTAAACTTATTTTTTGGACATATATGTATATAAATTTCTTTTATATCAATTTTCTTATAATATTTTCAGATATATAATTATATAATATTTCTTATACAAATATACATTTTTAAATTAATTTAATATTTTTCCTAATTTTTATATTTTTTCTTTATTTTTCAATATATTTACAATTTATTTTTATTAATTTTCATAAAGTTTAAATTATTTCATTGCAATAGTAAATTTATTCGCGTCGCATGCTCTAATATATTCCAATATGTTCCTATAATAGCTCTTATTCACTTCAACACATTTGTTGGAATGCGATGTGAATAAATTTAATGAGTTTTGCGAAAAATTTTAATAGAGCGAAAAAAAATGAAAAGAAAGGAAGTTTAGATGGTAATGCTAACCGTGGCAATGCTAACTTACTTATTTCACGCATGCGAACTCCATTTTGATCAACATTAATGTAGGATTCACACTACGTACGACATCCACGACGTCCGATATTCATTGTATCGCTTTGAAGCTATTCACATGAATATGATTTTAGGGATTCGTACAGTACACCATAACCTGCAATATATTCTAACTGTTCAGCTGTGTTTTTAGAAAATGAAATGTTTATACGCAATTATAACGGGAAAAAAATTTATTGAAAATATTATTAATTATGTAATGGAAACTTAATAAAATAAAGCAAACTCGATTAAAAAGAAAAAAAAGCTATAAATTAGACCATGTATTCGAACGAGAAACAAAAGGTGAAGCTTGTATATTAGTACAAGAAATGCGTTTTGAAGACCTAAATTGGGACTACAATTATATTCAAATGACGCCTAATACTTTTAATAAACTACTCCATTTAACTGGAGAATTATAGAAAAACAAAAAACAAATTTTCGACAATTTTGCTTGCTGTTCGACTATTAATAACATTAAGGTATATTAACTTTATTATTTAGTTTTTTTTGAGATATATGTTTCTTTATTTACTTTAAGGATCAATTTTTTTAATAGATATTTAGCATCCGGCGATTTGATGGCATCACTTGCGATGTCATAGGCAAAAGTACTGTTTCTAGTATAATACAAGAAACATACGAAGCTATTTGGGGAAGTTCTGCAACCTCAAATTTTAGAACAATCTTCTCAACAAGATTGGATAAAAATTGAAGATGAATTCTTTAAAAGATGGAACTTCCCATATTGCGTAGGAGCTATTGATGGAAAACATGTTGTGTTCCGACATTGTAGAATCAGCATAATATATTGAAATGTAAATAAAAGTGAAAGCAAATATAATTTAATCTCATCTAATCTAGAATTATTTTTATAAATATTTCATTACTTACAGGATTGTCCATTATGTACAATGTACATCAATCGCGTGCAAATTGTCCGTACATATATCGTCGACGAAAAAGTTGAATCTTGATGAACATTCTTATACAATAAGCATCGTCGCACGACAAAATATTGTTATTAGCTGAAATATTGTTATTAGCTGAAATATCTATCTAGAAATTAAGCTTTTTTATTGGATATCGGACGTTGTATGTCGGATGCCGTACGCAATGTGAATTCTAATAATCAAAAGTGCCGACAGAAAGAGAGAGAGGATACGGTCAACGCTATGCTGCAAACGCTTTGAAGCGTTTTTTAATTGATCAGTTTGTAAAATTCTTTCTTTTAATCGGTCCATGAAATGCTTCAAAGCATTTGTAGCGAGACTTTGACCACAGCTATCGAGTTGCGCTACTATATGTGACTGCACCACACTATGATGGATTATATAAGAGCTGCGTTCGGCAATGCAAATCTGAAGCGTCGGAGTGCTCTTTTTCTACAGTACACGTGACATATGCTATAATATAAGAGCATTTCGACGTCTCAGATTTGCATTACCGAATGCAGCTAAGGTGAAGTATTAAGGTGCTTTTTCATGTGCAGCACGCTGAGGCAGCAAAAATGTCACGTCATAAATTTTTCATAATTACTTCCGCTATATTTGCTACATATGAAAAGGAATAATGGCATATGTATTAAAATTTAAACTCAAATATGTGTCTTTTATTTGCTCAGCTAGAAAATTAATATGGAAAACTTAAAAAGATATAAACTTGTGATTATATGGCAACTGTTAGTGCAATTATAATTTGAACAATTATTATTTCAAGTAATTATTTAGAATTTATTTAGAATATTCTCATCATTTCAAATTCTAATAAAAATGTACTCATTGTAAATGTACTCAATTTTCACATTTTTTGTAAATATTGCAGACTTTTTCGACTTCGAATTCTTTGCTGTTCGTTATTCATTCGATTAAACTTCAATGAGATATGACAAAATGTATTTTACGTCGGAAATGCGTCATCTCATAAAATTTTTAATCAAGCAACGAATTGCTGCCGCAACTTCCTATGAAAAGTCAGTTTTAAGGTGTCTTTTCATGCGACGCTAAAACACTCATTTTCTAACGTCAAAAGGATTACCGCAATTGTTGCCAGCGACAACTGGGGATCGATATCTTCAAGGTGAAAATTACAAAAGTGACCAAATTTACTAGATGTTGATCAATGAAATTATCAGTATTCTAGTAAATTCGCTCACTTTTGTAATTTTCTCGTTTCAAGATACAGAATTGATTCATGAAATGGGTATACAGACTACTGACAAGATAGCAGACAAATTAAATATTTTTGATTATTTATGTCTACATAATTTGAGAATCGTTTGGGGAAATTCAGGAAAAATATTTAAACATTTGGGTAATAGTATTTTTTTTGTTATTAACAAATTTTATCATGCATTAAGTTCCCATACAGCACAGAAAGAAATTGTAGAAACATTACAGAAACCACTCTGAGTCAATTGAAATCGATTAAAAAATGACGATATGAAATTTATCAATAAAGTTCGGACGCTGGTTTATTCTTGCGTTCACCTCAGGCATAAATACATTATCGATCACATAATTAATATTTCGATAAATCGTTTTCAACAGCTTAATTACTTATTATAATATTCAATTGTATTCAAATTCGATATTATACAATTTTTTGATTTCATATTTAAATAAATATAAAACTTAGCTAATGAAATGGTCATCAAATAATTAGATTAATACATTTTTTATTCAAATATAAAATGAATTATATTAATTATTATATATCATAAAAATGACTGTTAAACTAAAAGATTGTACTACATAAATATTCTAAAAACTTATATTTTTATATTATTATTATAATAATAATTAAAGAATTACAGTTTTGCAATGTTCATGAAATATTACAAGCATATTATTAACATTTTGCATATTGTTAATTTATATTTCTGTTATATCTCTGCAATGTTACATTGCAATGTTACATTGAAACTAATATTGCAACATTGCAGCAATATTACTTCAATCTTCTGTGCTGTATGGATTAATAGATAGTGATTTTATGTAATGTATTTTAGAACCGATTGTTCCACTTTTTGGTAAATTTTACCTGTTGTAAAAAATAAAATTACCCAATTACATGCGCGAATTATCAGATTTATCTCACAGGTAAAATTTAACACATTTAATTTTAACATTTAAAATTTACCAAAAAATGGAACAATCGGCCCTTATGAATGAAATCGATTAGAAATCATTTGAGGAAGAGACGTTTTTATTATTATTTTTATTTGGCAAAAGTCGCTATTTTGTAATTCAATAGATTTACACACACATTGCGAAAACAAATGTAACATGCACGAATGTAAGGGTATATACACACAACTTACATTGCCGCATAAACATATCATTTTCTTTATGCATATGCTTATGCAGCTATGCAAGTTGTGGATATATCATCAATGGGTGTGTATTTTGTAATAAGTACAATCAGAAAGAAACTTGAGAAACGACATAATGGCCCAAAACCTGTAAGGGCCATTACACACAACTTCCGCATAATTATATGCATAAAGAAAAATATCTAATCACATTTTTGTCAGAGAAACAAATGTAAAATAGGATTGGATGATTTTCTTTATATATATATATGTTTATGCGGCTATGTTGTGTGGAAGTTGTGTGGAATGGCTCTAAGCACAAAATGCTGCCGCACACTACTGCCTTCTGACAAAGTGGATATAAACTATATAACAACATCCACTTTTCTTAGGATATCGTCCAGTTTTGGACGATAGACTAGAGATGATAAATCGATATTTCGTATACTCGTGCTATATGTAGCACGATATTATACCGAAAGACACTGTTAGAGGATTTCAAGCCATCGTCGATCAGAAATCGTATATTCCACAATACATGATTGAAATTCTTATTCTCTTGGGATCAACACTGCAAATGCTTTGAAGCGTTTTTTAACTGGTCAATTTGTAAAATTCTTTCTTCTAATTAGTCCATCAAATGCTTCAAAACATTTGTAGCTAGACTTTTACATAGCCTCTGTTCTTTGTTCCCTGTTCCTTTTATTGTTCGGAATCTCTTAAAGTTTTATTTTATTTTGAAAGTATATTAAGCCTGTAGCACACGATGTTACTAGATTAGAATCGTACTGGCAGCATCGCAGCCAATACGGTGGCAAGATTCTAATCCAATTAGCAATTCAGTAGTAGGAAAACAAGCATCATATGTCGCAGGCTTTACTCCAATTTTCCCGCGAATTGTTGGAAAGATTAGGTTAAATTCGGCTCTGAAAAGCAGACGACGAGCTTCACATATACCAATATATGCTTACTTATGTATTGTATGATAATGTATATGGGCGATACAGAGCACGTGTTTTCTCATCAGCTTGCATCATTTACGTCGTATGTCGTTTCATCATGAATGGTACAAGTTTGGCAGCATACATGTCCAAAATATTCAGTACCCGGTTGTAATTGTTAATCATCAATGATTATGCGAATATTTTTTCTGCCGAAAGCTCTAGCGCGTGATACAAGGTAGTCTTTTACTCAGAGGCCACTTTTCCTACTTATCAGCTCGATGACGTTTCTTGAAATCTTCTCATTAATCGGACTTAACATCGAGACGGAGTATAACGTGATAAAGAAATGTTTCACGAACAAGAAGAGTCCGTACCGAAACTCTCGAAGAGAGATATCTTGCTTACATCGTTTATTGTAAGTTTCGTCCGTGGTTGCCGGCTGATTATTAAAATTATCATATGCAAGTTATCTAGCTATATTATTTTTTATATCTGATATTTGTTATTTTTTTCTACGTTTTTTGTAATTTTTTGAGAATAATTGCTCATAT
>Ga0157363_1000897_pt1 | contig 23826 bp, 34 predicted proteins | sample AttsexASBM1_FD_111477 | JGI IMG/M metagenome (GOLD analysis project Ga0157363, IMG submission 111477) | Fungus gardens microbial communities from leaf cutter ant in Ribeirão Preto, State of São Paulo, Brazil - Atta sexdens ASBM1 | ecosystem: Host-associated > Fungi > Mycelium > Unclassified ... | reverse complement strand
TTTGATGGGTGTTGGGAAACCCTGATATTTGAAATTGGACGTCCGGCATCTCGGCACATTCTGGGAATTAAATCTGAGGATCCAGATTTTCTCAGAATGTCTACGGGAAGTCATCCCAGTGGAGCTCACGAGTTACTGTCATAGTGCTCTAGCCGATCAGAATTTTCGGACCAGCATTTGCCAAATGCTGGTTGAACCGATGCTCTCAGTTGATTCAAATCGTGATCATCATTTGGCCGCTCATGCCCAGATATTCAATGTCCAGTCAATCTTGAAGTATTAAAATTCATCTTCGTCACCCAATTGCTTGAAGTCGAAGCTCAATGAACGGACTCCATAGGATCAAAGCCTCCATTTGCTAAATTTCACGGCTGGAATACTGACGAAATAACATACGGCAGGCTAGGCTCCATAGCTTTTGGCCAGATTACCTCTGAAATTTTGTACTGGTGTTCACTTCATAATGAGATACGATCTTACACCCACATCGATCAACAGACGGTAAGGCTGGCCCTTTGGCTTCAAAGAAGGGTCTTGATGGCGCTTCACTGAAGCACAACTCGACCATATTGCCTTATTGCCTTATTGTGAGTAGGTCTGATCCCTGAGACCTGTTTTAGTTGGTAGTGGGCAGGTAGGGATTGATCCGACACCGAGTCCAACACTGCTTTGGTATGCATAAATTTAATCGTATGTCGAAAAAACAAAAGAAAACGAGACAAGACAAATCATACTGGTCATCATGGATCTCTGACTATAAAACTGATTCTGGTGTGACTCTTTACGGTTAGCTACCGGGTATTCTCCAGATTCTTTCTCTAGAAGAGACGGAGAAATGGATCAAATACGTCGACAATGCCTTCAGCTCCATTTACCGGTTCGCGAGAGCACCTCACAGACAATAAATGCCGGTGATGCAATGAAATTCAGTCGGGAGGCTGGCCCAGGCCAACATTTACATCCACTGGTCAGTTCCCATGATACTCTCACAACATTCAGGAACACACTTCGTTCTACCTCCCCCCTTTACTCTGTGGTGTAGTATGATAGTGTCAAGTCTGCCCTACTACCACAAAGTCCTCATGTTCTAGCAGTTAAACACCAATTCAAAGCCGAAAGGCCACGGCGATAGAGGAGTGGCGGAAGGGCTGGCTCCCAGCACACATGGTCAATTGGTCAATCCAGTTGACTGAGAATAGGAAGGAGCGATTAGTGGCATGGTTGTCACGATTCTCCGATCAATGATTGCGATGTAACTAATCAGAGTTGTGTGAAACCACACGAGCATGTCGATCACTTCCGACTTGCAAGAGCTATCCCTATCTTGCCAACAAGGTCTAAAATAGCCTCAACTTCCTCGTCCACGACAGTAATGGCTAGCTTGTCTCTTCTCTCTATGGTTGCATGATGCCGTTGCGCAGCAGCGTCACGCTCACCGATCATGTCGAGATTGTGATAGACGATGGAAATATAATACTGAATATCTTGCAAAGCCTCCAAAATATCAAGGCCCTCGTAATCCTTCTCTGCAGCTAGGAAGTAAGGCAAAGCTTCTTTGAGAGAGTCAGCTGTACCATGAGGATCAGATTTAGGAACTGTTTGTGGAGCTTGCCTCAGCTTACGATTTGATTGACCAGAGGCGATGATAGCTCGCGCCAGAGTGAAAGAAGCAAAACCCCGCTGCTCGGGATCTTTCCCGCAGATGATCTATCATAGGTTAGCACAATTTGGCTTATTTGAATGATATTTGAATGGTATCTACCTGAGGCATGATGTCATCAACCAACGCGCGAGACCGTCCCGACATCCCGAACTCCAACCCGACATCAGCCAGAAGAATGATCCCTGTTCTGTACTCGTGCAATCGGGATAAGAATTCCGAATGCCAAAGCGCTCTGAGCAAGTGTTCCATTCCACTTGTGGCTTGTCCGCATTTCTGGGTCGACATTAATCTCAGGTGATCACTGATACAGGAAAATCGTACCTTCAATTTGAGAACTTCACCCAGAGCCTCGTGAATCTTTGCCCTCGGAGGTCCTTCATAGTTCAGGTCGAAGAATTTCATATTGTGATATCCAGCCGGTCTGCGGACAAGAAGTACCTCTTGGTATAGTCGTTTTTGTCCACTACAAACGGTGACGATACATTGCGTAGAAGAGGCGGTAAATCTACCTTCGCGTTGCTCGTAAGGCAAGTATATTCCAGATCGCATGAGCCCAAAAGCCATAATCACTCATACTCAGACCGCTCCAGGCAGACGGGTCGAGAAGATTCCGCAGGCTCTGATCATATAAACCCATTCGAGCGTTCTGTCTGCTTTATCATAGGGATGTTCGATAAAGAAACTGTTCCACATACCTGATCCGCACGGTTCAATACTATTGCTAGTCTCATTTCATCCGATGTTCCAAGCGGGGTGAAACCTATGATTAGGTTCTCCTCAATTGTTGCGAGCTTGTCACATCCTTTGAATTGATTCAGTTTTCTTAAGGAATCCGATGTAGGCCTTGATGCACACCTATCAACCTCCAAACGATTGATTGGACCGCATGCTGTACCCATAGCTCTTCCTCAGGAGGGGACATAAGCTGAACATCAATCCAGTGATCCTGTACACCGATGGCTTGCATAAGCTTGTTGAAAGCCATACAGATGGGTTGATCCTGTCACTCATGTCAAAATGAATTCATTTACTGAGTGGATGGTCTTCTGTACACACATATGACAGTTTGCCTACGTCATAGAATACCTCGAGAGGATGAAGATCGGGTTGTATCTCGTTTGGCATTGTTCTCTGTTTTGAGCTCGACGAGGGAAGTCGGTGAAGCATACTAAATGACAAGAATATGGAACTTGGGAGCCAAAGAGGCCGCCAAAAGGACACACCTAGTTCAGTTTTGGTGTGTGACTCGATCGCCACTCGTCCTTGAAACAGTAATAGCTTCCGATAACAGCTGCATAACTCGCATTGGAGATCACCAGGTGCCCGAAGAACACTTACTTTGCGGGCTGCATCATACTCTCTGTGCATATAATGCATCCTCACTAAATTTAGGAGTGCATGTTGCCGGAGTCCTCTGTGAACATTAATTGAGGTGTGGAGACAAAGTACAGCTAGCCTCACGAATCATTGTTGTGGTTGAATTGTTGTTCAAAAAATCGCCGAAGATTTTCGATGGCCATGGTATCATCTCCTACTGCAAGGCCCTTCTCCCAACTGAAATGCGCATGTGAGATCCATGCTGCTCAGGGAACAGTACACTTACTACTCAAACGATTCTGGCTTGGCCCAGGCTTTCTTATCTACGTGTGTTTTGAATAAGATATTATCTGGCATCATATATCAAGGTTATGAACTTTGTCCAAATCACCATCCACTAACCATCTGTGAGTTGTTCCTTATAAATAATGTCGTATCCAGCGGTCAGGTCTCCACCAATCCATCTTTGGTAATCTTTCTGCAACTTTACCACACCAGAGAAAGACAACTTGATGAAGCTCACGACACAGCGGCGACAGAAATATCCAAAGAGAGACCTACGCATCTGCTGCGCCTTGAATGAATCAGCAGTATGGTCCGTACGGTGCACGCACAAAGATGGGGCTATCCTAGGAGAAGATCCATTTTCGTCAAATTTATCCCTCCAGAGCAGTGACTGCTTACATCTGCAGACTTCTCTACGAATAAAATTGGAATGCCTTGGCCGGCTATCAGCATGTCTCTAGTGTTAGAACTGTATACTCACTAGAGAAAAACATTGTGAGATTGTCCGGCGTGTCAAGCGTCTCTGGCTGTCGATGCATAAGCACCAGTACCACATTTCGATTCAATCGTTACCATTGAGCGTGCATTGGCAAGAAAGGCCTGACAAGTCTCGAGCTCTGCACGGGGGCCAGACATGATTTCTTTGATCACTTCAGAATACGGCTTTGGTTGGCAGACCTGGATACCACTCATAGAGTTGGGATGCAAATAAAAGCGCAGCAGAGGAGAAGTACCTCAGATATCTCATTCAGAAGACAGCGGTAGAGATGGAGGGTGAACGGTGGCGGGAAGTCTTTGTGCTGGGCATCCTTGAATGCCAAGGAGAGAATAGCCAATAAGCCTATGTGGTGTGGTCTTACGACGTGGTCCGTGGGCGGTGGAGCGTCGTCCATTTATTGCACTACCGGTCGTTGCAGTGATCCAGTACAAGGTGGCTGTGCCAATTTTGATTTTCCTTCGTCGATCACTCTCATCTTGCATGCCAGCCAAAGGCAAGCGCCCAGCAAACCCTGCCAGGCAGGTGAGTCACTATAACCTTGATTGTTGTCGAGTCTCATATGCTTCTGAAAGGTACTCTCCAAGAGACGCAAAACAAGGCATAGCGAAATCTCTTCCACGAGAAAGTCACAAAGTACAAGAAACAAAACTAGCAGAGGAAAGGAAAAGGCATTCGAGAGAAAATACATTCCTATACCTATAGCGGAAGCAATAGACGATGAAGATGAGGACCTCCAGCTATCGGACCAAGACCTAGACGTCCTACACAGTGCTTCATTTCTGAAGCAACTTGACCACAAGGGTATCGCAAGGTCAGCTCTCTCGGAATTTTTGAGTCTGAGTCTAACAAGTTACGCTTCCGCCAATTCAGGAGCAAAAACGAACTTGAGCGACTGCATCAACTCAACAGACCTCTTCGTGCAGCACGAAAACATGATGACCTCCCATCCTTGAACTCCAGTGACGATGAGGATTCAGAGACATCAGAAGCTCCATCCGATAGAAGAGCAAGTCAAGAATCTGAACATGTTTCTACCTCCGAGGACGAAGGGAATGCATCACTACTCAAATTTGATTCGGACGCCGAAATGCCATATGAGCAGTTGCCCCGCAAACGGCACACCTCATGGAGTAATGAGGAAGAGACTCGAACCAGGAAGGTCAAAGGATTGCCTATCAAGCTCCCAGACGGTACGATAAGAAAGAGTACGAAGGTACTCGTAATGTCCGACTCCGAGCAGTCTTCGAGCGAAGAAAGTGAGGAGTCCTTACCTCGGAAACCAGAAATGAACGTGGAGGACATCACAACTGGTGCACGGTTTGGACGTGCTTCTGTTGCTGATATTGTGAACAAGTCTTCCAGAAGAGAACGAGTTGAGGCCGCCAAGGAGCAGATTGCAAGCATTTGCCAGGAAATTCTAGCTGAGCCAGAGAACGGTGTACGTGAGCTTATACTTTTTATTGTACTAGGGAATTTTTAATATCCAATGTAGCTGGGTCTTCTGCGCCGACTGCATACATTCTCATTACGCGAAATCAAGACGCCGACTCAAATCAAGCCGACAACGAATGATTCTATTATTCGCAAACTCACCTTCCTGTCTCAGTTGGCCATCTTCAAGGACATCATACCTGGATACCGGATACGGGCACTCACGGACAAGGAGAAGGCCGAGAAAGTCAGTTCAATGGTTGCAAGGACTCGTGAATGGGAACAAGGTCTTGTTATGGTATACCAGTCCTATTTACGCTCACTCGAGACTGAGATCAAAGGCAAGTCATGTCCATGGATATGGCAGGCGTTTCTGAGCTAGATACATCACCAGAGCGTACCGAACTTGCCGAGACAGCTTTGTCTTGCATGTGTACTCTTTTGGTAGAAGTTACCCACTTCAACTTCAGCGTCAATCTCGTTTCGTGCATTGTAGCAAGACTGAGTCGAAAGTCTTGGGATAAGGTCAGCCCCCTCATTTCTTCGCATTCACATATTCCTGAGCGTTGGCACCCCTTGGCCGATCCTGTTATAGTCCTCGGAACTTTGCATCAACACCATAGATAAAGTCTTCCAGGAGGACTTGACTGGCTCTCCTTCGCTGGAGATCGTGAGGATGTTGAACCGTGTGATCAAAGAGCGCAAATTTGCTATTCATCCAAACGTGCTTTCATGTCTGTTGCACCTCCGACTTCGGACCGAACTTGAGGTCCGAGCGTCTGATACAAAAGTAGAAAAGGAAGGACAGAATGTTCGGGATCAGCGACGCCGGAAGGGTAGAAGGGCCGAACAGCCTTACCTCAGCAAGAAGGCAAAGAAGGCATTAAAGGAAAAGAAGGAAATAGAAAAGGAGATGCACGAAGCAGAAGCTGAGATTGACAAAGAAGAGCGGGCGGCGACAGTAAGTCATCAAACCTTACATTTCTATTACTCGTCGCGCTTGGAACTGTTCCAAATTAAAGTGGTTACTGATGCTCAAAACAGCAAACGGAGACACTGAAGCTTGTATTCGCTCTCTACTTCCGGATTCTCAAGCATCCTCGGCCAAGCCCACTCTTACCGGCAGCCTTGGCAGGCATTGGAAAATTTGCGCACCTCGTCAACGTTGATTTCTTCCAAGACCTCACGAAGGTGCTGAAAGAACTGATTTCGCTAGATACTGATGACATCAGAGATGCTGAAAGGGTTGTGGAACCAGTAAAGGATTTCAGAAATGCCCCACACCGACTACACTGCATTGTCACAGCGTTTGAATTACTCTCCGGACAAGGTGAGAAATTACCCTGGTCATTGTTCTTGCTGACTCATTTCTGATCAACTATATGTGGTGTCATCACGTCGTTAATGGCGGTCTACTATCCGCAGGCGAAGCACTTAACATTGATCTAAGTGACTTCGTCACCCAGTTATATGGGATGATCCTCCCTTTGAGTCTGATGGGTGGCATCGAGTCTTCATCATCACCAACTGAGACAAGCAACAAGGATGGACATATCCTTTCAAGTTCATCACCAGCATCATCTATCTCCGATCTCCTCTTCCGTGCTCTGCGAGCCGTTTTTTCACCTCGGATCGGAGGAGCTGTAACGGCTCCTCCCTGGCGCTCCGCAGCCTTTTCCAAAAGACTCCTCACAGCAGCACTGCATTGGCCTCCGACGTCGGCACTTCGGGCCCTAAATCTCATCCACGACCTGATCGCGAAAAATCCGAAACTTGAGGCTCTATTGTCTACAGAAGACCACATCTTCGATGGTATCTATCATGCTGATGTTGATGATCCCCAGCTTTGTCATCCATATGGTACTGCGTTTTGGGAGCTCTGGGTCCTTGCAACGTATCACATGGACTGTAGCGTGCGCATCACAGCGGAGAAGTTGCTCAACTACAGTTCGGCGAGCACCTCGTAACGGTAGTAATTAGTTACGCCCCTCGGATGATCGGTGCGGTAGTTATTAGCCCTTTTCGTGTGATAGGAATCAGGTGTCCATCGGTTTCCTGATGAGAGAAAAGGGAAAACAAAGCGGGTACCTAAGTCAAGGGATAGCCACCGCTTAAGTTGTAAAGGCTTTCCACATGATTTGATTGTTCCAAATTGTATATATTTAGGCCGAAGTTGGTCCAAAATTGGATGATCATATTGGATGATCGAGAGTGTGGTCCAACCTTTTTAGCAACACAGGTCATAACATCACCAACAAGGGTGTGAACCCAGATGCATCGTCAAGTCACAAAAGACAACGCGACTTCTCAAAGATAGAAATACATGTATACGAGCACGGCATTGGGGCGGGCGCTGGAGGGGGGGAAGTCATAGCGAGATTGATGGAAATACAGTAATATAATAGAATACGACTAGTGTTACTAGAGATGAGGATGCTTCATTGGAAGTGATGTGGGTAAAAGAGATTACCGAAATGGCCAATACAATAAAAATTAAGAACGATATGCGAGGGATGGGTAAGGCTGTTGTGTTGTGTTGTGGTGAATAAATAGCTTGTGAAGTAATAAACCAACTTGAATACCAACAGAAAAGGCATGAATCACCGGGATCAAAAGCACAGATGAGAAGCAGGAGGGAGCAGGAAGGGGGAGAGGAAGATACGAGAGTCGTCCTCGGTGAGAACGACAGTTGGTGGCGAAATCTGAATTTGAAAACGTCTCTCGTCTAGGAATCGAGTGACAGAGGCACAAGGCTTGATACCACAATGCAAAATTCGAAAACGAGACCAAAAGGGTACGCAAGGCCCAATTACCCGAGGATAATTTCCAATCACCAATGTATAGTCTCCGCCAAGGACAAATGTGTACCCATAGTGTCTGATGGGCGAGTCGATGACGAGAAAGTGGGACCTGATGGGTTCGCATGTACCACGAGGCTCGCAAGAACAAATATGGCAATGTGATAACAAGTATGTCCTTCGTTTGTGATGAGTTATTGGAGCCAATCCATACAACAGAGAGAGAAACTAGGATGGCGAGGACGAAGCCCTGATGGGGGTGAGGGCTTGGGCTAGTGATTGACTAGAATGTCTCCCATGATGAGAGTGCATGTGTACCGAATCTGCACACAGACCACTGGAGCCGATGGCATCGGAATTGCTCATGGCCATGACAGTGGAATGTGAGTAGGTGTTCGGAAGAGGGTTGTACGGATACGAAGAAGGATGGACGATAGAAGTCAACCCTGCGGATGTCGACGAATTGGCGGAGAAAGCTCGAATCGATGAGCCGCTGGAATCATTGGTCGTCGAAGCGAAATGTCGATTAGAGAAAGAGGTTGGCATACTACCAGATGAACTGGCGCGTAAGGTAGGGTACTTGAGGAAGCCTATGAATTGAGCTGAGGGCATTGGGTTACCAGATATTCTGTCCAATTCATAAATCACGAATAATAACGACACGTCATCGATGATAATTTCTTGGATGATAGTGGTAGCAGAGCCTGCGCGCGAAGATAAGGATGGGTTCTGAGAAGGATATGAGAGACATACGGGGATCAAGCCACCGGCAGCGATTAAGGTGAGACTCGGGTATAATGGCGTTGACGGCACCCGGACTGATCTCAGATACCTGGAGAACACCCACGTCTTCGGACACGATACTGTTGCTGACAAAAATCTTGGTGATGCACTTTGCAGAAGTTGACCAAATATGCGAAAAACAGATGGTTGCCAAAAAACCGTGAAGAGCGGGAGGGCAGTTGACGTCCTGCATGGTGGATATGCTCAAACGAATTTTGAGTTGAAGCGGCTCGTAAGGCAAATTGGGAGGGATAAGTGCATCTGTCCTGACAATGAAAGGAGACATGCCATCGGCTGTTAGACGCAAGGCACGCACTCGATTAGAGTGCTTGTATGCAGAGGTCGAGCCATTGATATCGATGGAGAGGCCCCCACGTATTGGTTGCAAGTGTCCGTAGGAGCTTGAAAAGGTGGAGTAGTCATGAGTCTGGCTATGGAAAGATGTGTGATATGGGGGAGCTGAGGATACCAAGCTCTGAGTCGTTGTTCCTGACGGGTATTGAGCACCAAGATTGATGTCAAGCTGGCGGGTGGGGAGATGGTCAGGGGAGGGTAAGAACTGATTCTGAGCGCCGGGAGGAGAGAAATCAGGGGAAGCTGACTTGGAGGAGTAGCCATCCAAGTCGTCAAAGTCCATTGGTATGAGTCCGCTAGACCAATTTTGATCCTCGAGCTTGATATTTGAGCCAGCGGAGGGGCTGATGTCGGCAAGTTCTTCACCCCCGGCGACGAGTTGATATTCTACCGACATGATGATCAAAGAGGTGATGAGAGGGGAGAGAGAAAGAGAGAGGGATCCTACCTGGTTCTCCCTTCCACATGTTACGAAGAACCTGGATATGGCTTGCGACTTGTTTCTTGGAGCGCGAGACGCCGTGCCTTTGGAGGTAATCTACGAGGAACTGGTTGCGCCAACGGCTCCTGCCGCGGGACTGGGGGTATGTTGCGTAGGGGGAACTCCAGTAATCCTGTAGACCTTGGGGAAGAGATGAGGATCGAGGAGAAAGGAAGAGAAAAAAAGGACCTTGAACAAATATTTTCTCGACTGACTCGGGCCATACCTCGGCACCGCTACCGTCTTTGAGGAGTTTGCGGTGCTTGCGCTGGGGGGTGAGGGACTTTGATTCTGAAATGGGGGGGAGATGGAGGGGGAAAGGCATGGGGGTGTAACAGAGGAGGGGGAGGATACATGGCCGTTATATAGTTGCATTTCGGAACTATTTTGCGTGGTGGATTTGGAATCTGGTCAGGATATGGCCAAAGCATCTAGCGCAAGAATAAGATCCGAGATGGGGTGACCAATCAGGAAGGTGAGAACCGGAGGCCTGGAGATAGACCAGCAGCACCACTAAACGGGAGCAGCCTAGATCGCAATCGGGCATGGCAGAAGATGGCGCCGTGCTCGTCATCGCCCTCTACGGTGGCTTGAAGGGCCGGCGGAGCGAGGCCAGAGTGCACAAGACAAGGCGGTGCCAACAGGACAGTCTTTGAAATTTCCAAAGCAAGCACTGGACAGCCGAAGGCCGACGGAGAACGGTGACCGAGAAGGCAAGATCCCGGCGGCAGCTGCCCAATTGGACGCCGATGCCGGGTCACACATGGCGTACGGGGAGATTTTGAAGCCCGATGGGATGGCTGTATAGGGCAGGGGCGACCCAAGAAAGTGGGACAACCAAATGGGGAAGGTGTGAGAATGTGCCCTGGGAGTGCTCCCACCCGGCGATGGTCACGGGTGACGAGTGACACGCGGTAATCTCGAGGCCATGTCGCTCACCCAACAGTGGCTACGCGACAAGGCAGCGGCGTACAGCAACCCCGACATCGTCTACACCCATCTCGACGCTGCCATCACCGTCGTCCCCGCCCTTCGTCCCAAGCTCGATGTCTATAGTCCGTTTCTTTTCTCTCGTCTTCCTCAACCACCACCCTGACCCTCCCAGCCTTTGACGACGGACGCTCGCACCTCCTGCTCTGTCTTCACGGCCTTCTCCCCATTACTTACCGCCGTACACACTACAATATCCCTGTTGCCCTCTGGATCACCCGCGAGTATCCCGCTCGCCCTCCCATCGTCTATGTTGTCCCGTCTGCAGACCTCCTCGTCAAGTCGGGCCCGACCGTTGATCCCAGTGGCCGCTGCAATCTTGAATACATACAGCACTGGCAACACAAGAGCGAGGTACTGTCGGTCCAATGTGGGCCGCTGTTCTCTGACGTCATCTGCAGGCATGCAATCTTGTTGATCTCCTCAACACCATGACTGCCTGCTTTTCGCACGAGCCACCCCTCTATGCCAGAGCTCGTCTGGTACGTTTCTGTTGCAATCGTGTTCTGTCTTGTACTGATCGACACAGTCTACCACCGCCACCACCACACACAGTCCACCGCCACCACCACCACCACCACCACCTCCTCCTCCTCCTCGGACAGGGCCATTTTTCAGTCCCCCTCCCAACCTTCTCGATGAAGACACCCCAGACATGATGCGGCAAGAAGTCACCCCTCCTCGTCCACCCAACCCAGAGACACTTAGCCTTCACTCCAAAGTCCATGCCAAACTAACGTCAGAACTCAACTCATCAATTCACGCCATTTCGCTTGATGCAGAGCGGCTCCGTGCACATCAGACGGACCTGCTTGCTGGAGAACCCGCCATTCGTGACGAAATGGCCCGACTCGAAGCCGTAAGAGATGTCTGTCGCAACGTTGCCGACAGGACGCGGCGTACTGTCCAACAAGCTGAATCTCTCGTGTCCGATCTGCGGCGTAAAGGTGATCCAGAGGTCGACGAACTAGTCTGTGCTACCAGCATCGTCCATGATCAGTTAAACCCTATCTCCCGCCGCTCTGACAAACTTTGACGCTAATTCAATTCCAATAGACTTATCAATCTCGTGGCAGAAGACAACGCAACTGAGGATGCCACATACCATCTTCATCGGGCACTCAATGCCGGTCGTATTGATTTGGACAAGTTTCTGAGGGTAAGTCTTTAGACGTGGACCACCCCTCCAGTTTCCCTGTTGTTTATCCTGAGTAGCAAATGTATCCATGGATATAGCTGACATCTCTCCTTGGTTGGTCAACCAGGCTGTCCGATCTCTTGCCGAAGAACAGTTCATGAAACGGGCGCTGATCGATAAGATCCGGTCTGGCCTCGCTGTACTTGACTGAGGGTAACAGATCTATGAGGATCTCATGACACAAGAGGAACCCCAATCTACAGAAGATCCATCTCTCCAGGGCGAGATAACGAATATGTCCGATGCGGACAAGAGGATTCTTATGTTTAATTTGACAAATAACAGACTGTTCCGTCTTCACGTGTTTACAACTCATTCGTCTCATTCGTCTCTGCAAAGAAATAATTAAATAATTTCCGGGAACTAACATTTGAACAAACGTTCAACAAATGTTCAACCGTACGACCCAAGCTAAACTCCGAGGATAAACCTCGGAATTCCTCGATAGATTTTTTACCTTTCCTAGTTGTTTTCTCCATGGGCATCATTTTCCCTACTCGTCTCCTTGTCGCATATTAGGATCTTGATTTAGGTTCCGCGAGCCTCAGTAGGACCGTCAAACGTTGCAGTACGTTTTGTCATCTACTTTCCCTCCACTGAAAAACCAAGATCCGGCATTTGTTGAACCGCCCGGGCTCGCCTACAGCCCGACGGTCGGGCCACCGGCATCCTAAGCGCGGATCGGAGGTCTAAGCTGGTCTGAGATAAAGAATTGGTTGTCAAGGTGTTCAACAAGTTCTTCTTCGGCTCCTTACTTTGCCACTGTGGAAGACAAGATGTCATGGCCTCTGGGGTATGACCGAAACATGATGAAATTTTCATGACCGCAGACTCACAGACTGTCTTTTGTTATTGTAGCAAGTCATTTCCCACGGACAATTATGGTTCTCCTACTCACTCTTCGTGGGAGGAACATGTGATTTTCCTTCCCGCTAAATACACACTGGCTTATTCGCCGGACCTTATTTCAAACATCTTCCCCGCTGACTATTATCAGTGGTTACATGTATATATGTGATTTCTTGCGATCGATGATAAGGAATCATCATGCCGCTTGAAAGCGCATATACGGTTAGGGAGCGTTCCTACACAAAACACATAAAAAACACAGGGGTACTTACGTCATCAACAAATAACCGGTTTATGAAAAATGCAGTGCAACTGCAACCCGGTCAATAACTGGTCAACATCAACAACTGATCTCAGTGTTGAGATGTCAGGGTGTATAGTTTTTACGCCACCCGGTATCTTTTCATCTTGCAACATCATCGATAATAGTAGTAGCCTATGAATAACGTCATGTCTTCGTCATACCTGATATAGTTTTCCGTCGTGTGTTAAATATGGTCTTGTGATACGTCATGAGAATAACCGCAAAATAATTCAGTTTCAAGCTCCCTTATGTGTCGCCAAGGTTGAGTGAGATCTTCTGTTGATTTGTATGACTGACACGATGCTGATAATGATGATGATGATGATGCAACATAATACAGACAATAAGCCAGTATATGCATATGATAAAACCCTTCAGCCCGACCCTCCCGGAGTTCTCAACGTCTACCGGAGATACAATTCAGGCACCTGGGAATTAACGTCACTTGATCACGACCCACGATTACAAACATATGAGGAACCACAACGCGTCAATTGACTCAATCCACGTATGCTTGAAAAAAAAGGTTAAAATTTTTTTCTCCACAAGATGTTCCGAAATGATCTCAAAAAGACTCATTCACTTACCGTACCCAACGCTCCGGAATCTTTTGTTTTTTCTTTTGCATTGATAAAGCCACCGAGTGTGACACTCACTCACCTACTCCACGACTTCACGTCAAAAGAAAAAAAACACTCGACAAACGCGGGGTTTTATTGCCGTAATATATATTTTGAGATTGATTGCCGTCAGTCTGACCTTTCTTGACATCGAAGCTTCTCTTCTATATAAAAAACAAAACTAAAAACGGATCCCTCCCCGGATCTCAACAACTCACATTTAGGACCCTGAGCTTCACGGACACATCTCCGAATTGTTCGCATTTCGCATGGTACATAAAGTGACAGTTCAGGATAGCTCACCGACCCATCTCAAGTCTGCCACAATACCCGCCGTCACTTGTTTTGAATATCGGACCGGCTCTGATTGGCATGTTTGGTTTTTAATGGCCTGATCACATATCAGAACCACCATCAAGTGACACCGAGCTTCTTTCTTCCGCTTTTATAGGAACCGAGAAGGGAGTGACAATGTAAAAAACGATACATATAACATAGATATGTATTAGCGCTGACTTGGTTAGCATGGGAACAAAAGAAGCAGAAAATAAGTAATCTTTGGTTCACAAGGGCCTCGAGAAGGAAAAATTGCTCAAGAAAATATTGACCGCACAGGCTGTCACTTGTCGAACCAAAGTTTTTTGCGGTTACGATCAATCAGTTAGTATCTTGGGCGAGGCATACGGGGACGATACGTTCGACTCAAAACGCCTGCTTCTACTTGATCCAACCCATCTCCAGACACGCAGTTCATCGCCTCCTTCAACTTCTTCTATATTGACACGGACATTGGCATTTCCCTCCACGACCCTTTCGACTCGATCCCAGAGTCTCCTCCTTATAGAAATGGAATGCTCTTCCTGTAAGATCAAGTCCCTCAATTGCAAGGACGACAGGAAAGGTTGCGGTGCAGTGACTGGGTCGATATGGTGTGCAAATTCTTGATTCCGGAGTGTGTCTAATGCAATTTGGACCAATTCTCCGACTCGTCTGGATTCCAATTTATTACGGACATAACGGAACCTAGTAATGAGTGCACCAAAGATCATTCCCAGAGTGACTATCCAGAAGGAGACAGGGCGCTTAGTGACAAGGAAGGAAATTGGATTAGGACGACAAACCAAATACTGTTGATTTCCATTCAGCCCACACTTCTCTAGTCCTCACAAGCAACGCACAACCCCAAGTGAATTCAGGTGTTTTGTGCGCCAAATACCGGTGGCCTCTGTTTTCATTGAACTATCAGTTGGGGACAGAGAATAGAAATGTCTGCCACTCACTCGGCATCTTCACCCATGATAACACCACCCAATTGTACAAGCTCTCGAATACTATCATTGAAAGTATCTTCGAAAGCAGGTAGCATTTTGACCTGTCATTAATGACACATCAGTTTGCTACTCTGGACACTCGAGTACAACCGCACAGAAGTTTTCTTTCTCATTGTTTCTTTCAGCTCCGAAAGTTCAACACCCCATTTTTTGGCTTCGCCACCGTCAGACTCTTTGATGTGCTCCTGAATTCCTTTATCGCCAGCACATACACGTCCACCGTGCTCCTTTCCAAGTGTAGCATCAATTTGCCTTCCCAGTGCACCAATCAAACGTCTACGGTTTGGATCTTCTAGGCAGCGTGGTGGCAGAGCTATGCTACCAAAGCCAGGAAGACCATTGAGAGAATCGGACAAGACACCCCATGTGAGTTCTGAAAGGGACGACGCGGTGGCAAACGACACGTTCGACACAGATGGTGGCGTTGGCATAAAGAAAACTAGAGGGTTAGGATGAAGGAGGTAGCCTGTGTCACAAAGCACACTAAATTGAGAGCATGTAGCATGTTCAGGACAAGATGTGCAAGATTCTGGTTGTGGAATTGGAAGTAGAGGCGGAAGAGGGCAAACCACCAGGTCCTGTCCGCCTACTGGGGTACTGGGAGGTAGTGTAGTCTGGTTCTGGCGGTTGCACTCCTTCACCAGAAGATGGCGTGCTTTCAGATTCTCGAGCACTTGACTGGTTCTAGTTCCGGTGTCACAGTAACCAATTGCGGAGGATTGAACCTTATAGTCATGCACATAGTGAGCAACGACCAAGAACGTGGCAACGAAGATACACCGCACTAGCCATGACGGCTGTTCGGCTGGGAGAGACATTGGATGACGATTGAGTGCTTCCATACTGGCTGTAACTCTCCTTGAGATAGCCTCCCTTTGTTCGTCAGCTTGTGACGTCTCTTTCACCGTAAAGGGTGATTCCTCATAAATCGGCTCGCTGTATTGTTGCATTTTTTTAACTCTTCCAGCTTCACGTTCGGAGGAACCAATATCTTCAGGGGATGCATCTTTCACCGGTTCCACAAGAGGAGATCGAGGAGGAAGGTGAAAGTCACGGTGTGGTAAGAAAGGTAGCTCAGGCTTGAACTCTGCAGCCTGGGGTGAGAAGGGTGGGTTTGCTTGAGATATTTCAGGCCGCGTTGGTGAAGAAGCAGGAAGAGATTTCCGAGTCTTTTGTGCACCAACACTCTTTCGGGAGGTCTTTGGTCGGGCAGGAGAAGGACGGACAGGAGAAGAATCTTCAGCTCCCGATTGGAAGATGTTGTTATCTTCCCAGCCACTATCTTCTCCCTGTGAAAAACAGTTTCAGCTTCTGTGCAGCGATAACAGGGTACACAGTACTCACCAATACAAGTTGACGGGCCCGGCTACTGGCATCAGCCTATATGAATTTATTCAGATTAGGTCAGAAGGAAGAAACACGCCTCATACCTTTTTCTTCGTTCTGCCAACTTTTTTAACTGGGAGTTCTTCAGAATCAGAATCGCTCTCAGGGACAGGTTTGATCTCCATGGGTGCTTTGTACCTTCGAGATAAAGTTCCTTCCAGTGTAGGCTGAGCAGATGATCGTCGTCGCTTGACCTTTACCTGAAGAAAACATAAATGACATGGAGCCGATTCAAAGTGATATACAGACTGGTTCTGGCCGGGTCTGGGGTGTTTCCTCGTCTGAAGGAGCCGCAGGAATTTTCGAAAGTCGCCTAGAGGATCGTCGAGGGGCAGGAACCTTCCCGGGAAGTCAGATATTATGCATCAGTCCTTCAACATAACGCACCTTTCCTAACGGCTTTCCGGTCAGACCGTCAGTAATACCATCATCGCTAGCAATGCTATTGGCTTTCTCGAGCCGCTCCTTCCTAAGAGTGTTCGCTTTATGCTTGATTTCTTCTTCAAAGCATTGAATGAGCTTGAGCTTGGAGTATGGAGTTGGATAAATGATATTGTGATAACCCAACACTCCCAAAAGCTGGGATACAGTAAGCGTGCTTGGATCGAAATCTGGTCTGAGATAATTGCCAAGAGCTATAATTTGCGCAGAAGTGAGTCGATTGGTCATGGAATTTGATACTGAAGAACGTGTCACCATGTCTGGATCAACAACCGTCTTGCCACGTGATCGCGATACATGATGTCATACTCATCCACAACCGCCGCCTTCTTCCATATTGCATCCAGCTGCCATGTCATCTGGAACTACCGAAAACGTGGGTCGATTTTACATTCAATGTTACTTTCATGCTGAAACTCACAAAAAGAATGATGCACGGAAGCAGAAAGAACAAAAGGTCTTTCCGAACAATATTCTAATTGAATCTAACAGACTGTTCATTCACACAGGAACAGGAACAACTTTCTGTAATAAGAGAAGAGATGGAAAAGAATAAGGAATTAGTACCAAGCCAGGACAAATATTTTGAAGGCGGGTTTGGCGGCCAGGAGGATCTCGAAGATCGTTATGCAACTACGAGCGGGGATCATTGAAATGATCATCTATGATTATAAATCGATAGGCTGAATTATGAGTATGATGGACGGGAAAAGCCCTTTGTGCCGAACCATTGACCATTGACCTAAATAACCAGTAAGCTGAAATTCTAGCATGTACTTCCCAAATCGAAACTCGCCATATAGTTCCAGTAAACATAAGGGAATAAATCTTTTTTGAGCCAATAGAAAGCTCGTTGGCTTTTTGCCTGGTCCACGAATGCACCAAAGGTCTCTTTGGGTTCAAGACCGTACTTAAATTCAGCCAGGAGGAGTTCACCATATCCTGTCAAGAGCTTATACAAGATCAAAACATAGCATTGAAAATGGCTTCTATGAGCTGAACTTACTGGGCAGCTCGTGTAACCGTCGTAGTGAGCACTGGCGGCTCGGCCTTGTTCAAGGAAGCAATAGACATTCTCCGCGACAACAGGAGTCTGTGCGGCGATCGCTGCGGCAGTCTTTGAAGTTGGCAAGGAAGAGCAGTCTCCAAGAGAAAAAACGTTTGCATATTCTGGGTTAGTGTGCTGCAAGGTTGCTGAGTCTACAGATACCCAACCAGCAGCATCAGCCAGCGGTGACTGCTTGATGAAATCCAAAGGGCCCATCGGAGGGGTGGCATGGAGAGAAGTGTAGAAGATATCAACAGTAGAACCACCGGACTTCTGGAAAGTAGCTTTGCGGCTTTTTGAATCAACGGCGACGAGGTTATGCTGGAAACCACCACCGATCTTCCTTTCTTCTTTCAGAGCATTGAGGACATCAGAGTACTTTTTCACGGCAAACATAGTGGGCATCCCAGTGAAAAACTCAACGGAAATCTTGTCACTACGGTTGGTGCGTCTGAATCTATCCCATGCCATCCACATGATCTTTTGTGGAGCTACAGGAGGTATTGAGCGTAACTCCCCGGCAAGAATGTAAATTGACGCACCTCCTGCACACTTAATTACACCCGCAGGCTGAGTGAAAACAGCTTTTCCAGAGTGAAGACCTTCAATATCATTCCAGACCTTGTCGCAGGTGCTGTAGGAATATATGGAAGATACCCCTGACGTGGAGTCTGCGAGAGCCTCCCGAAGCCCTTTGATCGCATTCCAATTAATCTGAAGCCCTGCAGCTACGACAAGAATGTCATAAGAAAGTTCTCGCCCAGAGTCTGTAGTGACTACTGATTTGCTAGGGATGAATGTTTGGACGTTATCTGAGATCAACGAAATATGTTTAGGTATAAGGGACCTGAGTGGCTTCTGGAAATCTGTTTTTGGCTTGAGGCCAGAACCCACCAGCGTCCTAAGACAGTACTTGAGTAAAGAAATATTGTTCTGACTAAAACATACCATCCCGGCTGATGAGATTATGTCAACAAAGGTAATGTAGTATCTGATCATATAACTCTATACCTGATAATAGTGAGATTCAGCTGCATCAACGACTGCTACATCTCCATCGTTCAAAGTCTTTCCAGCAGATTTGAAGCGGTTATAAATCTGATTTGCAGAATTCAGACCTCCAGTCCCTGTTGAGTGCAACCGATGAGATTGATTGTGCAAGGAAGTAAACATGGACACACCCGCTCCTACAACAAGGATTTTGAATTTGTCAGAACCTGTACAAGTGCTCCCATGGCGTTTCCACAAGAAAGTAGAACGACCGGTAACGACACGATACTGGTTGAACATGCCACGTTGGACCGCTTGCACAGGATGTATTTAAAATTTTTGCGATGGCGACAGAATGGGTCGGCAGTCACGCAGTGTTACAGTTGTCAACCCAGGATATGTATCTATGTCCCTTTCACCGAGGTTCTCATACAAAAATACTTTACCCCATCTGCTATGAACCACTTATCTCGACTTCCACTCATTCTCTCCCTCAATGTTACCAACTTCGAATTTCTCTCGTTCGGCTGGCCTTCCGACGAATCCTAGGCCTCAGATGACGATGCGAAATTCTCCCTACCACACACCATCTGACTTAACTCCAGTTTCGTCTACACCCAACAATCCCGGATATGCTCCTCTCCGTACACACATTCGTTCTCAGCCAACACGTATGTACGTTCTGTTCTTTTACAACAGTACAATCCTGAGAATTTGAAAAGTCACAATAGACGAGCCATCAGGAAATGAATACCCTATCTGGAACGTAGTGTCGAATGTTGCCAGCGTGCTAACAGTAAGCGTAAGCAAGGCGTGGAGCACCAATATTTCTGCTTTGTCCGGGGAAGGTGGGTACAATCGTGACGTAGGAAAATGAATATATACCTGATCCTGGATCACAGAAACACCCCCAGGACATGAATCTCGTCTGACTCGAGCTATGAAGGCTTATCATATAGCTCACGCTCAGAGTCCCTCAGATCTTCCTGATTGGCTTTTTGACGAACGGGAACGTCGAGTCCCCAGCAGGTCATCGAAGTCTGACGACAGCTCCGCTCAGTCTCAGCAAAATAACATCAGACAAAGTGCTGCATCTAGTGAACAATTGACATCAGCATCTGGCGAACAACAAACATCAGGATCGGTGTCCACTAAATCAGTTTCTACTCGATCCCAGTTGAGGGGAACTGATCGCTTAAAGGCAATGCGCGAGACCAAGCAGAGAATTCAGGAACGAGACGCTTCAAAGTTCCCAGCCAATCATAATCAGCAGGCTAATATCTCATCGTATCTGCCGAGACAGGTCATCCAGCCTCGAGTCGGGTTACCCTCCAGACCACAGCGATGATGTGTGATATCTGTTCGTCGCGATTTCGATTTTTGATTGGCAGATGTGGGTGTCATTCCTTGATAGTATCTCGTTTCGCCTATGAATAGGGTATCGTTACCAATATTATGCCTCACTCTCTCGTGCTTGACGACCAGCGTAGGACTGGCATGCTCAACTTGCTATGCCAGTGAAACACAGGGCAATTCGGAGTTCCTGACTCTTTGAACCAAATGATTGATACGGGACATAGCCCATGATACGGATGCGTAGAACCACACTGATGGTGAATTAATATTAATTCTATGCGATGAATTCAAAAGGAGTTACGTAACTGAAATATTGATTTGTAATCAGTATGTTGTTGTCACACTTGCATATGCAAGTTATGCAACGACATGTCGGTGTATCTGTGTCTGTTTCCATGGCGGTCCCGATCTTCCCATGGCTAGTCCCAGTATAAAATTGCGGGTGTTGCAAGCCAAAGCTCCTTCACCCCTTTCCTTCGTATTCTCATTTTCGTTCTCTTCTTTCTCTCTTTTTCTTTGTCCGAGTAGATCTCCGCGAGGTGAGCATTCAAATGTATTTTTCATTGTATCCATTGACGATGATCCATAGATCGACCATTCTTTGCTCAGAAACTCGAGTAGTTGCCCTTTTTTAGTTTTCAGCTCAACGGCCATCTTTTTCAGCTCTTTTTCTTATCATTCGAAATGATCACATCTCGCGCTGTCATTGCTGTTCTCTTCGCTGGCTTCGCTGCTGCGCTGCCTCATCGCGCCAGGGACAGTTCCATCAATGAGCCTGCTGTTTCTGCTCCGGACGGTACGCCCGTCACCCAAGGTACTCAGCCCATGTAAGCTGCGGTCCAAGTACTACATCCTTAGAGCGCTAAATCTCTGTTCTCTAGGGCCACTGCAACAGATGATGGTTCATCGGATTCCTGGTCTGGCTACGGTTCGAGTTCGAGTGTGGATTCGACTATGGATTCGAGCAAGATGGTGGATTCTGCTACTGGGTCTATGGAGACCTCTGCAGAGGCCTCAATGACAACCGTCGCTTGGGGGTCCTACCAAACTCCAACCTACGGATCTGGAAGTTCTAACTGGGGAAGTTCAAACTGGAGCAGCGGCTCCAACTATAATGATTGTGTCTCCCGCGAGTACCAGTCTCTTGGAGAAAGACTAATTCCTTGCTGACCTATCACTTCAGAGTGCCTCGCGCAATATGGCAATGCTCCTCAGCCGTGGTCTCCTCCCACTCAAACTTCGTCTGACAGTGGTAGCAGTTATGGATCTGGATCTGGTGCTACCCACACGGTCATTGTTGCTCCTAGTCAGGGTGTTCTCCGCTACGTTCCCTTTGCTGTGAATGCCTCTGTCGGTGATACTGTCAGATTTATGTGGAATGCCAACAACCACACTGTCACTAAATCGTCTTCTCTGGAACTCTGTAACAACACGGCTGATTCCCCTTTCACTTCCGGACTTCAGCTCAAGGACTTCGTCTGTGAGTGACGGTTGTTAAACTATTGTTTGATGCAGATGCAGATTGATTATCTCCAAGTCGACCAAATTGTCAATGACACTAATCCCACCTTCTTCCATTGCACTGTTCCCAATCATTGCCAGAAAGGGATGTTCGGTATAATGTGAGTATGAAAAATGAGCTAATTAACCATGACACTGATCTTGTTGCATAGCAATCCTCCTAGCAACTCTGGTGCCGGTACCTCTGTCTCTCTTATGATGTCTAGCTGGACTTCGAGCGTAAGTGAATGATGGCCCAGCATCTGATTGATGGACTCAATATGATTGTTACAGAATCCCGATCTCAGCGTTTACGCCGCTATAACCACTAACTCGACAATGAACAACTCTGTTGCGTCTGGTTGGGGAGGTAACATTGATGTTGCTTCACTTCCTGAGTGGTCTTACCCCATGGTCGCCGAGAACGTCCTTTATACTCGTAACTTCTTGGCTACCAACCCTGATACCATTAAGGAAGACGGCACTGTCGATCTCAGCGGGTCGTCTGGTACTCCTTTGATGATCCCTCAAGACATTAGTGCAGCTTTGAACAACGCTAGTCCCAGCTCTGCCCTATCCATGCCTTCCTCGAGTCTTGCATCTGCCACTCCTGCAGGTGATTCCTCCGCGTCTGCAGCGCCGCAAGCTCCCAACGGTGCTGTGATCACTTCGCCCAAGTTAGCCATCGCCCTAGCTGCTGCTGCCAGCTTCTTCCTGCTATGAGTAACCATGAGTGAACGAGCGAACGAGAAGTGAGGATTTCGAGGGAAAATCTACTATTTCAAGGGTAGTTAGTGCAATCTTCTAGACCAGCGAGACTTCGTTTATTGTCACTTGGGCCGATAACAAACTGCTCGATGTCTCATGAGCTTTATTCGAATCCTTTTCACAATCTATAATTTGTGTCTTTTTTTCTTATGTATTACGTCCATAGAAAATATGGTTTGATGCGATGCCCAACAGCAGAAAATAAAATGTTAGAATCCGAAGATCTTGTCTATTTCGTCAATGAACTCTTTCTTTTTCTCTTTAGAGCGCCTGGTTGCTGGGAGATCAGCATGTTTGTCCAGTCTCAGCGAGGTTTTGCCAGTGGTCGCCTTCATTCCAACAGACGGTTTTTTTGGCTCTATCTCAGCTAGTGAGGCAGTAAATAGTCTACAAATTAGAATGATATAGATGGACCTACGCTCTTGTCGTTTCCCTGATTCATCCACAGCCTCCGTCATTTTTCTTTCATGCTTTGGGATGAGTTGATATGTCAGGGAGGGAGACTCTGCCGGCAAAGCAGGGGAGACTAGGACAGGGAAAGGAGGTTGCCAGAATGCAGCAGTTCTCGACTTGTCTGTTGCTACGGAAAGATAGGGAGGAAGCTAAGAACCCCAGAGAGTGAATTTTGCAAGAAATCAAAGAACATTTACGCAAAATCTGACCTCGAGTGAGATACAAAGTTCTGTAAGAGCCCCGGCAACCTCTTCCTGGGTTTCATGAATGACTTGAGCGAGGTAATGTAATCTACAAGATATTGCCGAAAGTGTGAGAATCAGTTGCAGGAACGCTCCTGTTTTCATAGCCCATTTAAACGAGCTGTTGAAATTGTTACTTAACAAATTTGCAGACATCAAGGTCTACGAACCAATAGGCACCCGTGAATCTTTGACAAGCCTGTGAGACATGAGTACGCCTCAATTGATCGATATATCCACTGTGAGGAGAACGGACCCTCAGTAGGAGTTGACAGATTGGAGTGAAAGTCCGTGTCGTCGTTCTCAAATCCCCAGCTTGAGGAGTGTGGGTCCAGGATCCCTTTAGAATATTTTGGCTCGAGGCATTTAAGTTATTATCGTCACAGACAAATTTAAAAAAATAGAAAACTCACTTGTCGTAACTTGTACTATCATAGAACGAATGGCGAAGCCGGTTCAAGATTCCGAGTAGGTCTAGCGAATCGATACGAAGGCAGAATCGTCGCATCTCCTCCACGTGTCTCCAGAATAGAGAGGTCCTATGCTGGTTCTTTCCCTTGTAATATAGCCTATCAAGAACCCGAGACTCCTCTCCCCACATCGTCAAAGTAGAGGATAGTCGACGGGATACCAGCTTGAGGCGTTTCAATGCCAAGTCAACATGGCCGTACAACGATGGATCAATCGAAGTTTTCAAAACCAAAGGGGACAGACCGACGCCAGACATTGAAATCCACGG
>Ga0157363_1000896_pt1 | contig 23829 bp, 9 predicted proteins | sample AttsexASBM1_FD_111477 | JGI IMG/M metagenome (GOLD analysis project Ga0157363, IMG submission 111477) | Fungus gardens microbial communities from leaf cutter ant in Ribeirão Preto, State of São Paulo, Brazil - Atta sexdens ASBM1 | ecosystem: Host-associated > Fungi > Mycelium > Unclassified ... | reverse complement strand
TATGATGCAGACACAAATCGACTAATGTTTCTATGGGGTTATGTTGACAGATGCCCAAGTTTATTATATGACGTCTATGATCTATTTATTTCGATCACCACTTACCGCTAAAGCCATCTATAGAAAAACGGCGGAAGCAAAGTTGTACACCTAATACCCTCTGACAAAATGAATGTAAACTATATAGCAACGTAATCTACTTTTCTTACATTGTTCACTTTTCAAGGCTGGAGATGATAAATCGATATTTGGTTCATATAATCGTGTTATGTGTAGCAAATGGATTCGTTTTCTGTAAGGAGATAATAACGTAGATTTCTATAAAGAGACATATGTGAATGAAGTTCGCTTGAAGTTCACTTACTCTTAGTTTGATCAGAGTGTGCTCATAGAGCCTCTGAAAGTACTTTTTTTAAATAGAATTATTTATGAATAATTCTATTTAATTAACTATGATTAGTTTTATGTGACGCATACTTATTTCCTACATTTTGTATCGAAAAGCAGATATACCATTGTAAAAAAGTACTACTGTAGCACAGATATAAGTACAGTATGGACATTGAACTTTTTATGTGGTCTCCAATTTTTAATGCATGCATCGATTTCCAACCAGGAATGTGATTGCCTTCACAAATTAAAAGATTAGGTTAGGTTAGGTTAGATTAGCTGAATCTCTTTCTCATAAAATATAATTAACCCTTTTGCCTACAATATTGTGAGAAAAATAAAAAGCAACTGAGAAAGAAATTCAAATGGCACTACTGGGGAACTTACTTATTTCGCGCATGTGCATTTCATTTTGATAAATATAAAATCAGGAAAGTTGCGCTACTGTATATACTGTGCTCGTGGTAAGGAAATCGGGCCAAATGTGAGTATCACGAGCGAGAGCTGTGTGTCGTTCGTACAAAGCTTAATTTTTTTTAATTTGTAATTTTTAAGAGAAAAGTATGACAAAGGATTAATAAAATTAAGTTTTACTAAAAAATTAAATCAAATTTTTTCGAAGATGTTATATTGTGTAGATTGTATATTTGTATACGATAAAGTATTCTCGTAATAAAGTATGCGCGTGCGTATGTGTGTGCGCGCGTGTGTATATGTGTACGTATATTATTAAATTACAATTTAATTACAATTTTCATGCAATATATTATTTTTTCATACATAATTATTCAATTATAATTTTCATATAGTATTTAATCAATTATTATTTTTAATTTACTTATTACTGTTTAATATTATTATTATTATTATTAATGTAAATATTATTTTTATATAATAGTTTTTATATAATAGTTTTTATATAATAGTTCGTTAACATTATATTATTATATATTATTCTGATTTAAAAATATACTCGCTATAAACAATTTTCATGACACGACCGAATTATATGTCTTTTTTTTTTTTAGAAAAATCATTCTGTAGTTTTATAAAAATTCAAATTTATAAGCATCTTTCAAACCCACAACATGGCGACGAATCATGTGACCTGGAACCTACTATATCAAAGGTACCGACGCTCAGTGTCCATATTGTATGTAATTATACTGTGACAGTAGTGCTTAGTAGTATTAGGTGTGGGAAAAAGTTCGTAGCGTTTTTTTAATGCCATCTAATGGGAAATATTTTTCTAATATTTTTCTACAAGAATTTATATATAATATCCTAAAAAATATTTTAAGACGTCCACTGAATAAAGACAGCATGAAATTTGATTATCCAGAAACATCTTAATGATATCTAAACGATGATGTCCTATGGATATAGAATAAGTGGACATATAAATATCCTCAATTTATCTTGAATACCTCTTAAGTTTTTTTAAGTACTCTGGATGTTTGAAAATTCCTCGATATACATCTGTAGGATGTACTAGGATCAAGTTTTGTGTGAGACGATATGGATCTTATGATGTATTATTATATTCCGCTATATATGTATGAACTACATATTTGATATTCGTACATTTAAATATGCACAATATACGTGCTATATATTACGTATCATATACATATTGCGACTTGAATATGCACAATATACTCATTATATATTACATACGTATTTTGAATACACAATATATCTTGCATACACAATATATCTGCTACATGTTACATATGTATTAAGTACGTATTTCGACTTGGATATTTCCATTGCGTTAATTACGTATTTAATACATTATATTTGAAATGAAATGCAATGTAAATACAATATAGATATGTATTAAGATATATTTGCAATGAAAGGTGAGGGAACATAATATAATAATATATTATAAAACGATAATATATATAATTAATAAGTTATAAGATTGGAATCATTTAATATATCAGAAATATTGTACATTAATATTCAATAACTGCTTGCAACTTAAAAATTATTATAATATATATCGATGGAATCTTTTAAATCAGATATAGAGGTACAGTTGTAGTTGATTTTCAAATACAGATATAATATGTACTATAAAATCTAAATCAATGAAATTAATAGATATGAATCACAATATTTTCAATAAACTGATACTGATTAAAAGAAAATATTAATGTAATATTGTAGTCAATTTTTGTACTTATCTGCAATACAATATTTTAACACTATCATCTATTCGTAATAGTGAGCTCACTGAGGTCATCGAGAAAAAGGAAGAATCAATTTTCATTATTATGCCAATATTATACCAATATTATATGATATATCAATAATATTTTCGCAAATATTATCTTATAAATGTTATTTTGATGTCAAAATGCTGAATGACATTATAGCTAGCTATCTGAAAATTTTGGAACCGCTTGTTGCAATCAAGTACGTATTTTTATACATATACATATACGTACGCTACTTATATATATAGGTCTAACAGTGTTTGCTAGTCTGCGCGTTTATCTCTCCGACACGGTGCATGACCATACCAATGATTGGCAACGATGCCTTTAGTGGTAAACTACAAATGCGAGATGGGAAAAACCAATAGACCTCGAACAGGGCCAAAGGCATTGTCGATACGCGCGTACCTTCCATACTTCCATAATTTTAAATATCAAGTATACTTTGCAAAGAGCGACGTTTCTTACAACGTCAATGTCATTGTTACTTCGTTTATATTGTCAGGGGGAATCCGACAATGAAACGACGTACTTTCTCTAGTATGTAAACATTGAAAAGCCTGCGTATTTTCCCTCTTTCTTTCATGCGATAAATTCTTTTTGCGAGCTTCTTGAAATGCTTAATAGATCATTACTCGAAATAACAATCGATCGGTTGATTTCGGCTTCAGATTTTTATGTCGGATTTTACAATGTCGCGTACTTGTGCCTTCAAAAAATCCGTTATATTTACGTTATCAATATCTTTCGAGAAATCATATGAATCACAGATCTTCTTTCTTTCTTTTGTATTTACATTAGAATCTTTAGAGAAAAAGGAACGTATCTTTTTCTTCTTTTTGAAGTCATTCGTTCGAGAAGCTTTATTTTTAACTCAACAAAATGACACTTGCACAATAACATTTTTATTCTATATACGATCACAGTCAAATCAGAACAACGTAACAACGTAAGAGAGAAATCTTTTTGATCCTCCCGCTACTCTTAACAAATTAAAATTTGCCAACACGTCTAAAGCTCGTTTCATTATCATAATTTTAGTTATATATTTAGATTAAGTAAAACAAATGTTTTATTATTTAAATATTTTAAATTCTAATAGTGCCAATTTTAATTTTATGCATTAAATGTTATTTTTATTCGGATGTTTTGTTATCATTTACTTGATTTCATAATTATGTTACAAAATAACATTAAATTTCATTTGATGTAATATATTCATCAAAGCATGATTTGTTTATCAGGTCAATTATTTAATTATCTAACTCTTTTTCTTTCTAAACCTTCCCATCGAATTCATAAAGAAAAGTTTCGCCCAAAAAGAAAGAAGGATAAAGTGGAAAATAAATCACATCTGTTTTTCTCTGTAGAGAAATCGATATGTGTCGATATATATTTATTAGAGAAAGACAAAGGAAGCTCTAGATTTGTGTGTGTGTGTGTGTGTGTGTGTGTGTGTGTGTTGTGTGACATGTTTTTTTATTAAAAATAATTATAGCTTTTATTATTCGAATATAATATCGTTATATCATTGTTATTATTAATATCGCGACAGTGACATACTTATAACTAACAGAAAATATCTATAATGTACACGAAGAAATGAAGAGAAATTATTATATATTGATGGAAGCAATTGTATATTACTACAATGAACACTGATCCGGTTAATGTTCATCATCGATAAACATCGCATCATTCTGGATCTTTCTTCTCAATAAATCTGATATATAAATACATTGCATGCGACTACATGAGTCACATGTGTAAGAATGTAAATTCGACTATTAAACAAAAAATGTGAATTTAATTATTTGTCTTCACTTTAATATGTATCTTACTCCACGCATCGATTTCGTCTTAACCTATGACTTAAGACCTATAATAAGACCCTTCTTCACGAGTATTCGTTAAATATGGATTAAACGTATTCTTCTATTTACATTATAAAGTATATAAGCACAAGTATTCCACACTTGCATCATCACACGTTCCGCACCTACTTTCACTCATAGACGCTCTGACAAACATCGTATATATATATATATATATATATATATATATATATATATATACACATACACACTATATACACATTTGTCCTTTGTATCATACTTGTACAGCCTTTTTTGGAACAATCTTCTCGAAATGCTGCATGCCTATCCGATGCGAAAGATTATTAAGGGAAAAAACGAACGATCGCTAAGATAACCCGCGTCGTCGCCTTGTTCGTAATTAAATGCTTCGTTAATATAAATTCCTTTCTGAGATCTTTGATTTCTATGCGTCTCTATCATTCATTCCTCATTTACTGCCGGTATCGATTCGAAAAAGATATAAAGTCTAGAATTGTATTACAATAGTAATACTCGTCGACTCAAAAGATGCATCTGATCGCGCATTAGATATAATACACATTGGAGCTAATTTTGAGAAATTCTATTTCTTAACTACTTAACTTCTAATCTTTTCATTTTTTTTTTTACTGTAGATCTTAATCCAACCGGCAGATTAAGATGACAGACGCTTCAAAGCTAGACACTGACGTTTATTCGTGCATTATGTAATATATATCGAACGCGTCAAAATTTATAAATAATTTTTATTTTTTAATAAATTGTAATACTTTTATTTTAATTACTTGCCTTAATGCATTTAATATTAACACATCGTCCAGCGTATCAAATTTAAGCCACGCGTTAACTTTCACACGAAATATGATTTTTATTTAATTTAACAAATCTAATTATTTTTTTTTAGATAATAATTATTCATTTAAATTTTAATCAAAATAATTTCCTAATGCGTTCAAAGCTTAAAGCTCAAAATATACTTATCAAACACACATATAGAAAATGAGACATAATTTTAATCTTTTTCTCGTCTGGCAAATTTTCTCACATCACCGATTGTATCAATCGATAGATTAAAAAACATTATTGATAGGTTAATCTGATTCGAGATACATTTTCTGTGCATGTGCAATATCTTTTGTTTTTTTTATCTTTTTGTAATTATTTAGCGCCCAAATTAATCGATAAATTAAATATCAATGGATACTTTAGACTGTCACTCCGATCGCATTTTGCGTCTTGACGATGGCAGGCAAGTAATCCGTCATCCACGATGTCGTTTCTTCGTCTTCGCTGTTTTCGGAATCTGATTCTTCCGGTAATGGTTCCCGCATCGCGCCATATAGCATTAGCTCTTTGCGTGCCTTCTTGGTGAACTCAGTATTGACATTCAAGCTCAGTTGATAAGCTGTTCTACCACCGTATGTTCGATCATTCAGACACGATGCTCGTTGGCATTCCAGTAATAGAAAATCGAATAACGACCAGTACTGATGCTCCACTGCGAGATGAAGTGCCGTGTATCCCGCCAGACCCTCCTTTGCCTTGAGATCAGCCCCTAAACGCAACAAAAGTCGTACCAAATCCACGTATCCATTGGTGGCAGCCACGTGCAGGCACATCTCACCTGAAATGAAAAAGCAAATGAGTCATACAATAATAAACAACCGCAAGAACGACGTACTTCTTTTATTAGGATTTCTTTTATTAGAATTTTGAAGAATACGAATTATCTTAAATTGCAAATCAATTGGCTGATCAGACGATCTAACATAATAGCAGCCACAAATATTCTATGTCTATTCTTCTATTTTATGTCAATAGAGTCACGCTGTTGAATGATGATGATCTGTATGTATGATGCAAGTCAGAGACGGAGGAATGCACACGTCAAAATGAGTGATGCGATCGAATCATATGTCTCCGACTCGCTACGAGACATAGATAGAATTAGGAAGACGCGGTGAATCATTGTCGTCGGAGATTTGGCTAGAGTCCCGCAATCCAAACTAGGCTCGCACCGATCAAACTGCTAAAATTAACTGCACTGCATTACCAGTTGCATTGGCGGAATTTAATGTGGCATAACTTATGCGCACATCGCATTTGCATCGATATTGTACTCTTTCCTCTCGATGACAGAAATAAATCTGGGAGATTGCGAACATTCATAAGTATAGTATAGTCGCGTAGAAGTCTACTGTATAGCTTCTATTTTTTCCGTGCAAGAATCATGTATGGTCGATTGCGCAGTGACATTGAAAATATCAACGAGATTCTTAACTTATTGTTAAATGTATAAAAGGATGTATTTAGAAGTGTGTCTAAATAATACACATTGCTAAAGTATGTGATATGAAAAACTTGATTAAATTGCAACGCGATTATTCGAAATTTGGAGCATAGGATGCGAGATCCCTATACCTAGTGGTCATTAGGATCAGACGCGAAAGGCGATCGATTTTTTAAGGATGAAAGTCCCAGAATCCACTAGCTTCGACGCCGCTGTGGGGTTTCCCGATCTAACGAGCTCAGCTAAGGCGAAGCGAGACGAGGCGAGATGAAGATATCGCGTGGCACGCAAATAGTCTTGTAGGTATTTTTAAATATTGAAAACATCTGACCGTGCCTGCCCTCCGTCACGCGACGCGGCGTGGCGGCGTCGCGACGTGCTGCGCCATGCCGCAATGTGACGAACGCGCGCACGCAAGCACAGAGTCATGCCGAATTCCATACACGCGAAAGTATTCCACTTCCGTTCGTCAGGAAACATACTTTCTCCTCAATGGAATCACAGACGATCACATGAGGTCGTTCCTTCCTTTTAGTTACAAGAAATAATAGTCCATATCCTCTTTAGCAAATTAAATCATAATCGAAATTTTGTCTTCATAAACAGTCCATCTAATTTCAGTTTCTATTAGTTTCCATCTAATTCCAGTTCTACAGTTTCCAGCTAATTCCAATCAAGAAGTGTTATTGCGAAATTCGATCGCATTTATTTTGTCCGCTTCTTATTTTTCTAATTATCACTCATTTTATCTTAATCGTTTTCAACTTGTTTTCAAAGAAAATAAATGGACTTTAAAACATGATTATTTCGAATGAATCAGTGATTTCTCAGTCACAGAATTCGTACTAAGAACTTAATTTATTATTCATCAAGTCTGAATGAATGTCGTACGAGTTATCTAACGTACAGAAATTAGATTTGCAATTTCGTTGTCGGTTTCGATTAATTGATCACAATCCGAAATGATCGCTTACGCCACAATCGGCTCCGCACATGCGTACATTATCCGCGAATTTGTGGAGGAATACACGTCGATGACGCTCATGTGGAATTTCCAAGACTTTGAAAAAATCCGAAACAAATATTTCGCGATGAATGATGCCGCCGACCAGAATGATTTTCTCTTTCTCACTCTTTTTTTCTATCTGTCTCTCTGTGCGCGCGTACGTACGTGCATGCGCGCGCGCCGTGTGTGTGTGTGTGTGTGTGTGTGTGTGTGTGTGTGTATCAAAGTAGGAATTATACAATTTTATAATAATTAGCTTAAAGAGTGTAATTATATAATAGTATTAAATTTTGTAGACTTGTGCATTGTACAGATAAAAGTTACTAATTCTATAAGAGATACAACGCAAAATAAATTTTTAGAAAAAAATTTGTGCCTACTCTATATTATACCTCTATATTAATCTTTTTTCCTCCGACTTGTTTTTATGTATTTTTATGTATTTTTCATCACGTTTTCGTTACAATATCCCATAGCTTCTGTTTTTACCGTGCAAGAATCATGTATAGTCGATTTCGCAGTGATATTGAAAATATCAACGAGATTCTTAACTTATTGTATATATTGTTAAATTCAGGATGTTGTATTTAGAAGTGTGTCTAAATAATACACATTGCTAAAATAACATTGCTAAAGGAATTTCTCGTATGGGATATTATATATGTGTATGAGTACGCATCGTTATCATAAGTGACTATGTTATTTATTATCAAACTATCAAACATCGAGTAAATATGCTTATTGAAAATAGCCTAGAACAGGCTTAATGAGTCAATAAATTAGTCACGTGTAAGATTTAAAACACAAAATGTGTCACACCAGATATGCAAATCACGAAAACACCATTAGCTACAGCAACAAGTACACGAAGACATTAATAAGGATAACGTAGTTGATTATATTAAATATTCTAATTTGACAAAGTCAATGTTTAATAATAGTGCATTGTTCATTTGGTAAATATTGTGCTTATCATTAATATGAAATTTACTGGCAAGGGAGAGGGCACGGTCTCTTTTTTAAAAATATTTTATAATAAAATATTACATATATTTTTAATATTTCTAAAATGCTTAATCACAATTTTGATAACAAAAAATCCAAAAAAATCAAGGAAAATGATCTTTTCAAGGAATCAAGGAAAATATCTTAATTAAAACTTAAAACTAAATTGGCTGCACATCGTAATCATATTAAACAGAATAGTAACAACCAATTGATGATCACAGAACATCGGATTGAATTTGAACATGACTTCAATTGGGAGAATGTAGCGATGTACTAGATGAAGAAGAACATTTTCTTAACGTTTAATATCTGAATGCCTTCATATACTCATGCAACAAAATAGTCTCAATTTAGTTCGGAGAGTATATCAAACTTATATACAATTATTAAATAACATTAAATAGTTACATTTTGTCGATTTATACAAATTATTGTTTATATATTGTTTATATACATTATTTTTTTTTCTTTTTATTTTCCTTGTTGACCTGACATGTCTTTCTTATTATATTAAATGTATTAGTTATATTTCGTTCGATCTGAGATCAACATGCGTTTTTAAATTTGAGTGATTCTTTAGTGATTATAAATTTCAATTGGTTTTGATCCAATGTTGAGACGAATTCCTTCTATATCTTGGGATGGGTTACCAGTTTTTTAATGTTAATTTTGTAATTTGTTAGACAGAATGGTTTCGAAATATTTATAAGATAATGTTTTAATGTTTCGAATAGATCATTACAACATCAAATCTGTTAATCTGATGGTGATTTTTTTTCTTGGACATAAAGGGATTGATATTTTGAAATTGTATTGCTAAGGATGATTCCATAGTGAACTGAAACGTATTATTTTCTATTTTTTGGAATAAAGATTCTATTTTTTTGGAATAAAGATTTAAGATTGCGTATTAACTATCACGACTCTCATTCGCCCTGATTTTTTTGGATTTTTTGTTGTTGAATTTGGGAGAGTCCGTAAGAAGATTATATCATTATTATTCATTATTCACAATTATTATTATACATTATTTACAACTTTGATGTTTCAAAAATATTTTTTAATTTAAGAAACTTTCATAGGTTTTTGCGGCTTACTGCTCTATTATAATATCGCGATATGATATATTAAAGTCATTAATTGCAAGACTACATAAAATATTACTGTGTCTGCCGATAAATGTCATTCTATTGAACGAAGTTTTTCCTTTGACATTTGAAAATTTGGAACATAAAGATTGAAATTGTTAAAGAAAATGTTGAATAGGTTTACCAGAAATAGAAAATGTAAATTAGATATTTTATTGTAAAATGTTATGCCTATACAATGTATATTATTTTTTTTTGTTGATATAATTTTAAATAAAATGTTTTATAAATTTAATATTTACATAATACTTTTTAAATGTAATGTTAATGATCATTCAAATAGTCTATCTTTTCGAATTTGACTTTTAAAAAAATGTCGCTTACAACGCGCAAATTTAATAAGTAATAAGGACGGAAGAAAAATGTAACGAGAATGACGTAAAATAATTAAATTTTCCCTCTTTCTCTGTTAATTCATTACAATTGGCGCATGATATTTCAGAAATCCGGCAATCCAAAAATCAACCAAAAATACATGTATAAGTCCCCCCTCCCCTTTGACAAATGTCTGAATTCGCCCTTGATGAAATTAAACATTGAAGAACATTACTTTTTATACGAGTTTAAATTTCCAATTGTTTTTGTTTCAAAATAATTTTCATGCTTTTATTAAAATAAACTTTATTTGAAATGCAATAAAAGCTAATATTTTTTTATTGTCTTCAGTATTACGGGAATTCGTTTTTGTTTTTTAATTGTTTATGGTTTAAAAAATTATTTGCATTTACACATATAAATGCAAATAATATATATATAATAACATGTTTGCATATATTATATCTGTAAACAGACAAACAATTCTATAAAATCTATCATTGTAATATTTATGCGATTGCAGAACATTTGGTATATAATGATTCTGAGAAATTTGTTAAATTCAAATTACCTTAATAGAATTATATAATCTTTTTTTATAGAAATATATTCTTGATACGTTTTTAAGATGATGAAATTTTCAAACATGCGTAAAGAACATATGATGAAATTACAGGAAATCCGCGCAGTTCCACGTGTCCATAGATCGTAATGTCATCGCTCACTACGCAAAGTCTTATATATGATTTATTCTGCACAGTAAAAGCAAGGATTTTCCACTGCCACTTCGACGTTCTTTGTGCCACGGGCATGGATCATCTTTTTTCGCATTAACGTTACGGTTATTAGTGATAATTATATTGCAAGCTTTCAAATAACTATCGCAGGAATAATCACGATAAATAACTTATGTCTGAGATCAATAATTCTTCATTGCATTTTTTAACTACGAATGTCTTTCGCTCTAACACTTTTCCAATTTTAATATAATATAATCGTGTTCATAGTTTCAATTATATTTATATTCTCATCATTTATTTTTCTCATCGCGATTCTCAATGTTTCTTCCTAAAACAAGTGATAAACTAGTGAGAAATTAAAGTTAATCGAGTGCTTACCGCTATAATTACGTTGCTCCAAATTCTGAGGTAAGGCGGGTATTATCTGTCCAGGCATTAATTTGTTCCTTTCGATCGAGGATAATGGATCTGTGAGAGCCTTAGCGCAAGCAAGATTTCCGTTTTTGCATGCCAGATGAAGGGCTGTGTTTCCATGAAAATTCCTTAGGGATAGATCTGCGCCTGCCAAAATCAATCGCCTGACGATCAGTGGCTGATGCATTAATACAGCCAGATGCAAGGGTGATTGCCAGTCGTAGTTCATGATATCCAATAAACACGGATCAGGGGCCATCCTTATTAAACAAAACGCAGCCTCCATGAAGCCCTGCACGATCGCGATGTGCAATTGCCTGTATAGATAGAAAATACGTTACATAAGAAGAGGAGGCAAACTTGATTTTATTTGACACTTACAACTAGAATTATTTGTTAATTTTTAATATTGGAGTTTAGTATTTATTCGTTAATTTATTCGTTTTTCTTGAAAATATTTTTCTCGATATCTCTTTTTTTTGCCACAAGCATCTCCTTTTTTTTATATAAAACGTGCGTCACTGTGCAATTTATCTTGTTATTGTTGCTCATTTGAATTCCCGAAAAGCGATTCTTATCAAAGAATGAAACTTATTTCATTAAAATAGTCAATGAGCCCGAGTCAGTCATACGTACAGCGCATATCAAACGTATATGTATACTTAGGTCATTCCACTTACACCAATGTCAATAATATGTGCTTAAATTGACGTATATGCTATATATTCGTAAAAAAGAAATGAGAAAATAAAAGCAAATCGCGATAATAAAGCGAAAAATGATTTTCTCAAGTCGATTTTGTAACGAGGAATCCAGTCAAAAATAAATCGATTCGATGTTGATTGATCAATCATTTCTAGCTGGGACCGGACGGTTAGTCCTGCGACTAATTTAATATCTACGTTTTTTGAAAGTTATTTTAATTAAATTTTTTTTTCATTTCTTTTTTTTTCCCCGCGCAGTATATTGTCATCACTACTGGATCGTACATTAGCATAGCATGCAACATCATATTTGACCACCCTGGACCGCGATCGCAAACTCGATCTATCTGCAATAAGCTGTTAGCAGAATCACAGACTAATAGATCTCTTGATTTACGAAATCAGTAAATGTAAAAAAAAGAGTCCTAAACTATGCTACAATTATCAGAATGTTTAATTAAACAAAAACAAAGTGATATTTTATGTCATTTGTTTTGATTATCCAAATGTATATAGTACATCATAATATTAGCTTCTAACTTAATTTCGACATTAATGTATAAGAAATTCAGGCAATTTATTCCTACTACAAATGCTGTGTCCTACTACAAATGCTTCCAAGTATTTGAATGATCAATCAAAACAAAAAATTTTATTAATTGTCCAATCAAAGAATACTTAAAAGCATTGTTTTGTAGCGTCAAGTGGACTGTAGTCTCAGATACGGAAGATATGGCTAACTGATTTCGTCAAAGAAAAACAATATCGAACGAACATTTAATGAAATAAAAAGAAGAGATTAATTTATTTTTATTATTTATATGTATCCAAATGTATATAAATGTATAATGCAATATTTACTGTCAGACCTGAGAATTTATAGTGTGCATAATGCACAAGTACTATTTTCAGCACTGACAGTAAATTGGAATGCAAATATACATCACTATAATGAGCTATTAGTATCTAATAGTAATGCTAATTAAGTATATTAGTTTAATTTAATTTAATTTTGAAGAAATTTAGGCAATTTGCTAGGTATTGACCAATGAAATTAATATTCTACTAAATTCATTCACTTTTAATTTTCACCTTGTTTCAAGATACAGAATTAACTCCCAGGATTGATTTTCTTCAATGTGAAATGACGTGAAATCATGCCTCTTAAATCAAAGATAATTCTCTGCCTCTCCTGAATATATTGCCTAAATTTCTTTAAAATTAAATTAAATTAAACTTAATAGTATTACTATTAGATACTAACTAATAGCTCACTATAGCGATATATGTTTGCATTCCAATTCATTGTCAGTGCTGAAAATTTATAGTATTTGTGCATTATGTACACTATAACTCCTCTTCTGGTCAATAGATCATTCATTCCGAAAAGTTAATAAACGAAAGAGATGAAACAATTGCCACTCACGTGTCACCGTCGTCGTCTTGCGTGTAGTACAGCTGCCAGGGTTCCTCATTACTCGTATGTTCTTCATCGCTGGCTTGTTGGTGATGCTGCTCGAACTTGGTATCATCCTTGTTGTTCCGCGTCACAGGCAATAATTTGGGGGTCGTCAACTCAGCCTGGATCAGTTTGCCCTTGACGGCGAGCGGGTTTAAGTTGACCTGCTTCAGGCTGAGCTGATTCAGGGTTTCGGTGAGGTCGAGGTCTACACCACTATCGATCGCCTTCATTGATTCCTCAATTGCGATCGCTGTCATTGCTGATGATGATGATGATGCCGCTGTCGTCGCCGTGACCCGTTTCTCCTGTTTCACTTCCTCCCCCTCTTCCCACTCTTCCTGCGAGTGCAGCAACTCCGAATCGCCACTAATCTCGCCACTGAACTGCAGATTGCCGCCCGACAGAAATCCGGAATCTATGTTGCCCGCTTCGTCTTCGTATTTACAACCGTCGTCGTCGTCGTCGTCGTCGTCGTCGTCGTCGTCGTCGTCGTCGTCGTCGTCGTCGTCGTCGTCGTCGTCGTCGTCGTCGTCGTCGTCGTCGTTGTCGTCGTCGTCGTCGTCGTCGTTGTCGTTATTGTACTTTCGCCGCCTGTGCTCCTTGTCGTCCTCTGTAACACATTCTTCCATCTGGGTACTTTTGGGATGCCACATTTTTTTCTTTCGAGTCGTACTTTCAAGATCCAGAAAATCTCCTAGCTTTTACTTCGGTCTCTTCGCGAGAGAATAGCACTACTCTTTCTTATTTTCCTTTTCTCTTACCGAAACTTTTATTAAATATCTATCTCGAATCGATGCTTTCCAATCGGTGATCGTGAAATGAAGGAAAGAAGAAAGCAGTACGCGTAAACGAGAGATTCTAACGAATGAGTGGCTAAAAACCAGACCGTTTATACTAGCTTGGCCGAACTACCTATATGGTTATGTGTCCTCGCATCGATGCGATCGCGCGGGAAGAGTTTGGAGAATTCCCACGCACAATGATTCTCGTTCACAAAGTGCGATCGTTATGCGACCTCCACTTTTTCGTATAACCTTTGCTGCTATACGTCAAGATGCGTCAAGATGCATCAAGCGACAAGCACCTTCGATAACGCACTTGTTCGACTTCCGCGTACACCACTAATCGAATCCCCAACGACTCCGATCGCGATGATGTCCAGCTCTTCCGTTCGTTCGTTCGTTCGTTCGTTCGTCACGTCGACGTATATATTCGATCCTTCTCTTGCTCCTCTTTCTTCTTTTTCTTTCCACGGAACAGCTGTGCCTTGCTGTTCTCCGCACTTTGATTCGCTCCCCTCTCCCACCTCACGTCACTTTCTTGAATGGCGCTCGCGTACTCTCAGCTCTCGTACATCCAACTTTCTATAAATTTTACCTCGTTCTATTTCATTCCCAATACCTTTCACTGACCCACAAAACCGCCGTTCTCGACTTCAAGAGAATTTATTTTTCTTTTATTCTATCTCGCCATCAAGGGAAACAGATGAAAAATATCCTTTATCGTATGATTTGTGCGACGCGACGAGTTTCGTGGTGAGTGATCGCAAATGAACGAACTCCTACTGTCTCGTAATCTCAGAACGAACTGATCAGTGAATAGTAGAAAGAGAGATTCGCGTTGTTGCCAAACAGTGTTTTTCGCGCATGCGCGACATTATCGAAGAGGGCATGCAAAGGGACGTACATGGAGCTTTTTTCTTTATAACCGAATCGATCGAATTTTAAATCGTCGTGGACACAAGTCTTAAAAGATAAACAATTTAGTTGGAAATTGAGAAAAGAAAATCTTGGAAAAAGAATGAACAAATCACATTTGAACAATTTGATTACATGACCAATGCGATTGGTCAATTCTTTCTCTGTCCAAGATCGATTTCTTTTAGATAAGGTTTTACTCTTCGATGTCCAATTATATGCATATTTCATTTTAAATGCGGAAAATGTAATACCCAGTGCAACTATCATAGATTGTTGTTGTATTGATCCTTTTTTTTTATAAAGACTCGTTTAATAATAAAATTAACTGATTCTTTAAATATTATATATAATGATTTATGATTACACTGAGTATTATATCTTTTGCATTTAAAATAAAATATGTGTATAATTGGACACCGAAGAGTAAGATCTTGTTTCCACAATGCTAGAAATCGATTCGAGGAAGAGAGGCCCAAATGGTATCTTTAATTGCTTGAACTAGACACTTGACTGAGATCGCATTCGGATGCGCATGCGCAAGAAAGATGGCCGTTAAATGTGAATGTAGCGCGGAGCGGTAATTTCTAAACGAATAGAGTAGGGAATGGGAAAACCCATCGGGCAGAGCAGGGCAGCTGCGTAGCTGATGTATCTGTATATACAGTGTAACCGATACGATACAGACTCTCATTCTATAGATAAGGCGGCAAAGAAAACGATTTGCGTAACGATATTTCGTGTGAAATTTAATGTATGGAGCATCGAGCATTTCTACAAAAATTTCCGATATTTAATTCATTATCATAATATTGACAATAATATTGTAATGCTGACAATAATATACTATTTTTGAAATACCTATTTGTCTTTTTAGAAAAAGAAACGCAACCTCCCTCTGATTAATTCTTTCATTGTTATTTAGAACGCACTCTTATTGTAATAGCAGTTGATAAGATAGAGTAGTGTCGAATAATGTCAAAGACTCAGGTATTTAAGTCCGAATTTACAAAAAGTGTTTTAAGCTAGTTATAGCTATTATGGTTAATTTCTTAAACCATAAAAAATTGACCAACTACAGTCGAATGCGAGAATAAGTGATTTATCCATTCTTTATGATTTAAGGCTTAAAAATCCATTGTAGATCCGGGGTAAAGGGAATATCCACTGAGTATTCTGTATCCTTTGCGGTTGCGTGAAATTCTTCTGTATCTTTTATGACATTAGGTTTTTACCGCAGATGAAATGGACTGCGAAGAAAATGACATGAGGGAACGTCCCGCTTATACAATTCGCGTGAAACGCGAATGAAATAATACATTGCATGTGTTGAGCCTTAACATTGAATTAATCATATCTTAAGGGTATTTATAGTGATCTGATCTTATATTCAAACTGCGATTATAGGCGCGTTTTTTCTTTAAGTAAAAAGAATTAATCAGAGGCCAGTACTCGCACACAGTCAACTTCTATTATTCTATCTATGCATTATACATTACTTAAGATAGGCTAATTATACATTACTTAAGATAGGCTAATTGAAATAAGAATAATAGATTATAAACTATGAGTATCGGCTAGTTTGACGATTTTTCTAAAATTTCTTAAATAACTTTACAGGAAAGCTAATTGTTTCTACTTCACCACGATTTTAATAATAAGTTGAATATTTGTTGAAATCCGCTATAACAATTACAATTAATTTGGAAAAACGAATAAAAAGTAGATAAAAAGACCTATTTTTTAATTTTCTTTTCTAAAATCTTTCTAGAAGATCTATTTTTAATAGTAAAACATAGGCGAAAGAATAGTAACGGACTGTCAAAGAATGGTGCGAAATAAGGGATTATATATATATATATATATGTATACTTATATGTATATTAATTATAATATTCCTGTGATTTTTCGAGAAGCCTGAAAACAGTCGAGAATTTCATCTTTGCGCGCTTAATGTGCGTGAATTCTTACTCTTATATAATACTTTTCATCACATATGCGCGCATATCTCACGTTCTATTCGCCAATAATACTTGTTTCTTTCGTAGTACTTCATGTGTAAGTGCTGTTGTGTAGTGTGTCTCCTGCTATTACGCGGAGAGCATTAGATTAATCAGAGATAATTATTTTGAGCGAATACGCATACATGGAGCATCGATCAGTTCTGTAGAAGCTCCGCAGAAATCCTAAAGTCCCGCATGTTATGTCACTATATCAGAGATTGAATATTATGAATTGAAAATTAGACTTCGATTAATCGGAAAACTAAAATGAAATAGAAAAATAAAATTATAAACTTACCTAATTGATTGAATTCTAATTTTTAATTCACATTCTCCAATCTCCGATAATACAATATCCGATAACCAGACTTTTGAAAAAAATATGTTCGTAAATAAAACTCACTCGCCACCCTCTTTCATTTACAGATTTAAGGGATCATTTTTTGTCGACGTGATCTTTTTGTTGATCAGACTGTAACGCTTTAAATTGAGATCCGTATCGAGCGTTATCTCACAAATTAGATTAAGCTATTAAAGTATTGTAATTTTGTATTTATCAAGCTTTGATTTTCGTTTCTATAAGAATCGATGAATATATAAGTGAGAGATTTTTTCCACATGATAAATTTTTCGTCTCTTATTTTTTTGTTATTCTCTTATTGCAAAAATGAATCACATATTTAAGGTGATGTATCGCATAGGAGCTCGAAATGCCAGCACATAAGAGCACCATTCGGCAATAAAAAAAAAATTACTGTTTAAAAATTGCTGCAAATCGCAATTATTAAACAATAATTTTTATTTCACAAGTAATTTTTATTTCCCCAAGCTGTGTGATATTTGAGAATGAGTTGATAAGCGAAGTAAATATTATAGTGAAGTAACAAAGCAACTTTTTAAGGTTTTATACTAATATTTGCCTAGTAACCCCCCCCCCCCATTTTATTCAGTTTAGAAGATTCGTATTATATTTATTTATAATCCTTTAATATTTGAGCGAATTTGTAAATCGTTTTTGCGTTATAATTGAAAATGTACTGTCGCTTCCTTGTCTAGCACATATTACAATAAAAGTACTAAATAAAATTTTAATAAAATTATTAGAAATGGCTCGATAACATAAAACATAAATAAAAAGGAGCATGCAGCAAATTTTTTGTACAAATCATATATTTAAAATTAATTACATATAAACGTTTCGATCAAATCAAGTTATGACCATCATCAGTACAATCAAGAGAATGCAAATGTTAAATATTAACCGTGTTTTAACATACAAGTCATCAAAAATAAATTCTTAATTTCATTGTAAAAGAGATCACGAAGACAGGATTAATTTTTGGATTTTTGTACTGCGACATCCTAATGTGCTAATTTAGTATTTAACATTTGCATTCTCTTGATTATACTGATGGTCATAACTTGATCGAAACGTTTACATGTAATTAATTTTAAATATATAATTTATGCGAAAAACAACTTATGTATGTGGCTGTATATTTCTTTTTATTCATGTTAAAAGTACTAACTTCAAATGCAATTATCTTTTAATGGTTATCCCTCCCCCTCTGCTCAAAATGATATATATGTATAGAGAACATCATTATTTTCAAATAGTAAAAGTTTCAAACAAATCTTAAGAAAAGTCATCTTGCGAAACCATTTTAAAAAATATTTTTAAGTCCAAAATTTTCGAAAAAAAATTGCTCCAAAAACAAGGTGAATTTAAAAATCTAGATAAAAGAAATTTGGGAAACAAATTGCTCAAACAAATAACAACATCGAATTACATGATAATACAATAATGAATGTTACACTATAATGAGAGGATGGGCAGAATAAAGATCTAATTACAAAATCTTGATTTTAATAAAAATTTAAATAACTTGCTACTTTTTTATTATACGCAATGGATGTAGTGTTAAATGAATTTATATAATGTCTTTAAGAAATTATATATGTTACAATTATATATGTTATATATGTTACTTTCTTCTCTACGATCAATATTATATAAAAAACTAATCTCTGGAAAAAAAGTCTAAGTAGAATTGTGCCTTTATTTCGTCCATCTCCTCAATTGTAAACTAATAATATAATTGAGAAGTGGGCGGAATAAAGGCACAATTCTACTTTTCCTTTTTGTGAGAGATTAGTTTTTTTTTATATAATATTGATCGTAATAGAAAAGTATTGTAATAAATAATTTCTTAAAGAGAGACATTGCATAAATTCTCAGATAGCAAAGTGTCTCAGCAAATCTGTTATTGTTTATGATGCTGACAATTTGTCATAGATTTGTCTTCAACTATTTCGAATATATTGATATTGTAGCAACATGCAATGCATATATGTATTGCTAGCAGTTTAACAGCGAGATAGCTACATCAATTTTGCATTGTCGGCAACATTATATGATGCTCTGCATATTATTATGGCAACATGGCAATAGTACGAATTTTGATGATAATGATTTTAAAGTTATCGGCAATTTGCTACTTAATGTTATCATATCGTGAAGGCATCAAGTTATCAACAAATGAGAACTCAGTTGCTGCAATTCTGTAATGCTGTGATAGCAACCTATACTTAACAATGCATACTTAGCAAGCAACATGTCAGCAATAAGACATTGCTATCTGGATTCATTTCATACTGTGTCCATTTGTGTAATAAAAAAATAATAAGTTTGAAATTATTTTAATTTTTATTAAAATCAAAATTTTGTAATTAGGTCTTTTTCTGCCCATCCTCTCAATTATTACTAATTATAAGTTTATAACAATTATTAGAATTGTGATAAATGAAAAGTGAAACAATATTCTAAAAAAAAAAACACATGTATTGAAATTTGATTTTTTGAAAAAGTTTGAGCACAATTTATCTTAGCAAAAATGTTGATGAAATATTTTGCAATTTTTTATAATAATATTTAAATAAAAAAATTCAATATTTAAATTAAGAATTATTTAAATTATTAAATATTATTTCTAATTGTTGTAAACATTATATATATAATTATTAATTATTGCTAATTATAATTGTAATAATTGAATCTCACAATGATAATAAAAAGAGAAATTAAATTAAATTAACTTGATTTTGCGCACGTGTATGTACCTTTATCTCGCAGATTTCTAAAAATTCTCTCATGGATGAGCAGACTCGTATTACGCGTGATTTATTACGCCAATCGATATGACTTTCATGCCTGCCACAAGGTGGACTACTTTCTTCGCGGTTCCTTCTCTGGGGAAGAGCATCACGACGTGACACGACGAACTCACCGGAAATTCCAGCATTTTCTATCCGAAAGCCTTTGCGACTCAGGCGATGCATAACAGTAAACGTTCTACGGTCGTTTACTATACGTACTAGGAAATCGATTCGTCGTCGCCACCGCCACCATCAAACGTATGACCTCGATGCGTACAAAAGAGCTCTCCTATCACAAAGGTTTTACATGGGTTTTCCCGTTATTATAGAGGTCACGCGTTAGAATTTAAGAAAATACGGCGTTCATTATTACTTATTTCAAACAAATACACTATTTTCTTTTCCTTATTTTTTTCTCTTATTTTTTTTTAAATTGTTTAACTTACTGATATATACATATATAGAGAAATCAGTCAGTAGTTGCTAATAAACATTTTTTTAAATAATTATTTTTTCCAACATTTGTGCATTAGATTTCTGCCCAGTAAATATTATAAGATATTATAAGAAATAGTACTATAATTGTTAATAACATAATCGTATAGTTTCCCATTCAACAATTAACTGTATATAAAAATTTCCTTGTACGAATATTTTTCGCTCTCATAGTATGTTATACTTAACAGTAATATTATTGAATGGGAAATTATAACTAACAGTTACACTACTGTTAGGATAATGAAAAGGCAATATATTTTCGAAAAGAATCACATATTCTGAAATTAATATGGTTTCTTGGAAAATTTAGGATTTATCTTATTGTTAGTAATATAATATACAGTGAGTACAAAAAATATTCGTATAGAAAAAATATTTTTTAAAAAAACTTTATTTAAAAAAATGAAATATTATCCAGCGAGAAATGAGTTATCAGAATAATAACGAATCGATATCGATACAATGATTTCAACAACAATTTGAAGTCGATTTGACGTTTAATTGATGATCATTTTTTGCTGGGTAATTAACAATTTATTCATAAAGAATAAAATAGACTATATGTTTCTTAAAAATTATATATACCAAAAAGATGTGTATTAATTATAGAAAATATATCATCTGAAAGATAAACGAAAATTAAAAATTTCATTGTTTGAATACTCAAAAAGTATTCAGTCGAGAAATTTAGCTTTTTAATATCAGAAATACATGTGAAGCTCGTTTGTTTATGTTAGAACAGAATGTATTCATTGTATAAAATTGCTAATTAATTTTTGTTTTCTACAAATAAGACTTTTTTTATAAAAAAGACTTTTTTATAAAAAAAAATTTCCTTGTACGAATACTTTTCGCTCTCATAGTATATTATACTTAACAGTAATATTATTGAATGGGAAATTATAATTAACAGTTACACTACTGTTAGGATAATGAAAAGGCAATATATTTTCGAGAAGAATCACATATTCTGAAATTAATATGGTTTCTTGGAAAATTTAGGATTTATCTTATTGTTAGTAAAGATATTGAATTGGATTCTTTTTGCAATTTTCATAATTAATAATTTAATTAAATATTCATAATATTTAAATTATTTTGTATGAAAATTGAAAAATAAATTTTTCACATTTCAAATCTTATGTAATTCATAAGTTATTTTAATGCTTCGACTTTTTCGAAGAATGAGAGATCAATTGTAAACACAATCAGCAATCAAAGAATTTGACAAATGTATTCCTGTAAAAGAAAAGCTTCTCAAATTCTTAATAGGTGCAATAAAATCTCCGTATGAAATTTACTATCATTTAACATTACTATGCATTAAAATAAAATAATGGCGAATAATTATAATTAGGAACAATGGTGACGACTTTTTCGGTGTGTGAGTAACCTTAATACAGGTAGACCTTGCCGACGTCAATGCCCCGATTATCTGGGAAAAACCTACGATAACGATAGAAAATGTAAATAATGATATCGTTGCTCATCGGAATTAACATAACATGGTGAAGTATCTTAACAATTAACTTATAAGATCTTAATCCCTAAAAGTACAGTTTTTTCAAGATTTTTCTTAGAAATAAAACCAAAAATACTAAAAATTCATAATAAAATAATAAAACAAATTCTATTTATTTAATCGCCTCCCCCTTCCCTCACACATTACGTTCAGAATTAATTCGCAAATATTTGTATTTCAATTACCAATAAATATGACAAATCAATTGAAATAATAATACAAATATTCAAAATAAATAAGGACTATTAAGAGTCAAACGCTGGATGTTCTTACTGCGGAAACGGTATTTGTAATTATATTAAATGCATCAATTAAAAATTAAAAAATTAACATTAAAAATATGACAATAACCATATGTTCCGATCTTTATGTGATCATCTACAGTGGGAAACTATTAATGTTCAATAACATGTTTAAAAATTAAATATTACTAAATAATATAAAAAATATATACTATAAATTAATATTACCTCCACAGCATTATTATATTTGTATTTCACTTTTGTGTTTAGATCTAATCAGTGTACAACGATTTTATGTGCACCAAAATGCACTTACAAAATGCTATTACATTCAATTACAAAACACTATTACATTCAACTGAATTTCTTGTATAACGTAACAAAATATATATTTAAATCAGATTGCATATTTTAACAAAATAGAAAAAAGGGATTTACAAGGTAATATCATAATTTAAAAAACTCAATTTGCGCATAAATGTATATACAGAGAGCAAAAAGTATTCGTACAAGGAAATTTGTTATAAAAAGCCTTATTTGTAGAAAATAATTAATTAGCAATTTTATACAATAAATACTTTCTATTCTAACATAAACAAACGAGTTTTGCATGTATTCCTGATTTTAGAAACTAAATTTCTTGTATGTATATGAATAGTTTTTGAACATCAAACAATATAATTTTTAATTTTCGCTTATTTTTCAGATAATATATTTTGTATATATTAGGTGTACAACTTTGCTTCCGCCGTTTTTTCCGAAATTCAAGGCTTTATTGTAAAAAACTGGTTATATATTTATGATTCAAAGTATTGTCCATCGCTGGCTATTGTCCACTACTTTCTCCCATCTTTCGGATAGCGTACGAATCCCGCGTCGAAAAAACTGGTCATCTTTTGAGACTATCCACGAATCGATCCAATTTTTTACTTCTTCATAAGACCGAAAGTGCTGGTCAGCCAGCCGTGTGCCATTGATCGAAACAAGTGATAGTCAGAGGGAGCAACGTCTGGAGAATACGGCAGGTGGGGTAGGATTTCCCATTTCAACGTTTCCAAGTATGTCTTGACCACTTTCGCAACATGGGGTCGAGCATTGTCATGCTCCAAAATCACTTTATCGTGTCTCTCGTTGTATTGCGGCCGTTTGTCTT
>Ga0157363_1000894_pt1 | contig 23875 bp, 30 predicted proteins | sample AttsexASBM1_FD_111477 | JGI IMG/M metagenome (GOLD analysis project Ga0157363, IMG submission 111477) | Fungus gardens microbial communities from leaf cutter ant in Ribeirão Preto, State of São Paulo, Brazil - Atta sexdens ASBM1 | ecosystem: Host-associated > Fungi > Mycelium > Unclassified ... | reverse complement strand
TACCTTTTCAACTTGGCCAAGAGCGAAAATCTGGCGAGCAGTACGGCTGGTTGTCCATATGGGATCGATGTCCATCCCAAAAGAACCTTGGTGTGACGTAAGCGATCTCAAGTCTCAACTCTCTCCAGACTCAGAGATTGATGGGCTCTCTGTGGCTCAACTCCAGCTTACCATGGCCAAGTCATCCCAGGATGTTGTTCTACAGCGTTTCAGAAAGGAACTGGGCGCAGATAACATCCTTCATCAAGGCGATTCCATCGGTACAGACGACGAGACACTTTTGTTGGGCTGTTCCTTCCACTCCATCTACAATCCCTGCTCATTGAGTCTCAGGAGGTTCCTCAGAGCACGTAAATTTGACCTTGTTCAGTCAAAGAAGATGTTTGCGGCCTGCCAACACTGGAGGAAGACCGTTGAAGATGTTGAGATTGATGAATTATATCGAGAGATTGACCCATTCGAGGCAAGTTCCCTTGTTTATGAATAGTTCTTCTTCTCATCGCCCCCCTCCCCCCTCCTTAGCATCCAGATCGAGAGACCATTTTTGATTGCTGGCCAATGTGGTTTCACAAGGTGCGTGTGCATCGAGCGACTTTGAACACAGTGTGCTGAATCTCATTCTAGACCGATAAGGTTACTAAACCATCATCCATTCAAGAACCATGTTCTTATAAGCCATGTAGAAAGGCCGGCCTGTCAACGTCCAGATCTTTGGGAAAATGGACCTAGCTAAGCTCTACAAGGTGTGTACACCACAACGACATTGGGAGACCATCTTGGTCAATGCGGAATGTGTGAGCGGTTTCAAAATGTTGACTTCAGCTCCACAAGTTGACTTTTCTCTCTCTCTCTCTCTCCAGCTACCGCGGGAAGTTCTTCCAGCTGCTGCCCGTGCAGCAGGTAGGAGTATCACCAATACACTGGTCATTGTTGACCTGAGAGGCTTTGGGTATGTCGTTCCTCATTTCTTATGACTCCCTTTTTTGACCCCACGTAATGGCAGATTAAACCAATTCTGGCAAGTAAAAGCACTCGCAAGGAGTTCCTTCCAGGTGTCTCAAGATTACTATCCAGAGACGTAAGCCTTTGAGCTCTCCAATGTCTAATTCATCTCTCTTACCTGCATCACAGTATGGGCCAGCTGGTCATCATCAATGCCCCATCCTCTTTCACTGTGATTTGGAACGTCATCAAACCATGGCTGTCGAAAGAGACAGTAGAGAAGGTTTCTATACTTGGAAATGACTATGAGTCAGCCCTATTAGATCTTGTTGACGCCGATTCACTCCCGGAGCTGCTCGGTGGAAAGTGTACGTGTGAGGGACTAGGCGGATGCAATATGAGCAGTGCAGGTCCATGGCTGATAGGGAGGGAAGGATGGGGGTCCAAGTCTCAGGCTTCTCGAGTCTGAATGGCGACTGCCCGTTTGCTACAGGTGACTTACCCGGCGTCTTGTCTGCGTTTTCGTGATGCGGTAAATGATATGGGACTCGGTAATGTACAAAATGTTTGTTTTGATGTATGGAGTGTTGTAATGTCGACTGAGGACTGTGATAGAATGCAGTAGGCGCTCTGGCGACCGATGAATGCAATTGATGCCATCGTGATAGACAGTGAGCTCGTACGCCGCAGGGCCACAGGAGCGCCTGTATGGTATGTGAAACATTGCTTATCAGAATCTGAACTATTGCAGAGAAACGAGTTGTGACTATGTACTGTTCGATGGATTGGACATCTTGGCACTCCAGAAAATTGAGCCAACCGCCATAAGACGCAGAACCCACCGTTATCTCCACATCTCGTCATCTTCTGTGGGGAGAAATGCAAGTGTTGGATCCTGAATATACCCATGTCAGTCAGTTGATGGATCGTCATCGAGATTATAATATCCAAGCACATCCACAACGTCGGACCTTAACCGCGTTTGTTGAATGAGAGCGAGCGAGAGTTGACTAGCAAGAAAATTGGCTTCCAGCTGATTTTTGACTTGTGTGTTGTTCAATATTTAGTACTCATCTTCTCTGTACTTATTTCTATGATCATGAATATAGAGTCATTCTGTGTTCAAGGTCTCGTTTCCGCTGTCGTTTGGACAGTAGCTTGACCTGCCGCCTCTCCATAATCTTCCAAGCGGCTGTCACCGTGACCTTTGCTTTGCTTATAGCCTTCTGCACGTTCGTAGCTTTCATAGCAATTGCTGTAACATTCCCCGTGACTGTAGCCATATCCTTCGTTAGCCTCAGGATGATCGCTATAGTTCTCACCACTGTCACATCCTCTGTTGCTGCCATCTTCACGGCGACTGCTGTATCCCTCTCCGGGGTCATCATTGTTACCATCACACCTACGAGATCTATGCTCGAATTGCTGGTCGTAAGAAGGAGTATGTCCCTTGCCGATGACGGGAATTTTCGTCTGATCAGTCGCGGAGGGAGCTCCCTCTTCGCCACGGCGAGAGTCACAATCAGAGCTTTGGCCATAACTTCATCGTGCCATTCCAGCAAATCGATTAGCTGGCGTTGAACTTCAGGAGGAGCAGTGTTATTGGAGTCGAAATAATAAGCATTGGATTTTTGTTGACTTTGGTTCATCGTTTTATTGTTGCCGCCAATCGTGAGTTTGCCGATAATCGTCTTAAAAGCCTCCAAGTTCCTCCTTGGGATACCTGCGTATTGTCACTTGAAGCTTCTCCCAACCTGTCAATTCAAATTGCCTCGTTTATTTTGGCTGCGAGATCGGTTACACTAGCTTGGCTCAGGTGACTGCGGAAATTTGAGAATCTCTGGGAACCTGTCCTTACGTTGACACTTACTCCTGGGCTTCCCCAACCAGAGAGTGAAAGAAATCCAGAATAAACTTGATCACGGGCTCACCTCCGAATGTCCCAGTTACGAGGGGTGGCGCAGGGGCGCTAGGAGTGTCGGCAATCATCAATATGGTGTAGTTCAGGGGGCCAACAAAGAACGATAAAGACCATTATCTCCAACGTGGCAAAAGACCTCTTCGTAGCCCATCTTCCTGAGAGCTATCTCGTGCCAATTACTGTGCGCCAACAGATCCTCAAATGTATGGAAACCCGTGCTGAGCAAACACGATGGCCGTGTCCTATGCATGCCTTCAAAGTGCGGCGAATGCAGGCAGTTGAAGTGTTGAAGCCTTCGTTCTCCGACGCCATATAGTTCTGGAGGAAAAACTCAAAAACTCAATTCCCACACGCGCGAAAAATCTACTTTCGTGCATGACCGATCGTCAATTTCCAGTTTTCGCTCTTCGACAGGAGGCCGAAGTTTGGGATGAATGCTCCTTGCATAACCCTCCGCATCTGCCTATCCCCTGAATGAAAGATTATGTCCCGAGAGTCCAAGATATCAAATTTTCATACTTGGGGGATTATCAATGTGTTCCTAAGATGACTCCTCAGTTTTTAAGCCCCGCAGATACGGGGAAAAACATACGACAGGAAGGTATACACCAAGACGTTCCTGCATGACTTCGAATTCCCGAGTAGTCTGGGTTGATCAGGCCATGACCATGACTTGAGCTGAGGCTGACAGGATCGTACCATAAAACCCGGAACAGAGATGATCAAAGTGATAGTGTCATCCGAGAATTTACTGAGACCAGCGATATCCACAGCCTATCCTCACGCGTGGTGTCATTGAAGACATCTGACGACTGAAGCCTACCTGAGAATGGTCTCTAAAAGCCAATCCCCCTTTTCAATTAGGCCAGTAAGGCAGGCCAATGAGGCAAAAAATACAGAGACATACGAAATACACTCGCTTAACGTCCATTTTGCTGATTATCCTGGAAAATCTGGTTAAACAAGCCAGTCATGCCGAACTTGGTGGTGGACACCCAGAGCTTGCATCCTCGATATTCTCAATATCACCATATCTGGATGCCTTGTTATGGTCCGGTAAACATCCTTAGCTGCCAGCGAAAAGACCCGCTCGAAGGAGAAAGGCCACCATTCAAAATTAGAAATCCCGTATGTCGCCAGCCAGTACCGAAATCATGGATGAAAGAACCATCATAGTCAAAATCAAAGTGATTAAAGTTAAACGCATGAGTTACCGTAGATAAGATGTCACAAGGCCTTCGCGAAGGGATGGCGAAGGGATGGCAACTCGGTGCTTTTGACGATTCAGATTAAATGTCACGAGTATCTGAGCCTACCACTATTTAAGATACTTGATTATCACATTCTCTTTACACGTTGAGATTTATTTGCTAGCATCCGTTTCTGAACCTTCAATTCTGCCGCAAATTGTTCCTTCATCTCTTGTCTCTCCACCCGTCGATTTTGCTTCTCTGTTTTCGCAGTCATTTTCCGAGCCTTTTTATCTTCCTTGGACTCGTTTCGAGGGCGAGAAATCGTGATACGCTTGTAAGCTGATGATAATGAAATGACACTGTCAATCGCGACAAGCAGGCACTCACTCGGTGCTCCTGTCTCAGTATCGTCAGAATCGTTCTCTATTGTCGCTGTACGTCTTGTTGGGTTTCTAGGCAAACTATTCATCAAGGGAAGACCGGTCCTCGGGTCTAGGTTGATTTTTGGTATCTGCTTCGAGTTGTTCACACGGATGATGCGAGGATGGTTCTCCAGATTAGAGTAGGTTGCTGAGAGAAAAAACTGAGTATTCATGAAATGGTAACTTCAGCTGATACATACTAAGAATGGTCTCGCAATCCCATCTATCTTCTTCAGACGTATCTTCCAAGGATATGAAATCGCCTATTTCGTCGTTGACATCGTCATTGATTCGTACTTGTCCCAGAGCGTTTCGTATGGTGTCTAATTTATCCATGGGCGTATCACCTTCAAGTTTTGGTTTTATCTTCCTTCCGAGAATTTCATAATTTTGAAGGAATTCATTGACCATTGAGTCAAAGTCTTCACGTGAGGTAATGAGTTCAGGTACTTCATCAGTATCCTCATCTGATGCTGGTTCTTCTTCTCCACGATATTCTTTTTCCATTATCTGGAAAGCATGGTTAGTGCCACTTGACATGGACCGACAAAAACATACCCAATCAAATCGTTCATCGAGTGTCTGAAGTGCTTTATTTCGATGCATCGACAAGCTGCTCATGGTATAACCGGAAGCATCACTGCTACCCTTTCGCCTCTTTTTTCCTTTGCCACCAAGGACGGAAATTGTTGGTAGCTCTCCAATGGTGTCGCCGCCTTCGGACGCAAATTCATCATCACTAGTTATGTTTACCTCCTCCCTGGATTGAGTTCTCTTGAATTGAGCAAATCTCTCCTCCCAATCGAGTTCTGATGGCAAGATATCATATTTATCCTCAAGGTAGCTCCTATCTCTTGAATTATCGATGTCATCTTCGTCAAAATCAAAGTAAATTTGTTCTGGACCTCGTTCACCGCCATCTACCAGCTCGCTAAAAAAGTCATCGGCCAGATTGTCGTCCACGAAAGCGTCATCCTCTAGGGCTTCCAAGACCTGCCGCAGATGAGGATCCATATCTGGCTGAAATCCAGCAATGCTTTCAGGGACAGCTTGCTGAGACTCATGATTTCGAGGCAGTTCTGAGGCAGAGGGCAATGCCTCTTGCGGTATGAACAAGTCATCCTTCTGTTTCTCTTTTCCTTTGTTCTTTAAAATCGGTGCTTCAATCATGATGCTCGCCACATCATTATCCTGCACGCCCACTGTCCGGAGGTGTTGCATGTAATCGTATTCCGTGTCGTCGTAATAGATTCCATAGAGCGCCGCTTCGCCGATGTTCCGCTCCTTATCGTATTCAATAACTGAAGCAGGAAGAAGGGACTCGAGATCAGCACGAGATTTTCCCTGTACAATTTTATTAGGACTGTCCATCTCAAAATTCTGAATTCTCACTTTTTTAGCATTCTCTCGCTCGAAGGGCTTGAGAACATGTTGACTTGCATCTGGATCATGAATGAGAGGGTCTCTCTGAGAACGGTGGACCAGCTGGAAATGTTTTGCGCCTGGCTGGCGGAAGATGGATTTCTTGGGCATGGAGAAAAGGAGGGTGATTACATAATCAAACTCGTTGTGTGCTTTGGCTGGTACCTCCACCAGCGGACAGCCTCACCCTTTACTGCCGCTTTTTTCCTGCATCTGAACAATTTTGTCGTCTCTGACAGCGCTCGTGTCGATGGACGCGCGCATAAGCCTCCAACGCGAGAATATTCGTCGTGGCTTCTCTATATGCGTATCCTTTCCGTTCCTATCCCAGTTCTGCCTTGTCTGACACGTTTTTCGTATATACTAGTCATCAGAAGGTTGTTCTGGAGATTGACTTCAACGGGGGCCTTTGGGTGCGTGTGTCTGACTTTATAACTGCTATAAACCTACTCATCTGCCCCTCAGGGTTATACCGAGATCACCATCATCCCCACAAGCAGCGAACTAAGGTCTATCCACTTTCACGCAAGGCAATGCAGTGCGTACCATATCATTGAGAGCAGAGCCTGGCGCAACTCAGCAATATTCAGCTGTTCACCATGTCACGGTGGCCGGACATCAAGCTGATTTTGTCCATCAAGACGGTTTGGCCAACATCAGCATGGGAGGCTCTGGCGAGGCCCACGACTGTCATCGACACCCTGAGTTGAAGAGGAAAGTCTATTCTGCTCTACAAGAAAGTGACGAGGGCGAGCTCTCTGTTGCGATTCCGAGAGATGTACCTTTAAAACAGACGTCAAATACGAGCCTGCTTTATAACGAAGGTGAACTGGCTTACTGTGCCTCCCAAGAGCTATAATTTGATGCGGGTTCCAGGTGCTACACCTGAGCCATTCACTCCTGGTCCACATGGACAGGTTTTTGCCGAGTTCTCTCCAATTATTGTTAATATCGCTTACAGCTTGCGCAATCCTGTCGAGGGCGTGGAGTTCGTGTTGCCTACTGACAACCATCCTTATGTGAGTACTTGACTAATCGTATGAGTCTCGTATCGACACATCTCCAGAGAATTCCTCATGTCTACACTACTCCATCATGTCCTGATGCAGCAAGATGTTGGGTGCCTTGCATTGACAACCTGTGGGAGAAATGTACTTGGGAATTCGAGTTTGTTGTTCCTCGCTATCTGGAGGAAGTCGATGAGCGTGATGAATTCGATACAAATGAACCAAGTCCCACGATTGTGTTATGCAGTGGCGAGCTAGTTGAACAGGTGTGTGCTTTTCGGTTCGGCCTTGGTATAGTTCTTGATGACGCTGCAAGATCGCGCACCCATACAACTCGAACAAAACGATATTTCTCTTCTCTCAAGCTGTACCAACCTCGGTTCAGCATATCGCTTTTGCTGCTGGCCCCTTCTACCACTATCCAATACCTGCCGACACCGCAACAGATGAGGCGCCTGGTACATCTCAACCTCTCATGTATGCGTTCTGCTTGCCTGGACAGGAGTCTTTCCTCAAGACCTCGACTTCCTTCTTACGGTCTTCGATGAACTTCTATGTTTCTGAATTTGGATCTTACCCCTTTAATTCCCATAAATTGGTTTTTGTTGATCAGCTGCCAACCCAGCGCTTTGACAGTGCCTCCCTGTCAATTGTCAGCCTTGATGTCCTCCATGGAGAAGATGCGATTGAACAAGCAATGGAGACACGGCATGCACTCAGTCATGCCTTGGCTTGCCAGTGGGTTGGCATTAACATCATACCCAGGACCTGGTCAGACATCTGGTTGGTCAATGGACTGGCTCTGTACATCACTGGGCTATTCATACGAAAGATGTTCGGGAATAATGATTACCGGTTCAAACTCAAGAAGGACATGCAGCGAGTGCTGGAGTGGGACGTCGGGAGTATGCCGCCAATTTGTCAGCCGCAGGTTCTTGATCCCCCTGACGCTGTCGTCTTTCCTTTCATCAACCTCAAGGCGCCTTTGGTCCTTCATATCCTTGATCGGTGTCTGTGCAAGTCGGGTACTTCGCTCGGGCTGAGTCGTGTCCTTCCAAAGTTGTTTCTCTCAGCAATCAGTGGTGAACTTCAAAATAACGCTTTGTCCACTCATGCCTTTCTGCGAATGTGTCGCAAGGTTAGTGGTGTTGACCCACGCAGCTTCGCGGAGCAGTGGATTTATGGAAGTGGATGCCCTTCCTTTGGTTTTTCAGCGTCTTTCAATCGAAAAAAGATGGCGGTCGAGATCACAATGCGTCAAGAGGCACCGGCTTTCAAAGCGATGGAGAATAACGATGTATCCAAAGCTCTCCTGAAACCTGTTCCCTTCTTCGAGGTGAGCGTCGCTCGCTGTTTTGTTCATGTAGTCATTGATTTTCGTCGTAGGGTCAGATGACAATTCGCATACATGAGGCTGATGGGACGCCTTACGAACATGTGCTTGACATCCGCACCCCATTTAAGCGTTACGAAGTTCCTTTCAATACCAAGTATAAGCGAGTGCGAAGAAACACTAAACGATACCTCGCTAGGCAAGCAGCTGCTCAGGCTGCAGCTGAGGGTGATGCTGAAGCGGCAGAGGCTATGGGTATGATTGACATGGGTTTCGGTCTGGAGATCTGGGAGAAAGAACAAGAGCGAGAGAACTGGAAAGTTGCAGACTGGACAGAGGAGGATGAGGCGGTGATGAGTGGAGCAACTTACGAGTGGATAAGGATGGACGCTGACTTTGAATGGATTGCCAATATCAAGTTCGATCAACCAGACTTTATGTGGGTTTCACAGCTGCAAAGAGATAGGGATGTCGTGGCTCAGTTGGAGGTGTGTGTTGTGTGTTCTTTAAGGCTTGTCAGATGATCATGATGAACTGAGTATACTTCAAGGCATTATGCGCCCTTGTTGAGAAGCCTACGGCAATCGTTTCGAGTACATTGACCAAGACCGTACTTGTGTCCAACTATTATTATCATATACGATGCGAAGCTGCTCTTGCTTTAGTGACAGTGAGTTCTAAGGCTAATTGTCGTTTCCTGTCTGACTCTTACAAGTGTGCGATTCGAAAACTGGATTTCATTGGTCTCTTCCATCTATTTAAACTGTTCCTTCGGTATTGCTATGACCCAGAAGATCCAAATCAAGATCTCTTTACTCATAATTATGTGCCGAAGCCGAACAATTTTTCTGAACTCGCTGAATACTTTGTTCGAAAGGTCTGTTTCTCTCTCCTGCTTGTTTCACACGAAGTTCACACCCTAGACTTCTTCGCTAGTCCGTCATTACAGCAATATCTCGAGTAAGGTTCGAGAATGGAAAATCTCCGTCAGTTGTCAGGCAGTTCCTCATTGACCAACTCCGTTACAATGACAACACTTCGAATCCTGTAAGCTCATTTATGCACATTTTTGTTAAGTCTGATTCTTTCTTTCCAAGTACTCCGATGGTTTTTATATATGTGCCGTTATATCTGCTGCCGCCTATGCTGCCGTTTCAGTTGCCCCTCCAGAGCGAGGAGAATTGCTACCTTCGGAAACCCGCAACGAGCAAACAGCAGAGGACAAGGAACTCATCAAACAAACCATTTCTGAAGTTGATAGATACCGCAGCATGGATCGCCTCATTCCTTCTCCTCACAATGTTGTGACCATTGCTGCACTGGAAGTGCGTTCTTTTCTGTCTTAGTATTTTGTTCTGCTGAGAAATATTAGTTCTATATGATTCTTGGAGTTTCTAATCTGATACCACCTCATCCCAAGGTTTTCTTCCCGCTGACAAGGTTAGTCGTTTTTTCTTGTCCTTTAAATATGAAAAAATGATGGTGTTTTTAGAGAAGGGCACTATATGCAAGTGCGACTAGCCGCCTTCGACGGCTTGTTTTTGACCAAGTGGTATACACCTGTTATCATGCGCTATATCTTATCAGTGATAGCCAACGACACCTCCCGAGTTGTCCGCCGCCATGTTGCCCGTAATGCTTGTTATAGTCTGGCCCTCCTCGTCCAGATGGGTGAGATGAAGACTGGCTTGAAAGACAATGAATCGCTTCTCATTGAAGAGGATGGAAATGCTCCGGAAAAGGCTAAAGAATCTAAGAAGAGTGAATTGGATGTTATGATCAAAATTTTGCGGAAGGACCGAGAAGTTGGAAAGAACGAAGCGTTGCGCGAGTTCTTAATGCCAATCGCCCTGTGTGTAAAATACCATGACATTTTGACCATCTTCCTTACCTACCTCTATAGTGCCTCAGACGCTGATTTTGAGGTTCGCTGGTGTCTTCTGAAACTCGCTGATCTTTTGATTAGGCCTGTGGAAGAAACTCCGCCATCAGTCAAGATTCACATTCCAAGCACACCCATCACGGAGACTGTCCCGCAGATCCCACCTGTAAAGGTTCCAATTAAGCCGCCAAGGCCAGTCAAGGCCGGGGGTCCTCCATCACGACACTCCAGCATTCAGTTCAATCTTTCAACGACCAAAGTCAAACTCCTGGGCAGTCCGCGTGTCCTCTCTGTTGATGAGTCAATTATTCCGTCACCTGTGGTTAAGAAGGCAGTAGCGTTTGCACCGCCTGCAACGCCGACACTCTCATCTGTGGCCTCTAAGACTAAGACAAAAGACGGCGCCAAGCTGCCAAGCAGCAAACGGCTTGGCAGGCCAGACACGAAACTCTCTCAGGTTCCCCGTGCCCAGTCTTCTGGAATGAACTTGAACGACTTGAAAGCATGCCGAAATGCTTTGAAAAAACTTCAAACTAATAAACATGCGTTGCTTTTCAATCAGCCAGTTGACCCAATTCGTGACAATGCACCTCGGTATGTCGTCATGCTTGTTGGGAATGAGCTGATCTAAGGCAATATTCTCAGTTATTTTGACATCATCAGAGAACCAATGGATCTGCGGACAATGGGTGCAAAACTCGATGCGGGAATGTACAAGGATAGGTTTGCTTTCCAAGCAGACTTTCGCTTAATGATATCAAATGCGAAGCTGTACAATGCGGCTGGAAGTTATGCCCACAATGAAGCCATCGCTTTAGAAACATTTTTTGAGAAACGTCAGTGTCGAGCATTCTGTGTCTTTCGAAAAATGGCTAAACATGGTATCTTCCTGTAGAATGGGCAATAATCAACAAGACACTCGAGGCCGCCGATAGAAATTATGCTATGCGGTCTGCCCGTGAAAAGCATACCAAACCATTAGACCAATCCACCTCATCTGTGTCAATCAAGTCCCTTGCTTCTACGTCCAACCCTCATTTGTCACCGCCTCTTCCCGCTTCGTCTTCGAGGCCTATCATCAAGCTCAAAGTTGGCCCTCATGCAAATTCTACTGCAATTCCTCCCAGTCAAATGTCCTCACCCCATGTCCAGCCCAGGAAGCAGAAGGTGTCCCAAGCAGTACCAACACCTCTTCTGGATGTTGAACAACCGCCTCCTCCCTATGTTGATGATGGTTCCCACGACATCTTGCAGGAAGTTCTTGCAATCGAAAGGCAGAAAGATGAGGAGCGCATGCGCATGAACTCTGAGCGAGAAAAGTCCGTTTCTCGTTTGAGTTTGAGCAAGAGGAAAAAGAGTGAGACTCTCGATGAGGACGACGACATTCTGACACTAGCCACTCCGGCCAAAAAGGAACGACCTTCTCCTCCCACGCCCAAACCTGTTCCCTCTGTTGAAAAATCCGACCCTTCAGTATCGATAGCCGTACCTAAGCCCCAATCTCATCCCAAGAATGTCAAGAAGGAGCGACTAGTTGACCCGAGGCCTGTAGCTCCAACACCACCTGTGGAAGTACTTTCTAAGCCTTCTAACAAGGGCAAAGAGAAAGAAATTCTTCCTCAACCAACGACTGGAGCTTCTTCTGCGCCTCCCGCTAAAGCAAAGAAGGTGCCTGCCATCCACGCCACTCCGGTCAATGAGAAGAAATGCAAAGACTTGCTCAAGATCTTGCAGAAGATTCCGGAAGCGGCAATCTTCAGCCGCCCCGTGGACCCCATCCTGGATGGTTGTCCAACGTATGTTGAGGTCTGCCCTTTGATCACTTCCTCCATTGACATGAACTAGGTATTTCGATGAGATCGTGCATCCAATGGATTTCGCAACCATGACTCAAAAGCTCACCGATGGGCGGTATGCGACGATGGAGCACTTCAAGAAAGATGTCGATCTGATTTTCAGCAATTGTCGACAGTTCAACCCCCCTTCCACGTTCCCAGTGACATGTGCTGATGCAATCGAAAAAGTTTTCAAGAAAGAATGGCCCAAGGCGATAGAGCGTAAGTTGTCTTGGACAGAAAAACGCAGTCTTCAGGGTTTAATGTCAACACTCATGAAAGAGTCGATGTGAGTCCTCACCGCATACTATTCTTTTGGTCTGATATCAAGCGTGTAGTTCATGGGTTTTCCGTGAGCCCGTCGATCCTGTACTGCTGGGTATTCCAACCTACTTTGAAGTCATTCCCCGGAAGGATGCACGGGACTTACGCACTATCCGTCAGAAGTTGGACAGTGACAAATATGACACTCTGGAAGCATTCGAAGCGGACCTTGACCTCATGATTCAGAATGCTATCAAGTTCAATGGTCGGGAGTCGGAAGTCGGGGAAATTGCTGTTCAGGTTGAAACTCGCATTCAGGATCTCCTTTCAGGCTTTAGGTCAGGTGGGACAAAGAAACGTAAAGACGGCGATAAAGGCACTCCGCAACCTTCGAAAAGGGTTAAGATCGGGTGATTAGTCACTAATATTAAGTATTATCTATAATACAGTATTGCATGGGATACAGTTATGCTATTTGTCCATTTCTGAATGCAGTTAATATTGACATACCGTTGTGAACTGTGGCACGTGTTATAGCCTACCAATCGGGCCACAGTTCTGAGAGGACATTCGGGTCCTCCTCAGGTGCATCTCGGTACTTCATCCATCGATCTGGAACCTGGGGACATGTCAAAAATCCTGACTGGTTTGCCAACTAAATACAGTCTTACCAGGGGGAAATATCGTTCCATGGCACTTATAAATCGTTGCCGATATTGTTTCGGCGTCACAATGGTAGGCTCTTTGCCCGCTCCCCATTCTTTGACCCAACTTTCAAGTTTCTTGTCCCAAGTGTATGTCCGAATGTAGTCTAAGAGAGGAATGAGTTCAGAATGAAATGGCTGCAAAGAAAAACATACCGACTATGCCAACCACCAATTCATTGTTCTTGCTATCAACCTGGAGATACCTCAGGCCAGGTCTGACACAGCAAGTGATTACTTACGCCACAAACGAGCGAGTAATCCATGACGTTGATGTCTACGAGGAATTTACTATCGTTGTATAAAGCACCACGCAAAATTCGTTTTGAGTGTTCTCGTAGATAGAATGGGTTCAGATGCGCCGCTTGATAACATTGTCAAACTTATTGAACAACTACGAGCCTACCTACTTACTTTCGACTAGATTTTCATCCAAAAGAACTTCGTTTTCTCTCCCTGTGGATTGGACGCGACGGTTGCGGGTGGATCCTTTCAGATCATAGATCTGTTCAAATAATTCAGATAAGAGAAACCAAATACATAAATACGATAATTACCTTGGTGAATCGGCGGTCATAGAAAAGATTCTCCATAACTAAAAGGTTCATTTGTGTGGACTTATTTTTTCCTGAACCCTTTCCTGTCCCGGTCTTTCGGAAGGTCAGCTTGTAGCATCCGAACACCTTCGCAAGAAGAGTTGGCCGCTACGAAAAAGAATCAGATTGTAAGTTCAGGGGCCAGTTGACTCAAAATAACCGTACATTAGCGGAAACTGCGGATGACATGTAGTCAAAATATGCCGGTGCAAAATTCTCCATCGTCTGAACTTCAAATCTTGAGAGTTCTTTGGCAATGAAACGATCATCTGATTGATCAAATTCAGCAGGAAGACCGGCTCCAGGAGAGAGATCAGACCTCGAGTCTTCAGAAATGCAGATCCGGATTTCCCTCCGCTGGCATTCCATTTGACACACCGTGACAAAGATTCAACCATGCTCTTCTCACAATCATAAGTACGTCGCAGGGCGTCAAACTGTTCGGGGTATAAGATCGTACAGCTTATGGTAAGACCACCACTTTCAAAACCTATTACGATTGTCAATTCAACAATTCAGAGTCTGCAGCTGAAAGATTCACTAATTGCCCAAGGTAATTTGGAGGACGGTAGCTTGAGATCTTCGGTAGGATCTGCTGAATCAGTAGAGTCAACATTTACTACACCCCACGTTGAAGTTGACTCTGCAATAGATTTGTCGTCAGGCATAAAGACCTCTCCTTCTGTGAGCTTAGGCTCGCGAGCTGTCTTTTTGTCAGCACGTGACTTGGCCAACATATCACGATATTGGGGGGAACTCGTATGATTTCAGCTATCGGTCGGAGCGAAAGTGGGAGCTTAGCTTACTTCAAAGCCAATGCAATGATCGATGTTGGTTCGTCTGTCCTTACAACCATCGACGAATCTCTGAAGATATGTTCTGGATCACTCATCGGATCATCGAATTCCGCAGGGTGACGAAGAGGCTGCCAGAGTTCTGATAGAGCCTTGAGAATTGATCCTGGCCCAGTTGATGGAGGGAGTTCCAGATCAAAAGGGGTCATCACGTCGGGTCGAGCTGCCGGGAACAGAGGGGAGGGAGGTAAAGATATATGCTCTGGTGGCGCGGTGGTAGGCATCTGTGTGACATGGGATTCATCTTGTGGGGGGAGGTCAGGAAACACAGACATAGCTGGGGTGACCACTGGGGTGACCACTGGGGATACTGTGGTAGATAGAGCAGCTTCTTGTCGCGATGGTTCTGAAGTTGTCAGGGGCGCAGGTTCCTGAGGGGGTGAGGTTTGCGGAGCAAATGATGACTCGTCTTCCACATCACCCCCTTCATCATCTGCTTCACTTGAAGAAGCTGAATCAGGGTCGTCGTCTCGAAGTGCATCTTTAACACTATCAAGCACTTCAACAGTGGCGCGAGCAGATGCCACGGGTCGAGCTGGTTTTCCGCGAATGATCCTGTATCGACTTCTGTTACGTTCAGACTCGCGTCCTAGTCGCTCGAAATTCTTCGCCATCGCCATGACTTTGCTATTCGCTCCGGACGGTCGGCGCAGTGTAGATTTTCCAGGGGTAGTGACCGTCCGACTGTTGAGCTTTTCCTTCGTGCGACTAACGACTCGCATCTTAGGCTGTTTATGAGCAAGAGCGAATTTAGGAGCTGCACTGGGAGGAGATGAGGGTCGACTGAACCGAATTTCTTTACCTTTGCCTTTCAGGTTGGAAGATCGTTTTTCGGGAGACGTTTTTCTCGAGGACTCATACGAATCAAACATTTGACCGGATGGGCCAGGGATACGGCTTCCATGGTTGGCGGATCTCCTGCTGTGCATTAAGTAGATGGGGGCGACATTGGCAGCGTAGCTTGATTCAAAGTCAGAAATTGAAGGCTTTTTCGCCAAGCCATTCTGGCGACCACGCCGAATGGATCGGCGCTGAATTATCGCTGTAAATTCTTGCTCGCTTTCTGAGGCTACGGCTCGGGGAGGTAGGGCACTCTTAGCCAGATCGGACATGGTTTTGGCAGGAATGAAATCCTGGTACTTTTTGACAAGCTCAGCGACGCTAGGCTGATTCATCGACCTCCGAGGCAATCTTGATGCATGAGGAGCCAGTATTTCAGAACTTTTTGGGTTTTCTTCCTGGAGCATATAAAGATAAAGGTGGTGATAAGAAGGCAATAGGTGAAGCAGGTATACTCACTACTATATCCTTGGAATGATCATCAATGAGCACATCTTTGCGGCGGGCACCAATAGTGGAGTCACTGGCATCGTCCGACCTCTCTGTCGCAATTGATTCATCCGGGGTCTCAGTCACGGTGGAGGTTGAGGGCTCTCTAGTTTTCTCAGCGGTGTGATTTTCAGGGAATTTCGTTGCTTCTAACTCAGGCTCCGAAGCGTCTGAAGCTGACGAAGTAGAGGGGTCGCGGTCGGTCCGTTTCTTGAGGAGTGAACCCTCTTCTGCCTCTGAGAAGATTGAAGTCAAAGAGTGATCCGGGAGTAGTCGTAGATTCTGTTTTTGGTTCTGAGAGGGGACCCAGATGTTCTTGACGGAACTGAATGCGGATGCTCGTTTACTACCACGGTCAACGGCCAATAAAGGTCTGGGCTTCGGTAGGCAGTCTAAGTCTTGTTGCAGCGCGACGATCTTGTCTTGTCTGAACGCGTGGACATGATTGAGTGCCAAGGTGTCCTTGGTTGCAGACTCCCGATAGATTTTGTTGATGAGACGACTGATTTCTTCTCTTTCAATCTCAGCACGGGAGATGAAGATATTTACCTCGGCATTCAATCTGGCATCTGATTCTTCGTCTCCTGTTGCAGCGTCGATGCTGATGAATCTGAGCTCATCGATTAGGTTGCTGTACCAGGTGAAATTGCTCTTGTGAAGTTTTTCGAAATCTGCATTGCGAATTTCGAGCTGTGTTTCTGACCGTACGTATATGCGAAAAGGCGGATATACAATTTCATGCATAACGACAGGGTCAGTTTGAAACCTCACAGTCATTCCCCTGAATGCAAAATAACGTATGTGATGTTGATATATATTGTGTTCACATCCGGCGCCTTGAACTAATTTGACATCAGCTGGGTAGAAGTGGAGTTCAAGAAATTTGGCAAAGGAGTAGCGCTGCATTTCAGGGGAGACAGGTATGAATGGCGTGGCAGATCCACAGACGCGACAAGCTGACCATGTAGTGATCAGATCGGGAGCTGGACCAAAGGCACGATTCACTATTTGACCCTCCCATTGTTCTACAGCAATGAAAAGGCGTGTCTCGTTGTGGACATACACCTTGCAGTGGCGATCCAACGGCTGATCACAATCTTTCCCCTCACATATCACTTTCGCATTGAAAAGTTGGCTGAGAGTCTCAACAACGGCCTTCTCTATGAACTGACCCAAGGTAAGATCATTCTCGCCGTAAAACTGCATATAGGTAACCTGGGGTGCAAAGCATGCCCGCTGGAGGCCGAGCCCAGAGGTTGGGATCGTATATTCCCAAAGTAGGATTTGCTGGTATTTTTCCACGACGAAATCATCTGCATTCTTTCGCTGATACCACTCCCATACCCGCCGATGTTCTTCATGCTTCCGTTTCAAAAGGTGATATCTACTCTCCAATATGATATCTGCCTCTGTTTTGACTAGTTCACGAGATTCCTCAATTAATGATTGTGACAAGGCTGGTATCGAGCTCGGTGTCTCGCTGCCTACGGGATTTGGGACAGCCCCTACGAAGTAGGAGCCCGCATCGGCCATTGCTTGCGAGGACGCGGATCCGGATCCGAGTGATAGAGGTATGGGAACGTCGAGCGCTTCAATTTGAGCAGTAATGTCAGCACGATCCGGGTCCTCAGAGGGAGGACACTCGACTGCTGTAGATCCAGATTCTTGCCGAGATATGTTTTGCGCCTGCTCTCCTTTCAAAACAACATCTTCTTCCCATGCTCTCTTTGCCGCCATTAGTTCGTCGTCTAGATCTTTCATTCTCTTGATTGGATAAGGAGGGGGGAAACGGAGTGTTGCAGAAAGAGAGAGAAAAGTGGTTCTGTATGGTTCTAGAACTTGTTCGATTCTACAAGAAAGGTGAAATTGCTCAGCATCATCGCTTGGCAAGTCACGTTCACTGTCCAGATCTTCATTCTTGCGCGATGGAGAGGCCGAAGATGGATCGAGTGTTCCAGAGATAGGAGTTGCCAAACGCGAGGCAGACAGGAATGCAGGATGTAGAAGTAATGAAGCTGTGTCAACGTTGAGACGACCAAGCCTTCTGGCTAGCGCGCAGGGAATGGCCTCGGAATTAAATGATGGGAGGCTGATCACCGAATCCTTCCAAAGATGTGTCTCGAGTTTGAGATTGCGGACGATAAACATCAAAAAACGAGTGACTTTCTTGACTTTCCGTAAAATTTCAATATTTCCCCCTCGTAGCAAAATTGTGCATCCTAAATCACCACTACAACCTTCAAAGCGCATATATGTTTTTCTTCTCCCTGGAATGAGTGGATGATCGAATGTCTGAATTCGAAAACGCGCACAATGACCGAGCCTAGGTTCAAGGGCAAGTTTATCTATGGATGAAAACTCATCTCCCTGTGTCATACGCGCTATCATGGCAATTGCACTTGGTTTGACGTTGCGGGCAACTGCGATGTTATGGCTGACTAGAGCATCAAGTGCAAGTCTTGATACCGTCTTCTCAACTAGTACAACGTGGGGCCTGAGTGCAGCAATGCGGCTAGCTAGATTTCCCAGATACTCTTTTTCTTGTCTGAGGATTTGGCCAAATTGCATGTATTGACCCTCTACTCGATAGAACTCAAGTGGAAATGTGATCAACATAATCCGTGGGTTGTTTTGAAGCCTCGACATTTGTTTGTGTGCAACGTTTTTCGTTATAACTGCTCCATTGACATACTCTGAGTCGGAAGGCCTCCCTCCAGGAATCTTCTTGATTTTGACATAGCGCCGTACGTCCATGTCCTCCCCTTGACGAAAAGGTAAGGAAACAAAGGCAAGTTCCCTGGCAGTACGCAAGGCCAACTTTAGCAGGGTTTCCTCCCACTTATTGACGCTCGGAATTTCTTCTTTCATGAGCATCTGGCGTAACATGATACGCAGATGCATCATTGACGCTAGATTGAGCTCCTGTGCATAGCTGAAGAAACAGACGTTAGATGTAGTTGGTAATTGAGCAGATATTTACGCTGTGCTTTCCCTGCGTGTCCTCCATCCCGGTTCCTCTGTTGAATATAGGGTGTCGATGCGGCTTTGAACGCGACTTCGAATGAATGGGGTGGCCACTTCAAATTCACTGGACTGATGAAACTGGTCATCTGAACTATCAGTTCCCTTGTCCGGAGAACTCATTGGAAATTGTATAAAATTAGTTGTTCCCGGTATACTGACTGGTGTTGCGGTGTTTGGTTCAGCAGGAGTTGTAGGCTCAATCGCGGTAGACAAATCTGATGGTAAATTCTCTGAAGCTTGATCTCCCTCTCCCTCCTCGGAAAGTGCCCTTCTAAAAGGTGCTGGATTGTCGAGGATTGTACCCCAGTTATCATCCTTCTGAGGAAAAGGAGGTGTCGTGACTTCTGGACTGCCGTGAACCTCATCATATATGATTTTACGCGTCTCGGCGATAGAATACAGGTTGAACGGTTCATCGGTACGACTAAAGAGCTGAGAAGCTGCGAATGGCGACTGGGGCTGTCCTAAACCAAACTGATGAGGTGGAAAAGTGATCGATGAAACCACAGAACGCCGATCGTCTTCATCATCTTCATCAACTTGGGCCAATTTCTCCAAACAGAGATTGCAAACACGGATCATGGTATTCTGACCGAATCGTGTTCCCTTAATGATGTTCGAGGCACAACGAGAACAAAAAATTTGACCTTGACAGAAGAAATTGGGAGCTTATTCACTCAATCGAAGTCTCACGTACCGCAAATACGACAGTGATGCTTTCTTCTCCAAGTCGTAAAGACACTTTTACAATCATAACACTCCTTGCAATTCTCATCATCCATCCAATAATCTTTCGACAACCCTGACATCGACGTCAAGAGCTGAATTCAGTGGCATCGTGAGTTAACATACCTTCACCTCGGAGCCTTCGCATTACCTTCGAAACAGAGCCTGATCGATGTAAACTCGTGGTAGTCCTGACGCTTCGTGCATCGTCTTGGATTGGGAAACCAGGAATGAATGTTCCAGAAGCTCCATTATCTCCTGCCTCATAGACTAAGGGAGATGTATTACGATGAGTGTAGGAAGAATCACATTCGATTGTGAACGTTGGAATCTCTGATTGCGCCGGTGTCAAGGATACGAGTGGAGGTGCAGCTTGAGCTGGGGCAGTGGATAGAGAGAGAGGCTTCTCATTTGTCACAGGTTTTGTGGATAAGGAGGAATTTTGGCTTGGAGCTGTTGTGTATGACATTCTGCGTTGGGAGTCTACAGCAGGGCCGCTGGGGGCGGCACTCTGATCTCGAATTACGGTGGTTGAGGCTGAGACTGCCGCTGTCGATGGTGTAAAGGTATTTTTAACCCTTGACAGAATCGAGGTGAAGGTATACGATGTCTGTTCATCTTCATCCTCCCCTGCAAAGGGATTGAAAGAGGTCAAACTTGTCACATCATCCAACATGCTGTTGCTGCGAGAGCGACTCGATTGGCCGCTATACGAGCCGACTAAGAGAGATGCAGACTCGATTGTGTGGCTCATGGAAGGTAGTGAAGGGCTTTCATAAAACTGTGTCGTTTGTCATCATCGCTCAGGAAAACTTAGTTTTGCTGGAGAGAAATGGAGAGTATAACCAGTCACGTGTTTAGCACAGAGGAACATAGTTTGCTCAACAATAAGATTTCATTTCGTCGTGTTGCGGAAACCACAGATTTGCAAGTAGTTCGGGATACGAAACTGCACATTCCGCGTCTTAGCACTGTAGTTACGCGACGTAAATGCTGACCACAAAAATGAACAATACTGCACCAATATTGCACGTGGCCCATAAGGAAATGCATAACTCGGTTGAGTTGAACCAAAACAAGCAGCACTGACTACTGTCTTCAATCTCTCTTCTGCACTCTACACACCATGGATGATGATGATGCTGATTATATGCAGGGATCCGATGATGAGGTATGTATCATCAACCGACTATACTGACGTTGTTTGAGGAAAGCAGGACTACGGCTTCGACTATTCAGACAACGACGATGATGAAAACGAGTCAAGAACTATTGATATCGAAAACATGTATTATCAGGCAAAGTGTGAGTTTGGCACCCTTCGCAGTGGACTTCTACTGGTTACGCTCACTGTGCCACCCCAGCAAAGAAGGAGGATAGCCCAGAAGATGCTCTGAGCGATTTCCAGACTATCGTTGAACAAGAACAAGAAAAGAGTGATTGGTGCATTTATTTAGATGTGTTTTTCGAGTTAGTTCTGAACGTCAGACAGGGGTTTCAAGGCGCTGAAGCAGTCAACTAAGCTCCTTTTTCTTATTCTACGGCGGCCTCATGATGCGTTGAAGACGTACATTCGATTACTAACGTATACTAAGTCGGCAGTGACGCGCAATTACTCCGAGAAGACCATCAACGGAATCCTAGATTATGTTGGAGGAGGGAAGGGAGGTCCAGTTGAGGTAGATATTCTGGAACAGTTTTACCAGGCGACGAAGAATGCGCTTGTGGAAGGGAAAAACGACGTATGTTATTGTCTTCCTTCACCCATCCAGACATACTTATAGTCGAAGCGTCTGAGCGTGAAAACAAATCTGAAACTGGCTAAGCTTTGGTTGGATCGCAAGGAGTATGTCCGTTTATCGGAAGTGAGTGAGTTTCGCTATTAGCTTGGTCTGCTCATGTTTCATCTAGCTCCTTCGTGACCTACACAACGCTACAACTGCCTCGAGTGATGGAGATGATCAGTCACAGCGTGGAACTCAGCTGCTTGAGATCTACGCACTAGAGATCCAAATGCACAATGAAACACGAAATTACAAGAAGCTTAAGGTCTATAATTCGCACTCTTTCATTCTATGACTTCGTATCTTATGTTCGTTCATTGCAGGAGATCTACAATGCTGCGAATGATATTCGTTCAGCCATACCTCATCCTCGCATCATGGGCGTCATCAAAGAATGTGGTGGTAAAATGTGGATGGGTGAACGTATGTAAATGACCCTAACATGAGATATGAAAGACTAATAATGCCCAGGACAATGGAATCGTGCCAGTGAGGATTTCTTCGAGTCATTTCGAAACTATGATGAGGCCGGCTCGCCTCAGCGTATCCAAGTCTTGAAATACCTTGTCTTGGCCAACATGCTTACAGGTAGCGAGGTCAATCCCTTTGACAGCCAGGAGACAAAACCGTAAGTTCGGTGCCTTTCTAGAGGAACTAGAAAATTCAAATTTACGTGTGCTCTCCAGATACAAGAGTGACTCACAGATCAAAGCAATGACAGATCTTGTCGATGCTTATCAACGTCGTGAAGTTCATCTAGCCGAAAAGATACTACGAGGTACGGTTGCCCAAGACCAAATTATCTGAGTAAAATTGAAATTACTCTCAAGACAACTGTTCTACAATTATGGATGACCCATTTATCCGGCTGTACATCGGCGAACTTCTCCGTAGTTTGCGCACCCAGTATCTTATCGATCTCATAAAGCCTTACACGCGCCTCGAGCTATCATTCCTTGCAAAAGTAATTGGTCTGTCGTCTCAGCTCCGTCCTGTATTCATCGACATTTGCAACAGCAATTGAATGTCGACACCCGAGAAGTAGAGGACCTCCTTATCGATCTTATTCTTGAAGGCAAGGTAGAAGGTCGTATTGACCAAGCTGGGAAGCGGCTCGAATTAGATTCCAAGTATGTTCTTCATTTTCCATCTACCTATATGTGTAGGCAGCTAATCAATGTCCTTCACCCAGACAAAGTCTGGAGAAGAAACGTTATGCTGCGCTGCAAAAGTGGACTGACGTTCTACAGATCATCCAGTCAGGAATTCTCACTAAAACCGCTGTTGGCGGTCGGCCAGGAGATCCAACGATGATGGGAGAGTTGTACCAGGATAGATGGGGCTAAGTGCTACGGTACTGCAATGTCATTACATCCTAAGTCTCCACCAGTGTCAGAAGGGCTGAAGTCCTGGTTTCCACGGGTTAGCCAGAGCACATTTTGTAGAGGAAAGGCGCAGACCTGTAGAAAACTATATAGGACGTTGAATGGGAGTCCAATCATAGTTCCAACCCGAAGGCGCAGATGTCTCTGTGGGTATACGGAGCTCTCGTGGGAACAGACCTCGTACTCTGGCTTCAACAGCTCGCAACTCCGACGAACGGAGCTGTTTTGCTAATTCTTGCTCAGATTTTGACCGAGCCCTCGGGTCCTCCTGCTTGTTAGCTTCTAAATAAAGTCGAGTGTCGATTTTCTCCAACTCCTCCATTGCTCTTTTCATACTCTCGAATTTTCGTGCTAACTCAGCTTCGCGGCATCTGCGAATCTGACGCTTGTGAAGTAACCACGCACGCTCTATAGTGTTGTGTACTTGTACGGATGGAATTGCGTGTTGGATGGCTTGGCCGACATCCGGCCGCCATGTACCGGTAGGTGACGCACGGTTTCGGATGTTATTGGGATAGAGGACACGTCGGATGATTTCTTTCTTCGGGTCTGTCACTGCCTCCGACCTGGCGGCATAGTAACGAATAAGTGGGGACGAAATTTGCAAAGATCTGAAAAGCTGGCTCCCCACGAGACGCATTGCAAATGGCATTGCAGGAAGATTAGAAGGATATCCTGGGAAAGCATTCTCTCACGATCATTTACCTTGTATTCAAGCTTGCTTTTAAATTAAAAGCCCAACATCGAACTGTATGGAATAAAATAGCGGCTGGGTCTAATGACATTGTGATTCAGGCTGACACTGGCAGGTGACTCAGCAAATGACCCACTCCATTTGTATAACCATTAATCCAAATTAATCAGAGACTTGAGTAATAGTTGAATAAACATTTTATTCATACTCGTGACTGTGATCAACACAGCATGACTAAGTGATAATACACACCACTTGCAATGAGTTGCTCAAGTGTCATCTTTGTATATCAACCTCAGTAAATACACTGTCTCCAAGCTGTACACTTGTTGTAAGGAAATCTCACTTATTATGTTGTAGCAACTACTGCCAAATGTTGTGACAACCACTAGACACAAAGTCCAATAGCTACACAAGCAAGTAAAGCTCTCAGTAGGCAATCAAGTGGGAAGAGAACTCAACAAGGAGTTTTTGCTAAATTAGAGTCCTTTATATACAAAACATGCTTGGTCTGTGCTACCAATAATTAAGCCTGCCCTATTGTCTATGCTACAACCT
>Ga0157363_1000893_pt1 | contig 23882 bp, 26 predicted proteins | sample AttsexASBM1_FD_111477 | JGI IMG/M metagenome (GOLD analysis project Ga0157363, IMG submission 111477) | Fungus gardens microbial communities from leaf cutter ant in Ribeirão Preto, State of São Paulo, Brazil - Atta sexdens ASBM1 | ecosystem: Host-associated > Fungi > Mycelium > Unclassified ... | reverse complement strand
GTGCAAAAACGGAGTGTGATTGCGGAGCTAAGTATGTCAAACACAGCTGAAATTATCAATTTCCCGCACAGAACCGAACAACCGGGAGGTCGTATGGCCGACCTGTCGAACGGGTATACCAAGGTCGCTAACGAGATCCAGCAGCTTAAGCCTCGCCTGAGAATGTCAGGCCGGGAGTGGCAATGTTTTGAGGCGGTGATCTGGCTTACCTACGGCTGGAACAAGAAACAGGACCGCGTTACGAACACGGTTATCGCTGAGCTTACAGGGCTGAGTGATTCCCACGTTTCTGATGCGCTCAAGTCACTCGCAGAACGCAAAATTATCTTCAGTCAAAAGCAGGGCGTAATGAAAACGGTCGGTATAAATACTGACCTTTCAGCCTGGATTTTAGACAAACCGAAAACGGGAAAAGTCTTCCCGAAATCGGGAAAAGTGTTACCGAAAACGGGAAAAACCTTCCCGGAAACGGTAGACACCCAAGACTATAACAAGAATAATATTAAAATATCCTCGTCTCGGAATTCTGACGAATCCCGAAACCAGAAAGCTCAAAAGTTTCTCTCACGCCATCCAGAAGCTGCCGCCGGGATATACACCCCGGCAGGTAAATCATGGGGATCCGCTGACGACCTCAAGGCCGCACGCTGGATTTACGACAGGCTTCTCACCGTCAACGCATCGCTATCCGAACCAAACTGGGCTGAATGGGCAAACACCATCAGGCTGATGCGGGTCCAGGACAAGCGCACGCACTACGAAATCTGTGACCTGTTCCAGTGGGCCAACAGGGATGAATTCTGGAAAGACAACATCCTGAGCCCTTCAAGTCTGCGCAAGCAGTGGGATCAGCTCACCACCAAACGGCTGCGCGCAACCGGAGCGGTAAAACCATCCCGGGGCGGTATTGACCTGCATAACACCGACTGGATTGACGGGGTGCTGGAATGAAAAACCTTGCCGACAGTATTCGAAATTTTGACCGGGAACAGGCACGCCGTGTGGCACACAACATGCCTGAGCAGTACACCGAACGCGAACAAACGCAACAGGTGGCGCAGATTATCAACGGGCTATTCGTACAGCTGGCGGCCGCGTTCCCTGCAAGCCTGGTTAATCGCAGCCAGGAAGACGTGAACGAGATCCGCCGGCAATGGGTGCTGGCCTTCAAAGAAAACGGGATCACCACTCTGGAGCAGGTTGAAGCCGGGATGCGTGTAGCTCGCAGCCAGGAGCGCCCATTCCTGCCTTCGCCAGGCCAGTTCATCAAGTGGTGCAGGGAAGGGCGCTGCGTGCTGGGGATCACCACTGCTGACGTCATGGTCGAATACTGGAAGTGGCGCAAGCTGGTGTTCCGGTATCCGAGCAGTGAACAGTATCCGTGGCCTAAACCCATTTATTATCACATCTGCCTCGAACTGCGGCGCCGGGGAACCGATGGCCAGTTGAGCCATAAAGAGCTCGAGCGTGAGGCCAGCGACATTCTGGATATGTGGGAAAAGCGGGTGCTGGCCGGGAAACCGATTCCGCCAGTGCGTCGGGCGCTCGCCGCACCGGTATCGCCGAAGGGACCAACCCCTGCGGAGCTTCTGAAAGCCAAATACGAGCGGATGAAGACCGATGGGAGGCCAGAGCGATGAATTGGTCTGCTATGAGCGAGGAATGGACATTGCTAACAGCCTTCTGTGTGAATTATCAGGGAACACGTCAGATTAATCGACCCTTCCCGCAAAGAGCTAAGGCTCTGGCATCTCGTGCTGTTCTCCTGGTATAACAGCCAGTCGCAGGAAAGTATTATTGAATGAGGCACAGGCGCGACTTGCGCCGTTACAGTCCCATCCACAGCGCAATTAACGCCAGCAATGCGGGCAGCGCCTGCACATAAAGAATTTTCCTGCTGGCGGTGATTGCGCCAAACAGACCCGCAATCAGCACGCATACCAGAAAGAACAGTTTAAAATGGAAACCACCGTCGCCCAGCCACAGCCCCCAGAACAATCCCGCCGCTAAAAAACCATTATACAGCCCCTGATTGGCGGCTAGCACCCGGCTGTCTCGGGCGAAATCAGCGCTGAGATTAAAGGCCTTGCGGCCTGTTTTCGTGTCCCACAAAAATATCTCAAGCACGAGAATATGGATGTGTATAACGGCGACAAGCGCGATAAGGACGGAAGCGATCATGAGCCACTCTCACAAAGAAGAACGCAATATCAACAGTATATACTGAGCAGATGGTTTGCGGCGGCCATTATGCCGTAGCCGATACCCGTCCGGCCGCGCGCCACCAGACAACTAATGCCGCAAGCGCCACCCCCCCAAGCGTCGCAAACGCCATGCGCCATGACGAATGCGCGACGATGCTGCCCGCTAGCGCCGGGCTGAACGCGGCGCCCGCGCCCTGCATCAGCATAATCACGCTCTGCCCCGCGTTGATGTGCCCGGACCCGCGTAGCGTGTTAACAATATAGCCCGGCACCGCCACACCCAGGATCCCGGCGGCGACGCCATCCAGAATTTGCACCGGAATAACGGATAACGGCCCGGCAAAACTGGCGGCCAGCGCGGCGCGCACTGGCAGTACAATAAGCGCAATCAGGATAAGCCGCCGGTAGCCATAGCGCTGCGCCTGCACGGAGGTCAGAAGGGCGACCGGGATCATCACGCATTGCGAAATCACTACCGTCGCCGCAGCATAGATTCCAGGGCTCCACAGGCTGCTGCCTATAGCAGCCACGCGCATGCTGAGCATTGGCAGCAGCGCAGCGTTTCCGAGGTGAAACAGCAGCAGTGTGATGCCGGTCGTCAGCAGCACCGGATGGCGCATCAGCACTGACAGCTGCGGCACCACCTGCGCCTTATCGCCGGTTTCAAGGCCGCGCGCCGCGTCATGATCGATATCCTGCTCGCGGATCGCCAGTACGCTAAGCGCGGTGAAAACCGCCATGCCCGTCATCAGGACAAAGACCGCGCCGATGCCCCACAGCCACATCGCGCCGCCTGCCAGCACTGCTGCCACCATATTGCCGCCGTGGTTGAACGCCTCGTTGCGGCCCATCTGCCGCGTGAAGCCGCGCTGGCCGGTGAGGCCCAGCGTGATCCCCGCCACCAACGGGCCAATCAGCGCGGCGACCAGCCCGGAAACAATCTGCGAAAACATCGCAATGCTGTAACGGGTGCTGTACCAGAGCATGAGCGTCGCCAGCGTGACCAGCGCGCAGCAGGCGAGCAGCAGCAGGCGCTTTTTGCGCGTGGCATCGATCATAATCCCTGCGGGCACAGTCGCCAGCAGCGCCGCGATCCCGCCTGCGGTCATCACAAATCCAATATCATCCGGTCGCCAGTGCTGTTCAGTGAGATAAATGCCGAGAAAGGGGCCAAGCCCATCGCGCACATCCGCCAGAAAAAAGCTCATCAGGCAGAGCGCCTGTAGCGATCGCAACATCTTCATTCTTCTCCCTGCAAAAGGTGGTAACCCAAGATGATGTTATCATATTGTTATCAATGCATTATGGCAGCATTGAAAAAAGGCTCGGAAATTAAAACTAACCAAATGAAACGGGCAAACGGTTGTGCCCGACGTCAATAAACCCGCAGCGAGCAACGCTTCATTTGAGAGGTTATAGTGACCCTTTCCCCGTTGAACAACACTGATGGTTGTTAACTACTTCCGCTTCTGGCACATTTCTCTCGCTGAACCCTCAGCTTCACGACGCTTTCAAAATCAATGTTGGTAGGTTGTAGATCTTAGCGATACTAACTTAAGCTAGCACTCGGGATTTTTTAGGTAGGGATTTGGTTATGTCAGTATCGAATCATCTTAGCTGGGGCGGGCTTGTCGCGCTTGGCGGCGCGCTGTTGGTAGGATGTATTCCGTATCCGCGAGAAAGGCCAGGGTATATCGACCTCTGCCAAAGCGAGTATACCTTTACTGTCGATGGCCCAAACGGAAAGCAAGAGATTGTACTAGAAACCTATATCTATGATCACGGTATGCCCGGCAACTATATGCCTGATAAACGCAGCAGTTTCACTATTCCGCATGTCCAGGGGCCTGAGGCGAGGCCGGAATTTTATGTCCAGTTGATTGCCTATAACAAAGGTCGTCAGCGCCCTTCTCGTCCGGGAACTACAGGGCTGCCAGCAGTACCGATTTTTATCGACACTCGTAATGCCTATATCGACTTGGGTGATGGTAAACAGCTTAGCGCGCGGCCAGAAATTTACCTCGGCACCACATCATTCCCGTACGATTTTCCGGAAGATAAACAGGGATATGCAAGGCCATCGCCTTACGACATTAATAGTGATGAAGTACATCGCAATGTCCCACGAATTACCAATAACGATGACTACGGCTCAGCGTATGTAGTCTTTAAAATTTATGACGGCAACGCGAATACGAAATGGGCTGTCCATTTAGGCGACCTTGACGTCAATGGCGTGAAAGTGGCGTTACCCGCGCTGAAACTGTGTTATCAGCCAACGCTGAAGTGGATTGGTATTGAGCCGCTCATGCGTCCATAAGTACCGCCTTGGGTAATCCGATGACATCCGCTAATGTTTTTTCAGGGATGTCCCTTCCACAAGTCATTCCAAGGCTTTGCGGCCGTGCAACTTTGAACCTGGCACAAATAGGACAAGCTCAGAGAGCTGTAGGTCCACTTTGTGCGAGGAGCGGACGTTGAATATGACGACTATATGCTCTGTGCCTCAGGTGTTCCCTGATGGAATACCAATTTCCATTGCCCGTTCTCAGAGATTTCCCAGCATGAAGAACGAAGGGATGCATGACTTCCATCTGGATGGACCGTTCTGTAATGCAATATTGCGAAATTATCTCTAACGATGATAAGCCGGAAATCACTACTAAGAATAGCTGGAACGCTGTCTTCCCCCGAAAGGGCTTCAATAGTCTGTACACGATCAACTAATACTCCTGAGCGCGTTATTTCGCTAAATCTGTCATGGAGTATCTGTTCAAGCCATTTCCGATCTTTCCGCCTGCTGCCATGAAGAAAACATTCGAGTCTTTTTAACGTATCCAGTAGCATAGTATTTGCCCTCATCACAATCGAACATTAACTCTTAAAGTGACAATCGTTGGGATGCAACTTCCGTCCTCTGCACAGATCTAATGTGAAATGCGGCGCTGTTGATCTGCTATGAGCGTGTTAATCATCAAAATTACACAGTATCATGAATGGAATAATACGATGAATATTAGGACAAGATTAGCTCTACCCTCTGATATAAAGGGTATTTTTGACGTCAGGACTTCGGTTAAAGAAAATCATCTCAGTCGAGAAGAAATGGAGCGGATGGGAATTACCGAGAGCGTTGTCACCAATATGATTGAAAAAAGTCGCTGCGCATGGGTTGCTGAAGAAGGTGGGAAAGTGACTGGTTTTTCAATGATTTTGCCAGATGAAGCATGCCTTTTTGCGGCATTTGTTCTACCTAAATATGAAGGCCGAGGTTTAGGTCGCATACTTGTTGGACTCGCAGAACAGGAAATTTTCAAACATCATGAGGTGGCTTGGCTTGAAACCGACAAAAACAGCCGCGCGGCAGGATTTTATAGGCGGCTGGGCTGGATTGAGAAAGGAAATGTTAGCGAATCCGATATTAGATTAGAGAAACTTCGCTGCACTTGAAGAAGACCTCTTTCGTAAACGTCCGCTCCTGGCACAAAGCTGACGTCTCAGCCTGCGTATGACCGTAAAAGCTACCTTCACGTGATAAGCCGCTTCGGGTAATGACGAGGCGCTTTTGCGACATGCTGAAAGACCTACTTCGATGTTTCCTGAAAGCCTGATTGCCCAGGCTAAACGACCCTTAGAAAATTCTATGGCGAAATAGTCACATAAGTCTTCTCCACGTGTGTTATAACCGAGTTTCAAATCGCCACCACTGGCGGTTAAGAGGCATCTCATGAAACTACGTATCACAAGAGCAATCGGCCTCAGCAAGTTCTCGCCACGTTGGGTTAAGGTTATCTGTTTACGGTTGACTAAAAACGATATTGAGCGCTCCCTCAACGCGCTTCTGGCTACAATTGATGAATCTGAACTTTCTCCAGAGCAAGTCAAAGCATTAAGGGAATGTGTTGACAGAATTAACATGGCAAGGGGAAAGGGGATGCAGGCGTGAGCACTTTTGATAAAAGGTAAGCCAACACTGTATTTGCGCGGCGCGTTTGCTGCGCAAGTATCGCTGACCGTTCGATACCAGCTGAGCTTTTAAAGCCAAATTTAATTGGTTCAATGCTGGTGGGAGGGGATAGAGATGAACTGGTTCCTGTGAGCGAAAATGAGGCCAACAATCTAAGCCTGCTCGGTTTAACGCATCTTGCTGAGTACTGAAGCATTGCCTTTGCACCCGCCGGGCCCGCTGACTTTTCCCTAAGTATTAGTTCACCCACTTCCAGCTTGACACCTACCGAGTATGACTGCGTTAATCCTATGAAAAAGTAATAAGTCTACAAGTTCTTTTTAACATTCGCTGAATTCATTAGATTCTGGCCAGAAGATCTTCAAATATCCATTTTTATCATATTTTGAAAAAAGATTGCCCTGGAAGCAAAATATCCCAGCGGATTCGAGCCACATCCATTCTTCTGTCTGCTCGACTCCTGTAGCACAGATTCTTATTTCCAAAAGTTCACAGCAGCGGATTAAGCTTAGGAGTATAGCCTGCTTGGAACCTTCTTTATGTATATTGTGTATCAGTTGCGGGTGTATTTTGAGCTTCTCAGGCTGGAATTTCGAAAGAAACAATAAACCTGCATTACCCATACCAAAGTCATTAATAGCAACGCTTAATCCGCAACTTTTGAGTATCTGCACTGAATGCGCGAACTCATCAATTTCAGGGATTATTTCGCTCTCTGAAAACTCAACTATAACTTGTTCTGGGTATAAGTTACTTTCTCTGATAAAATCGAGCAATATTTCAATCGCATCAGGCACCCTCAGTAAGGTTAAAGGCAGGAGTGTTATTGATACTCGTTGTGAGGAGTTAATGAACTTCCCTGCGATTTTTAATAAATCTTTCTTCGATTCCAAATCAAAAAATAAATTATTAGCTTTTATATCGTCTTTGTCTGATTTTGCACTCAAGACAAAAGAATGAATCTGGCTAGCGAGAGGATCTATAACTGCATGCATGTCTTGGATTATAGCGGGATCGACCGATGATACATCTATTTGCTCGGATGAAAAAAACCAACTGAATCTATCAGGAAGTACATAATAGCTATCTGTTTCAGCCGAATCTATAAATGTACGGAAAAACCTTAAAGCTCTGTCGTTGTAAAGCAATTTATGTTGGGTTGTTCCACGTTGAAGAACCCTGTCCAGACACTCGTCTTTACTGAATAGTCTTATATCAATTAATTCCATGCCGGAGCGACCAAATCGTCGATAGGGGGCATAATCGGATAAGAGTTCTACAATGTTAAAGTGAAGTGTATCCAGACAAATCTTTTTATAGATTTGCATAACAGCTACTTCATCACCTTCAAGAAGCTGTAGGAAATGAATCCCATTGAAAAGTAAAACACCAGTTACTCCCGCACGTTCATTTCGGGAATTGGCTTCACTGACCATGTCAATAATGGATTGAATTGGTGCATCAGCTCGCAGGTGGCTTCGGTAGATGAGAGTAGTAAGCATAGTTGCACACTTTTAAGGATTTTCTTCTAAAGTAGCATGAGAAAGGACAGTTAGTGCTATTTTACTGAAAAAATTTACAAAAAAGAGTTCTGTGACCTTAAAATTGTCTATGAAGAGTAAAATGCTTCACAAAAAAACCATTCAATAAACATGGTTAAAGCCCGCGAGATATGTTTGGCTCTGCAACATCAAATCGCCTGGTGTGCACACGTGACAAAGTAAAAATTAATTCTAAGATTGTGGTAGTAAAAATGATTACATGGAGTTTCTAATGGTTTTTATTGCGGCTTTAACTTTATCTTATCTTCTGTGCGTAGCGGGCCTTATCTTCATTTTGCTGGAGTTAGTTAGCATAGGCTGCAACCCTGAACGACATTGAACAATACGTGCAAGAAATTCAGCAAATCATTGATTGAAAGGCTCTTGACCTCAAGTTAACTTGAGCTTTTAAGATGGCGATTCTGGAGATAGTCAAAGGATTAGCCTAATGAAAGAGATTGATGTCGGTTTTACGCACGTTGCGTTTGTTGTTAGAGATTTGGATAAAAGTATTGATTTTTACGGCCGTTATGCTGGCATGGAAGTCGTACACAGGCGAGAGCCTGACCTTCCGGAGGCACGTAAAGTCGCGTGGTTAAGTGACCTAACTCGCCCTTTTGCGCTTGTTCTTGTCCAGGTTGATGCTGTGACTGACACCCCTTTAGGTAATTTTGGTCACTTGGGAGTAGCTTGTTCAAGCATTGAAGAAATCGACAATAAAGTAGCGATGGCTAGGATGGAGGGCATCTTGCGAAAAGAGCCGGTTCAGGCAGGGGAACCGGTAGGTTATTATGTCTTCTTCGCTGATCCTGATGGTAACACACTTGAACTTTCTTATGGTCAGAAAGTCGGGATCGAGGCTTTTCGTCATTATGATACAGTGCCTGCATCTCAGTAAATTTCGATAACCGGTTGGATTACATTACGCTCTGGTAATGTTTCATATCGTTTTAGAGCTTGCTGACTAATTTGTTGTTAGTAACAGCAAGCTCCATATTAGCCTTTACAGATTTTCATTTTATTGATCTCATTTCTAAGCCACAATTTAGTAGCGAAACTGCACCAAACTCCGCTGAAATCTATTCAACATAACTATTGTGTAGACCTCCAAATCTGAGATCTGCCCCATATCGTACTTAAAACATATACCTGTAAGCCTGCAGGCGATCCATCCTTCTAACACTCTTTAATCGTTGCAAAATCCGTAAGATATGTTTATAAATATACTGTATATGCATACAGTTGTTCGTTGCGGAGGGAAAAATGAAAATCGAGTTAACCATTGATCGCATGAAGAAACTTCCTGTTGGAGCTATACCTGCGCTCGAGTCAGAACTGCTCAAAAGACTTAGCAAGCAGTTTGATGGTTGCCAGATTACGATTAAGCGTGCCAGCAATGATGGGTTGACTGTTTTCGGAGGCGACAAGAAAGAGGTCGAACATATCGTGCAGGAGACCTGGGAAAGCGTGGACGAGTGGTTTTATTAATCGCGTGAATTTCACTGGAGCAGTTTCAAAGAGTATCGCTGTTTGCGTTCCCCTGGCTGTTCCCGATTACTGTTTACCGCGTCAATAAGTCGCTCTGGGGGAAATAGTGTGTAGTGCAGATGCCTTTAATGCAGATGATCAATGGTACGACGTGGTCAGAAGGGCCGATAAAGCAGTTATCTATAGCTTCCCGGCGGAAGGGAGATATCTGGTTCATCGAGTAAATGGAATAGTTTCATTACGACCGTTACTCGAAGAGGAAGAAATCTTCACTCTCAACGGGTTTATGCAATTTGCAAAACGACTGGGGTACCGAGTTACACCACCGTCTGATATTATTCTTTCATAGGCCTGAACACCCTATACCTGATGCGCCACGGAGAGAACCATGGCGCTAGAATTACAACTTATCAAACACCACTCAGGAATACTGATCCCGGCTACGCCCGAGACCAGCGATATCCTGCAATCCAAAACCCGACTTGGCGATGTTCTTGTTGCCGAGTTCAAGCGGTTACGTAACCCTGCATTTCACCGACGCTTTTTCGCGCTTCTCAATCTCGGTTTTGAATACTGGGAACCGACCGGCGGGGCTATCTCTAGCAACGAGCGGAAGCTGATCACCGGCTACGCCAAGTTCCTGGCTTCGTATGGCGGGAAAGAGGGTGCGCTGATCGATGCTGCTGAGCAGTATCTTGAGCAGGTTGCTTACCGGCGCGTGACGAATGGCATTAGCCTGTGTAAATCCTTTGACGCGTACCGTTCTTGGGTGATTGTCGAGGCAGGGCACTTTGATGCCATTCAGCTACCTGACGGAACACTTAAAAAACATCCTCGTAGCATCTCATTCGCAAACATGGACGAACTTGAGTTCCAGCAGCTCTATAAAGCTGCGCTCGATGTCCTCTGGCGCTGGGTCCTGTCCCGTTCATTCCGCAGTCGCGATGAGGCCGAAAATGTCGCCGCGCAGCTGCTTGGCTTCGCGGGGTGACGGACATGAAATATACCTGGTTTCATTACACCGACTGCAGCACCGAACAGGCCGACGAACTGGTTAAGCGTTACAAAGCGCGCGGGGTACGAGTTGAGCGTAGCCTTAACCCAGATTACGTGACCTGGACTGTCAGTGCATTTCTTCCAACCTCAAATACACCAGCGCGCCCGGATAGCCGCTGGCGAAACCGGATGTGGAGGTGAGTGTGAGAACATATCAAATCACTTTGCCCTGGCCACCGAGTAACAACCGGTATTACCGGCACAACCGCGGGCGTACACACATTAGCGCTGAGGGCGTCGCGTACCGCTATGCCGTGGCCAGTGTCATTCGAAGCGCTAGGCTAAACATCCGAACGGCTGCACCACTCAAAATCCGAATTGAATGTCACATGCCCGACCACCGGCGCCGCGATCTGGATAACCTCCAAAAAGCTGCATTCGACGCTTTAACTAAGGCGGGATTATGGCTGGATGATTGCCAGGTAGTCGACTATCGCGTTGTGAAGATGCCTGTCGTTAAGGGCGGGAAATTAGGACTCACCATTACCGAGCTGGAGACCGCATGAATCTTGAAAATACCCTCAAATATCACTTCGCCAAATCGACAATGATTAGCGACTCTCCGCGTGGTACTGCGTCAGACTCATTAACCGGAACGGATATTATGGCCGCTATGGGCATGACGCAGGAACGGGCCGCCATGGGTTATAGCGCTTTTCTCGGGAAGATGGGGATCAGCAATACTGACCGGGAGAGGGCGATCGAGCTGTTGGCTCAGTACGCGCTGACTAAGTGCGATCGGGTTGCGGCATTACGGAAGCTTGATGCAGAGATTAAACCACTGGTAATGCATCAGTTGGCCACCTTCGCGTTCGAAGACTATTCCCGCAGCGCCGCCAGCGTGAAGCAGTGCGATGTCTGCAATGGGGAAGGGTTTGTTGACGCTGAGGTTTTCAGCACGAAGTCTCACACTCCGGCAAAAGAGAAGAAGTTCGTGAAGATGTCCTTGCTCATGAGCGTCGAAGATGTTCGACCTTCTGAGTTCGAGATTCGCAGACAGGTCAGGGAGATAGCGCGCGTTCTGTGCCCTCAGTGTAAGGGCAAGAAGGTAGTAAGTTGTGCCTGTAGAGATTGCCATGGTCGCGGAAAAGCCATTAATCAGGTTCTTACTGAACAGCGGGGAGTTCCGATTTTAGCTGATTGCAAGCGCTGCGGCGGACGTGGATATGAGCGTATCCCCTCAACTAAGGCTTACGCCGCGGTGTGCCAGATAACGAATACAATCAGCTTGGATACCTGGAAGAAGTCTGTTAAACCATTTTACGATCAGCTAATCACCAAGTTTGACATCGAAGAGGCCTGGGCTGATGCACAGCTGAAGCAGATAACAAAGTAGGGCATTATTTTATCGTGAGCTATTTACTTTTCCCGAATCTGTGGTAATTTTGCTCCAACGATGGGTTATTGCCTTCGTTTAAAGCCCTGCGGTTAACCCCGTAGGGCTTTTTGCTTTATAGCAATTTAAGAATTACTAAAACCATACAACCCCGTAGCAACTTCTAATTTCCCAGCCATGCTGGTGGGAAAATGGAAGAGGGTTTCTACTGGCTACAGCACAACGGCAGAATTCAGGTAGCCTACTAACACCGATGTTGTAACCGATGACCTTTAAACGGGCCAGTTGATAACTGGTGTCTGGCATCTGACGCAGAGAGAGGACATTTGCCACAACGGAGAGGCAGAGATGATTGAAGGCCTTCTGCCTGTACCATTTAAATGAATATATTCATCTGATTACGTGGCAGATTCTTCATACTGCACATATGCTTTTTAAGCATCCTGAGTAATGGATGTTTCTGAAAGCATTTTGTGGTGGATCCCCCTAAGCGGAGGGGCGATTCAGCAGGACATTTCTCCAGAGTGTCCAACCAGCGCGCGGAAATGAATGCTGTGATCATTTCCACCGGGAGGCACCCGGCACCACTCCCTCAGTTATTGCCAACTTAGCTATTTATGCCTGCTTTTCCGAGCAGGCTTTTTTTTCATTTATTAATCATCCATTGACCAGATGAATGTTTCTTGTTTTAGTTATGAATGTGGTGAATCCCATCTAAGCGATGGGGCGTCTGGTTAACTGCTATGTGCAGGTATGCACGCGACTTTGACGACCAGGGATAAGTCACCGGGAGGCACCCGGCGCCACATCCTCAAAAAAACGTTTTGTCGACCACCAGGTTCTGAATCGTCATATACACTTCTAAATGAAACAATTTAAGAGGTGAATTATGAAAGAGGGATATTATTGGATTAGACACAATGACTGTGTCCAGATCGCCTACTTTTCGCACGGTAAAACTGAAGATATGGTTACAGGAAAAATAATCAGAGGCGTCTGGCATCTAACTCGTGGCTACGATCTTTGCCATAACGGTGAAGCGGTCGTTCTGGAAGGCCCCATATCCCCACCTTTATGAACATAATTTGAAGAACACAGGCTGCCTCAGGGTGGCCTTTTTTATTTCCCCTCAAATTTACTGAGAGGATTCACAGCAATATGAGGGGGGCCGATGTCCGATCCATTTTCCGGCACGGGGCTGGCCGGTTTAGCTTTGACTGGAGCCAGTGTCTACGGTCTATTGACCGGAACTGACTACGGTGTTGTTTTTGGTGCATTTGCGGGCGCCGTATTTTACATAGCGACAGCGGCTGACCTGAGTGTGTTACGTCGCCTGGCATACTTCTTCGTGTCGTATATCGTCGGCATTCTTTGTTCGGGGCTGTTGGGTTCAAAACTCACATCCTGGACGGGGTACACCGAGAAGCCTCTGGATGCTATCGGTGCCGTAATAGCTTCTGCGTTAGCCGTTCAAATCCTTACGTTCCTGAACAAGCAGGACATCGGCTCGCTGGTGGCGCTGATAACGCGCCGGGGAGGTTCGGGTGGTACTAAATGACCCAACAGCAACTATCAACGCGCTGCTCTGCGCCGGAGTTGTGATTACTCTGATGTTTTATCGCCGTGGAGATTCGCGGCATCGGCCATGGATTTCGCGTTTAGCCTGGCTGATTACCGTCACCTACAGCGCTGTACCGCTGGCGTACCTGTGTGGGATTTACCCGCATTCATCATGGGCCACCATTGCGGCAAACATCATATTCCTTTCCGTGCTGGTGGCCGTCAAAGGCAACGTTGCACGTCTGGTTGATCATCTGAGGGACTAATGAACCAAACACAATTTCAGAAGGCGGCTGGTATCAGCGCCGGGTTAGCTGCGCGCTGGTTTCCGCATATCGACGCCGCTATGAAGGAATACGGCATAACCACACAGCTTGATCAGGCGATGTTTGTTGCCCAGATGGGGCATGAAAGCTCAAGATTTACCCGTGTGGTGGAAAATCTTAATTATGCGGCAGAAAACTTGGTGCCGACGTTCGGCAGCCACCGCATCACATCACAGCAAGCCGCTGCACTTGGCAGAACGGCAACGCAACCGGCAAACCAGAAAGCGATCGCTAATCTGGTATACGGTGGTGAGTGGGGAAAAGAACACCTGGGCAATCAGGTTGCCGGTGATGGATGGAAATATCGCGCTCGCGGGCTGAAACAGGTTACTGGTCTGAGTAACTATCGCAGTTGTGGCCAGGCGTTGAAACTGGACCTTGTAACCCACCCGGAACTGCTAGAAGAGGATGAATACGCCGCGCGCTCAGCCGCATGGTTCTATGCCTCCCGCGGTTGCCTTCTTCATTCCGGCGACGTTGAGCGCGTGACACTATTAATCAATGGCGGCCGCAACGGGCTGGAAAAACGCCGTGCGTTGTTTAACCTGGCGAAATCAGTTCTGGTATGAGGTGAGTGTGGGTATCGAGACAATAATCGGGCTGGCCGCACTGGTCATTTCCGCTATCGCCGGCGCTTTTGGCCTGGGCCATATTCGCGGCACCAGCAAAGCAGAAGCCAAAGCCGACCAGCAGCGAACCGAAGATAACGCAGCGGCAATGGTCGCAGCAGCCGAACGCAGGGTAGAAACAACGAAAGAGGCCAGCAATGTACAGCAGACTGTTAATCATATGCCTGGCGACGATGTTGATCGCGAGCTGCGTGACGAATGGAAGCGTCCCGGCGGTGGTTGATACCGGTTGTGATTGGGTGAAGCCAATCTTCCTGACGGATCAAGACATCGACGTTCTGGACCGCCAGACGAAGAAAGACATCCTGGCGCATAACAAAGCATGGAAAGCAAATTGCGGGAAAAAATGAGCCTCATCCCTGAGGTTCGGACACAGTCTCTCCTCTGGACTTTAACCGTAGCAAATATTGAGGACTCCATAATACGAATGGACAATTCTTTGGGGGGAGATAATTAAATGGCAGGGAAAAGCTTGAACAAATCAGGGTGGCTCATCCTTGAGCACACGGGTAATCCTGAACGACGACTTTACCTGACATAGCAAAGTCTGTGTAAGAGTCTAGAAAACAATGAGTATTTATCAAGGCGGGAAAGGAAAAAAGTCCCTTCCGAAATGAAATCCTGCAATTCGGAAGGTAGACCAAATGGCCATCATTACAAGGAGCCTTGGACTTTAAAGCAAAGCGTCAGATAAGTATCGGGCATAAGAAGAAATGTTTTAGTGCGTGATTTTTAATGGGGGATTAATAACTTGCGTGATAGTTTTTGTCGCGATTTTAATAATTTAGTCATAGATTGCATAAAACTAAAATTTTGTACTAGATTCGTATTACACAGGTGAATCGATACTTTTGCTATTTGGCTGAATCCCCCTCTGCGGCGGGGCAAGCAGTCGCTGTTGCACGTAACGTTTGCGGATTTGTAGACTGTGGCAAATTCACCGGGAGGCACCCGGCATCTGAATGCAAAACTAAAGGAATAGATTAAACATCGAGCTGAGTGTGAAGTGCTATTACATTACTGCTAGACCCAGCCAGCTCTGTCCGAACTGGCTTTTTTTATGTTTTTGCCAAAGAGAACTCTGTGATCTGTTTGCATCTTTGCGACGGCTGCATGATGAAGAATAAGCATTAGCAAAGCGATAAAGAATGACTTACATACACTTATCGTTCCGCTTGACCTTCGCTATGAACTTCTCTGTTATAGACAGGCCTTCGGCGACTTCGGAATCTATTACGAAAACGCCGTGTTGGCTTATCAATTCAAGTAGAGTTTCGTAAGTCTGAATGAGGGTTAAAAGGTTAAAAATTACTTTTTGGTCATGATTCGTGGGCGAATGATTGCTGGTGATTGTTTGATGGACAATCCACTCGAGGTTGATTTTGATGTTTTCAACATCATGATAGCTATACATATTTCATGTGCTTAAATCCTCAAGTCAAGATTTTTTTGAGTTGAATTCGTCACATCTCATGGAGTGATTTCTTGAGTATAGGTTCTTACCGATCATAACGTCTTGCTATTTGGGGGAGCTGTAGAAGCTGTTCCTTATGACATCGCTGTTACTGGCATATTCCCTAAAAGTAGTGTGTTTAGCATGTTTCAAAGCATGCCAGCATCGCTAAAGATACAATATTAAGCTCAATCCATCTGGAAGTCTGTGATTTTAAAGACAACCTTTGAAAAAAGATGCTTTACATTTATCCCTGCATGGAAGACCTGACAAAACTGATGTTAATAATTTTTCAATCAGCTCAGTTAGGCTTAGTTAAGATGATTTACAGACTTAGCCGCTGTTGGCCATCATCGAGGAGTGTAACAACAACTTCGCGAGCATAAGGCAGATAGAGCTGGAAAGAAAAAACTAGGGATGGCTCGTCCTTGAGCACACGGGTATTCCTGAACGACGACTTTACCTGACATAGCAAAGCCTGAAATTAATTTTAGAAAACAGTGGGTAATTATCAAGCGAAGCGAGGAAAAAACATCCCTTCTGAGACAAGATCCGTAAGTTCAGAAGGGAGACCAATCTGGTCATCATTACAAGGAGACTCGAACTATAAAGGAAACTGTATGGGAAACCAGACATATTAGAATAACTTTCTGATTTAAAGAGTTTTAATTTAATATTAATTAACCTGTTAAATATTTAAGCAAGGCTTAAATTTTTTAGTTCAGATACGAAAAATGTTGATTTTATACTAAATTAAAAATGCACATGCGAATCGACATTTCTGGCACTCAGTGGATCCCCCTATGCGGAGGGGCAAGCAGTCGATGCTGGACTAACGTTTGCGGACTTGAGGACTGTGGCAAGTTCACCGGGAGGCACCCGGCACATGAGTGAAAGATAAGGGAATATATAATTTGTCGACCAAGGTTTGAATCACTACTTACTGCTAGACCCAGCCAGTTCTGTCCGAGCTGGCTTTTTTTTGAAAAAATGCCCCCACGAGGGAGGCTACAGGAGTCTCAGTTTCACATGCTCTTTTTATCGATGTTTCCCTGGAGTTGGCATTCTCCAGATCAGAGTCACGTTTAGCCTGGCACTTAACTGGGACTTAACAAGCGTAAGCGGTTTGATTGAGGAATTAATTAGATTCAGCTCAACTGGTTTTGGCCAGTAATTGTAAAAAAAAGCCCTCCAGTGGAGGGCAGCTGAAAAACGGCTAGTTTCGTTTAAGGTGCTATTTTCTCTGGTATTGGTAGGAGCCAGTTCAGAGAATCTTAAGGATGGACGCCATGGCTGATTTAACAAGCGTAAGCGGTAGTAATTAGGATAATCCTTAGGCAATCATTTAGGATTGAAAGTAATATCGAATACTCTGGCTAACTGTAGTGCTGACACAATAACGGCTAAGGTATAGAGTTGAGAGGTCTTTATGGAATGAGGATTAAAATGAAAGTTAAAATGATTGTCGCTGTTATGGCTTTTGTTTCTTTCGGTGCTTTTGCCGACGAGGGGCAGTATCTTTCTGACTTCGCTACTGCAAAAAGCACCTCTAAGAGCTACTCCGAGCTAATCAGCAAAAACAAACTACCTACATGGGTAAAGAGTGGCGGCACGAGCACACCATCAACCGAAGTTACAGTTGCAGGGAAAAAGTATATTGCTCTGTCTGGATGTAAACCTCATAGTTGCCCTGAACAGAATATCGCTGTTCTTTACTCACCTGATAATCGTGAAATCCATGGTGTGTTTTCTGATTTCAATGCAGAAAAAAATCGTGAGACATTGACCTGGCTAAACATGGATCCGATTGATTCTGGTGCTTTGAAAAATGCGCTTTTCAATCGCCTTTACGGTAATTGATACGCTCTAGCTTCAAACTGGCAGCATACAGTTTGAAGCTAACAAACACTTAGCTCTTGGCAATGAGCTTGCTGAAAAACGCTCTCACATCGCACTATCACTCCGTTTCACTTTGGCTATGAATGTCTCTGTAATGGAGAGGCCTTCTGCGAGTTCGGCATCTATTACTGATACGCCAAAATCCTTTATTAAATCAAGAAGTAACTCGTAGGTTTGGATGAGCTCAAGAATTTTGTATATGGCTTTTTGGTCGTGCCTGTTTGGCAACTGAGGTACAGCAGATGATTGATGTACAATCCATTCGAGATTGGTTTTGATTCTCTCTACGTCATCGTAGCTATACATATGTCATGTGCTTAAATCCTCATTTCAAGATTTTTGTGAGAAGAATTAGTTAAAGCCATAATTATTGAAGCTGATTAATAACATTTAAAAATTATATCAATTTAGAGGTGACAATGGCTAAGCCGGACTGGGGCGAGCTGCAGAAGCGGTTCCTGTCTGATCACGCTGCTACTGGCATTTCCCCTAAGGAATGGTGCGAGACACATAAACTTAATTATGTTACAGCTCGCCGTTACATCAAGAAATCTACTGCGCAAAATACAAAAAAAAACGCGCGAAAGATAGTGAGTCGTGCGCAAAAAGAAAAATGCGCAGGCGAACTAATGGATATTGATGGTTTGACGACTCAGCAAAGGCGCTTCGTTGGTGAATATCTGAAGGATGGCAATGCTACACAATCAGCTATCCGTGCGGGTTACAGCAAGAAGACTGCTGAACAAATCGGCTATCAACTCCTTCAGAAAACTTCAGTTGCGCAGGTTATTGCGCAGCAGCAGAAAGCCTCAATTGTGCGCACTCTCGGCAGTGCCGATGAGGTACTCGAACAGATGTGGCAGCTCGCTACCTTCGATGCAAATCAGCTTTCGCAGTATCGCCGCGGTGCGTGTCGTTACTGCTGGGGTTTCGCTCACCAGTATCAGTGGCGTGATGCCGTGGAGTTCGAAGAGAAAAGACTTGAGGCCGTTGAGCGTGACAGACGTGAACCCGAAGATTCCGGCGGGTACGGTTACGACCACAACCGAGAGCCTAACCCTGAATGCCCACGCTGCAACGGTGATGGCATTGGCCAGCCTTACTTCGCTGACACAAGGAAACTTTCCCCTGATGCTGCGCTGGCTTACTCCGGCGTCAAGCTGGGTAAGAGTGGTGTGGAGATTACGGCCATCAGCCGTGAGCGAATGTTCGAAGCGGTAATGAAGCGCCTGGGCCTGGCCGATAGCGAGTTTGCGCAGCGACTGCAGCAGATTGAAATCGAACGACGGCAGCTTGAGGTCGAGAAACTCCGTAAAGAGCTGGCCGGTGATAGTGAGGACGATCAACCAACCCCAGTGCAGATCAATATCAACGTAGTGGATGCGAGGGCAGACGATGGGGATCAGCCCGACACTTAACATTCCTCAGGCGCGCTTCCTCGCGATGCAGCACAAATTCAAAGCCTATGTTGCCGGGTTCGGTTCCGGTAAGACGTGGGTGGGTTGTGGCGGCATCTGCAAGGGGATGTGGGAGCACCCTAAAATCAACCAGGGTTATTTCGCGCCGACGTACCCGCAGATTCGTGACATCTTCTACCCGACGATTGAAGAGGTGGCCTTTGACTGGGGCTTGAACGTCAAAATCAACGAGGGAAACAAAGAGGTTCACTTCTACGAGGGGCGACGGTTCCGCGGGACCACAATCTGCCGCTCGATGGAGAAGCCCGGCTCGATCGTCGGCTTCAAAATCGGTAACGCGATGGTGGATGAGCTGGACGTCATGGCGGCTGCCAAAGCGCAGCAGGCCTGGCGAAAAATCATCGCCCGTATGCGTTACAACATTCCCGGTCTGAGAAATGGAATTGACGTCACGACCACGCCGGAAGGGTTCAAATTCGTCTACCAGCAGTTCGTTAAGACTGTGCGGGATAAACCGCAACTGGCGGCTCTGTATGGACTGATTCAGGCCAGCACGTTCGACAATGCGAAGAATCTACCGCCTGATTACATCCCATCGCTGCTGAGCTCTTACCCTGACGAACTGATTCAGGCATACCTGCGCGGGAAATTCACCAACCTCAACAGCGGGACCATTTACCACACGTTCAACCGTAAGCTGAATAACTGTTCTGATGAGGTTCAGGATGGGGATCCGCTGTTTATCGGCATGGACTTCAACGTGGGGAAAATGGCCGCGATTGTACACGTTAAGCGAAACGGCCTGCCGCGCGCTGTTCGTGAACTGGTGAAGGTCTACGACACGCCGGCGATGATTAAGCGCATACAGGAAGAGTTCTGGCGCTATGAGGACGGTCGCTACGTGAAGAGCCGGGAGATTTATATCTATCCGGATGCCTCTGGCGACTCCCGCAAATCGCAGAACGCCAGCAAGACCGATATTGCCCAGCTCAACGATGCTGGATTTAGCGTCATCGTTGATGATGCCAACCCGCCGGTTAAGGACCGCATCAACTCGATGAACGCCATGTTCTGCAACGCCAACGGCGAACGCCGCTATCTGGTTAACGTGCAAAACTGCCCGGTCTATACCGAAAGCCTTGAACAACAAGTCTGGGCGGCGAACGGCGAGCCGGACAAAAAAGCGGATAACGATCACCCCAATGATGCTGGTGGGTACTTCATCGTGAAAGATTACCCGATCGTGAAACCGGCATACTCAATCACCATGGACACCACTTTCTGATATGGCAAACGACGACATCACCTGGGTTCGACCAGAACACCGGGCGGCTTCTGCTGCCTGGCGGAAATACAGGGACTTCTGCAAAGGAGCTGAGGCCGTAAAGGCGGCGGGTAATACGTATCTGCCGTATCTCGACCCAACCGATAAATCCACGCGTAACCGCAAACGCAACGAAGACTATCTGAGTCGCGCGGTGTTCTATGCCATTGCCGGCAACACTAAAATCGGCATGCTTGGCATGGCATATCGAAAGGATCCCACTTTTAACGGCCCGGAGAAGATCAAATATCTGTTAGACAATGCTGACGGGGCCGGCACCAGTATTTACCAGCAGTCGCAGCTGGTGACCGAGAACGTGCTGGAGGTTGCGCGAGAGGGCATTTACGTCGATTACGCTGAAGCCTCCGATGAGGCGATCATCCTCCGCTATCCGGCAGAGAACATCATCAACTGGAGAACAAAGCGTATAAACGGACGCGATCAGCTGGTGCTGGTGGTCCTGCGCGAATGCGTAGAAGAGCCGGATGGTTACGCTTACAAGGATGAAATCCAGTACCGCGAGCTTGCGCTGGAAGAAGGGAGGTTCATATGCCGCGTATGGCGCCGGGCAGGTGGCACAGCAAGCGGAAACTACACCGTCGACAGCGAATATCATCCTAAGCCCAAAGGAAAGGACTACTGGGATGAAATCCCATTCACCTTTGTCGGCGCCCAGAACAACGATCCCACTATTGATGACTCTCCGCTGGCTGCACTGGTGGAAATAAACCACGGTCATTACCGTAACAGTGCTGACTATGAAGACAGCGTGTGGTTCTGTGGCCAGGTGCAGCCGTACATAACCGGGCTTGATACCAACTGGCGCGATCACCTCGAGAAGAAGGGCGTGAAAATTGGTTCCCGATCACCGCTTTTGCTTCCCAAAGAAGGCTCTTTTGGCTATGCCCAGGCGCAACCGAACATGCTGGCTAAAGAGGCCATGGACAGTAAACGCGATTACATGGTGCAGCTTGGCGCCCGGCTGATTGAGCAGAACGCCACGGCGAAGACTGCGACGCAGGCGAGCGGTGAGCAAACATCCTCAACATCGGTGCTCGGTATCTGCGTTTCAAACGTTTCTGAGGCCTATACGCTGGCGCTTGGCTGGTGTGCGAAATACCTGGGCATTAAGGGAGAGTCGACGAGTTACACCATCAACCAGGAATTCATCGCGAAGGTTGCTGAGTCGGGCATGGTGACGGCAATCGTCAATGCCTGGCAGTCCGGTGCGCTGCGCGACAGCGATATGATTCGCGCACTGCAGAAGCTTGACCTTATCGACCCGGCAGACAGCCCGGACGAAGTGATTGATGCACTTCGCAACCAAGCCCCCATATTGACCGGGGGCTGATATGGCAACAGTAAACGAAAGCTTGCGCGATGAATCAATCGCACATTCCATCTGGTTAAGCCGCTACGCCACCGGCGTGGCAAACCGGATGGTGAATTTGCTTAACGAGACGGATGCTGACCTGTCGGCACGTCTACTGGATGCGCTGGACAGATTGCCTCCTGAGAGCTTCACCGTTAGCCGTCTGCAGAGTTTACTGGGCAGCGTACGCGATCTTAACCATCAGGCCGTAGCGTCCATGCAGGCAGGGATCGAGAGTGAGCTGGTGGCGCTTGCAAAGAACGAAGCCAGTTATCAGCTGAGCCTGTTCGATTCCCTTCTGCCTTCACAGGTCCTGTCTCACTATCCGCTGCAGGGCATCACCGCCGATATGGTGTATGCCGCGGCGATGGCGCAGCCCTTTCAGGGGCGGCTGCTGAGTGAGTGGGCGGAGAATCTGAAATCGGACAGGCTGGCGCGGATAGTGAACGCCGTCCGCAGGGGGTATCTTGCCGGCGACACGGTAGAAACAATCGCGCGCAATGTTCGTGGCCACGCCAATAAAGATTATCGCGACGGCGCGCTGCAGATGAGCAGGGCAAACGCTGCCAGCATCGCTAAAACAGCCGTGAATCATCTGGCTGCCACAGCACGCAACAGCTTCACCAGTGCCAACAGCGATATCGTGAAAGGTAAGCAGTGGCTGTCAACGCTGGACAATAAAACCAGCCACGACTGCATTATTCGTGACCTGCTGCGCTACACCCTGGATAACAAACCGGTCGGGCATAAGGTGCCTTACCTACAGGGACCGGGGAAGATTCATTTCTGCTGTCGTTCTACTGAAACCCTCATCCTCAAGTCGTGGCGCGAACTCGGCATCGATATCGACGAGATGGACGAGGGGAGTCGGGCCAGCATGGATGGACAGGTGCCAGGGAAAACTTCGTATCTGGAATGGCTCGCGCGCCAGCCGGCACAACGCCAGGATCAGGTTCTGGGTGCCGAGCGTGGCCGTCTGTTCCGCGCGGGTGAAATCGACCTGGCTGATATGTTCACTGACAAAGGCGAATGGATCAGCCTGGAACGTCTGAAGCAGCTCTCAGGCACAGACAACTAACAATCACATCTTACTCCACGCCCTGGCATCCGCCGGGGCTTTTTTATGGGCGAGGCCCGGCAAAATCCCGAGGGGAAATTATGTTAATTCGAAACATGCTTCTGAAATATAACGCACCTGAAAGCGGCGGTGAGGGCGGCGGTGGCGGCGGTATCGAAATCACTCCTGAAATCCAGAAGCTGATTGATGAGCGCGTGACCAGCGAAGTCACTGGCCTCAAAACGAAAAATAGCGAACTGCTGGGCACCATTAAACAGCAGAAGGAAAACCTGTCCCGATTTGAAGGTATCGATCCAGACGCGGTGCGCGGCATCTTGCAGCGTTTTTCTGACGACGAAGAGGCGAAGCTTATCGCCGCCGGAAAAATTGATGAGGTGCTCGATAAGCGCACCGAGCGACTGCGTGCTGATGTCGACAAAAAGATTAAAGCAGCAAATGACCGCGCGGACAAAGCCGAAGCGTTCTCCAACAAATTCCGGGACCGCGTCCTGGGTGATGCAATCCGAGCTGCAGCCGCGAAGACAGGCGCGCTGCCGGAAGCATCCGACGACCTGATCCTACGTGCCAAAGGCACATTCCAGCTCAACGACGAAGGCGAGGCCGTAGCAGTTGATGCAAATGGCGATGTTCTGTTCGGGAAAGATGGCAAAACCCCACTAAGTCCGCTTGAGTGGGCGGAGTCACTCAAGGAGACGGCTCCGCACCTGTTCCCGCGCGCAGAAGGCACGGGCGCGGGCGGACACAAGCCAAACGGTGGTGGCAGCCTGAAACGTTCCGAAATGAGCGCCAGCGACAAAGCGGACTACATCCGCAAGCATGGCCAGCAGGCCTTCCTCAAACTTCCGAAATAAGGGATTTAAACCATGGCAACGACTGTTAATACTGACCTGGTTATTTATGATGACCTGGCCCAGACCGCTTTTCTTGAGCGCCGCCAGGATAATCTGGAAGTGTTCAACGCTTCCTCCAACGGTGCGATTTTGCTGGATAACGAACTGATCGAAGGCGATTTTCGTAAGCGTGCTTTCTACAAAGTTGGTGGCTCCATTGAATCGCGTGACGTGAACTCCACCGATAAAGTGACGGGCAAAAAGATTGGTGCCGGTGAAGCCGTATCTGTCAAAGCACCGTGGAAATACGGACCGTACGAAACCACCGAAGAGGCTTTCAAACGCCGCGGCCGCTCTGTAGACGAGTTCTCCGAAGTGATCGGCACTGATGTGGCTGACGC
>Ga0157363_1000892_pt1 | contig 23882 bp, 18 predicted proteins | sample AttsexASBM1_FD_111477 | JGI IMG/M metagenome (GOLD analysis project Ga0157363, IMG submission 111477) | Fungus gardens microbial communities from leaf cutter ant in Ribeirão Preto, State of São Paulo, Brazil - Atta sexdens ASBM1 | ecosystem: Host-associated > Fungi > Mycelium > Unclassified ... | reverse complement strand
TATATATAAATAAAATATATATATATATATATATATATATATATATATATATATATATATATATATATATATATATTCCAATTCAAGTTAGGAGTTCAAGATCAATACTAATCACTCTAAGACTGTTAAAAACGATATTTTCAAATGATCCTAAAAGGATCATTACTGCATTATTTGTACTGCACAGAATATTTCTAGATAGACTACAGAGCATACATAGATAAAATTATGTTAATGATCTTCGCAATTTCTCAATAAATCATTCCTCGGTATAACTAACAACATTAGGGAATAATCGTAACAAAATGAGAGATAAAATCGAACGATACAGACTACATAAGTATATCTAAGTTAGAATTATGAATATTCAGTTATTCCTCTTATTATTTGCAATAAATCATTAATCTTAATCAATTATTCATTCTCGTGATATATTACTGCTCCTGTACACAATGTCTGATAATATTAGTTTGACATACAACATGTATTAATACATGTGCAAAAGGTAATCTGAGCTACATTAAAACTTGAAGAGTAGATCATCCTATATTCCAAAGGAATGATTAAAAGAGAGCATGTACAAAGGATTCGTCATTTAGCTTCGAGATCAACATGTACAGGAATATATGCAGCTATAATAAAAATAAATTCGTGTGTTAATAAATAAATAACAAACATACATATTATAGAGTGTGATGTTTAGTGGAAGACTGTATTAAGGGTCGATATATAAGAGATTAAACTTTTTGTCTTAAACTTTTTAGAAGCAAGGGTTTCAAGAATACAGTTGAAATATTGGGATTAGAAGTTAGAATTACATTATTACATTGCATTAATAAATGAAAATGATATTATCAATAAATAAGATGACTATGAATGAAGTAATTATATTTTTCATAATAATCATGCATATAAAATGGCAATGGTTATATAATAAAGAATATAAAAACTATAAAAAATTACCATCAATAAATAGCATAATAAATAAATGTAGAAAGAATATACAGGTGTATGTATAAAACAGACTAGAGTTTGATGATTTAAAAAAAGTAAACATTGCGCGAAGTATCTTCACAGAACTTTTTTGTGTATCTATTCATCGAATATTGAATATTAACAAATTTTTTGTTTTATTTAATATTTTAATAAAAATGTATAGCAGAAGTATTGATAATGTATAAATTAACACAGTAATAAAGACACTGCATTAAAGACACTGTCAAACAATAAAATTAATTATTCAATGATTAATCTTTTTATGTATCAGTTCTAAATAACTATGTAAGTATTGCTACGCTTATGATACGAACTGTCTTAACATAATTTCACATACGAAGTCTATATAGAAATCTATTAAATATTAGTAATTCATTATAGATACTCATCAATTTATAATAAAAAATAATGGACAAAATAACAGAATAAGATGATCCGTAATTATTTTTTTATCTGATGTATAATGTAGCGATGTTAAATTTTGCAATACTCACAACTGTATCCTTCATTACCCTTAATCTACAAAGACTTCCGTTTACATAAGAGTGCTGGGCAATATTTTATAATTTTCAAATTAAATAATTTTACGTGAGTACACTACAATGTTAATTTTTACTATAACAAACTGCTAAAATTAGTTTTACTATTTTCTACTTTGGAATACTAAATTCACAAGGCATTTTCTAACATATGTGAGCACTTCTAATATACAAATAATCACGAAAAAATAAATCTTTATTTATTTATGATATATAATAATCCAAAATAATAGAAAATTTTAAAAACTTAAGGAAAGAATGACAAAATTTATAAAATTTATATATTTTTCATTTTATAATATAAATTTTCATATCTTTTGTAAAGAAAATTTGCTCAAATTAACTTATAAGTTAATTATTTAATCATTGTATTACCACAAAATCTAATCCTCTTCTAAATATACAATATATTAAGAAAATAAAAAAATCATAGTATATATAAGAGCTTATAAATTAAATCTATCTTTTATTATTTTTTAGTCTCGATCCCACAAAAGAAATTAAAATAAATTATTTTAACAATTAAGAACATTTATTTCATTCTTTTAATTGAACGAATAAAATAAACTTAACGTTCATATTAATGTATAGTACGACTAAAAGTTCAAAGTATATTTATTAATAAACATTTATTAATAAATAAAATTAAATGAAATTGTAATGCAATATTCATACAAAATATGACATATTAGCAAACGCTGATCACGGTATTTAGTCAATAATTGCAGAAATGTTATGTAGAAGATGTTCGAACTTTTTGATTACCTTGTGATAACTTTATAGTATATTATATTGTATGTATGTATGTATGTATTGTATGTATGTGTATATATGCATACATACAGGGAATAAGCAAAATAATGTAAATATTTAGGAAATACTTATTTTATTAATAAAATGTTGATTTATCATTTGTTTTAATAGATTTCTATCTTTGTTAGAATAGAATTGTTTAAATAGCATAAGAACAATGCAATGTTATACTATTGATCTAGAATATTTTTTAATTGTTTAGAAAATATTGGAGGAAAAAATCTTATTCTCATTTTACTCTTTAAATAAAAAAAAATTACGAATAATTTGATGATACATAAATGAAGCGATTACTTAGCTAGAAAAAATATTAAAGTTTTGGAGAACAGAAAATAATTTTGGAAAATAGTAAGAAATAAATTTCCTCTTCTAATATTATTTATATAAGCAATTGAAAGATCTTCTAAAGGATTACATTGGCAACAATTCAAGCATTGTGTGACTCTATTTCAAAACATGTATTAAAAGCAAATGATGGGCTAATTTCTTATTAATAAACAATGTATTTCTCAGGTGTTTATATTATTTTGTTTATCCTTTATATCATATTATATACGTGTGTCTTTGTGTATGTACATATATGAATTCATACGATAACATGTTTGATATTTTCCATTTACTAACTTGGATGCTCAGCACTCTTATCTAATAACGGATTTAATTTTATACACAAACAGTTGAAGAAGAATTAACGTATGAGGCAGGTAGCACAGATACGTTGAGGCCCGATGCAGTCATCGTGGCAGAAGGCACCACACTGCCGACAAATTACCATGGCTCCTCGCATATTACATTCACACGGAGGTGGCGGATCGCCGCCAATTATCATGCCGGGTGCACCAGGTTCCGCTCCGCCTGTCACTCTGCTATCCGCGCCTCTTGCTTTCAGGGTAACAGCCTGATGGGAACCCTCCCCAGCGCTGGCCGGTCTTCCTCGAACTAAATGAACCCCAACGCCCATTCCTGCAATCTGCGGCGGTAATGGAGGTGCGGATGATGCTCTCGGTGCACTGTCCCCAACTCCCGTCCTTTGTACAAGTATATATTGCCCGAGACCGTTACTGGTGGTGGAACCAAGCTGCGCTATGGGAGTGCTTTCTGTAACCTACAAGGCATTGAAAATTTAATTAAGAAAATCATTACAAATATTTTACGCAACTTGAACTGATATATTGCACGTTCAAGCTACTTTTAATCGACAATAGAAATATATTAAACAAATAACATTTCAATTAGCACTCTAAGTCTGTTTGCGTAAGTACGTTTGTTCATGATCTTTGTTGTCAGACTTGTATAAATAAATTTTTGTAGCATTGTACAAAATCATTGCTGCGTCATTGCATCTGGTAATTACAGTCATACTATCTCTACTGCATTTAGAAACCCAAAACTAATGTAAAGACTTGTTTTTTAGGTACCTGTATGATACCGAGATCATCACAAGAGACCCGCGAGATTAGCACTGTACACACAAAAAAGGATAAAATAGTATGCGTGTACGTCAAAATATTCAGTACATATATTTCATATGATGAGAAAAATATTAAAGGATATAAACTCAAATAAAAGATATATTTATAGTAAAATATGTGTTTTTATAGTTATTTACTGTGATGTATTTCCTCAATTCGTTTTCGTAAAATTTACAATTTTAGTAAAATTTCATCAGGTCTCATTTGTTATAAGTTTTGTCTCGTATTAAGAATGAACTTTTTTTTAATTTGTTTCACGACAATGTTAGATTCACAAAAAGAGAGAGAAATTTGATATTAATATACTTTACCCTTGATATGGCAAGTAATATGTGCAGAAAATAGCACAAGTAAATATAAATCTAAATGGCTATATTAACAATTAATATATGTAATAAATGCTAATACCTCCGTTGATGCAGCTTGACGCGCCGATGCAAATACATGTCTCAGCATAACTGCTTGCGTCTTATTTTGAGCTTGTTTATTATGTTGTATCGCTTGCTGTGTTTTCTGGGGTTTGACCGTCGTCAGGGTGCGACCACCAGATTTGCTGGTTGTGAATGCACCATCTCCTCTAGCAAGTAAACTTGGCGGTGGTTTTAAATGAGCCTTCAATTGATCTCTATTCGGTGAACTTTGTATGACCTGAAATAATATCAGTGTTCCTACATTTATCAATGTAATAGCGCATCGCAATGTAATAAATTCATATCTTTATTACATTCGCATATATTCTAAATGGGATACTAAATTAGTTTACCGCTTGACATATCTGATAGCTGCGCTCTAAATTGACAGCACCCGGAGGCTCTTTGGTGGAGCTTCTCGATCTACCTCCTTGTTCTTTATTATTATTCCTAGAACCTCTATGGCTGCCTTGATTAGATGCACGCGAAGGTCGTGATGATCGGTCGGTGACAGTTAGAGATGGTCCAGGATATTGCTGTTGTGTCTGCTGCTGTTGTGTTTGCTGCTGTTGTGTCTGTTGTTGTGTTTGTTGCTGCTGCTGTTGTTGATGTTGCGGCACAGCCGCAATTTGTCGAGATTGAACAGAAGTAGCAGTCTGATGTTGAATAGCAATTGAATTTTGTGCACGATTCTGAGACTGTACTCCCACCGTAGTCGGGAGAGTATTTTGTACTTGACTTTGCGTTGCAATGGTGTTCTGATTCACGTTATTACGTACATTATTATTTTGAGTATTTATTTGAGTAATGGTATCTTGCGTTTGTATCATGTTAACTTGTGTAGTATTACTCTGAGGCTGAAGTTGGGCAGAGATCGTAGAATTACTCGCCAATGGAGATGTCTCTTGTTCCGGATTAAAACCTGTTTGCACAAATCTAATAGATTGCAATTGCGGGAATGTGATGATCGGCGGACTTTGCGATTGCAAATTCTTCATAACGCAACTGCTGCTCGGTGTGTTGATAGCTAAATCTGATTGAAATGTGGTTCCTTGAACAACCGGTAATTGAATACAATTAACAGATTCCACATTGGCATCTGCATTAATAAACTGTTGCGAAGAAGTTGTAGAATCGGTCGTTGTAGAAGTTTCGCTGCATTCATCTTGCGTCGTTACCGTGATATTAGCCGCTACAGATCCATCGAGAGCAGCCGCTACTAAAGGCCAAGGTACCTGCAGCTCTTCTTGCGTCTTTGCAACAAAAAATATAAATTAATATAAAATTTTGTTAACATTAGATTTTTGAAAATAAACAAAATTTATCAAATTAATTTTTTCTTTATACTTATATTAAATCTCTCTTTAAACTTCAAGATCTATATTCTACATATTACAATTTTATTTAATATAAATACATTGTAATATTCTAACTACCTACATTCGACCCGGTTGTTTTGTATTCAAATTCAATCTTATACTAATTCAATTTCAACTAATTCAATCTTATACTAATATTTTGTATCTTTAAGAATTGAGTTATTTTCAACAAAATAATACGCGTATCGACTTATATTTATATAATTTATATTTATATAATTTTTTAAAATAGCTATATCACTGATATATTTGTACGGTATAAATAATATTAATATCCTTACAAGATACAATTTGGTACCTCATCCGTTCAAACATGGGTCACTAAAATCTATATTTTTCACTTATTCAAAATGGTTAAAAAAAATATCTAAAAATTTACCAACATATTTTCAACTTTCTAGAATAAATATTGAAACTTCATGTTGGAAAATAATAAAATATAGTATAATTTATAATTATCGACAGATTCAAAGAAACTTGCAGGAATCACTCGATCACTAGTGACCCGACTTTGTACAGTAAGGATTAAAAACTATTTATGTGTATATTTACCCTGTTATTATTAATGTTATTAACGGTTGGATCCACTGTCCAACTACATTCTAACATTTCAGAACAGACGTAATTATTTGCCTCTCGTAAAGCTTCATCCTCATTACCAGCATTTACGTCCGTTCCCGTAGTATCTTCAGTTTGTCCAGTTACTACTTGAGGCTCGGTTACTTCTGAATTAGTTGAAGCCATTTCCATTCCCTCAAGAATAGGATATATTATCTCTTCTGGACATCCCGAAATTTCTTCATACATTTCTCGCATTTCTCCTCGTACCTAAATCATAATTAAATTTTTGACAACGGAGACAATATAATGATAGTTTATTTTTATTTTCATGAATATTACAGTCAATCGAGATTGTGCTAATGACATATCTACAATCTCTTAATAGTGCGTTTGTAGTGGGGATTAAAATTTTTACCTCAAGTTCATGAATACGCTGTAAAGTCTCACTATCGATTTCCATTCCTTCTGGAATTTGTGATTCGCTGTCCGCTGTATTTTCATGAGAAGTTTGCGTTACTTCAGTTTGATCACTGTTAATCAAACTGGCATCCTCTATAACGATATCCGTGGGCCTAACTTGATCCTGCGGTGATGAACTTTCAAGGATACTCGTAGTTTCACAATCCGATATTTGATAAATCTGATCGCTAGATATTTGTGAAATTTGTTCTTTTGACATTTGAGAAATTTGATCTATGGATGCTTGCGATATATATTCACTGGAAAGCTGTGAAATTGATTCCCCGGACGTGTGCGATGCACGTTCTATCTGTTCACTCGATCTGGGTGATGAATTATCATCGGGTAATAGCACAGTATCTTCTTCTGATGCTTCGATTATGTTATTTTCTACAGGTGGCAAATTTTTCTCGCTGGTGGAAAAATTTGTTTCTTCTTCGTACACATTTGAGATGGCTCCTTGACATAATTGTCTTGCAATATCATTAGCTTCAACCAATTCTTGTTTCTCGCAAATATCTGTAATCTTGTCAGCTTCTTCTATTTTACCTTCATGCATTTGAATATCTTCTGTTATTTCCATGGAATTTACTTGCATAGAGTTATCTAAATGTTTCTCATCAGTCACATTATCTGATAATGTATTATAATCCAAGGACATTAAATTTTGTTGCACTTCTTCAGAACTAACTAGATCATCGGTACTCTTTATGCTTATTTCGGTCTTGCAGCTAGTATCGACTTTATCATCTGTTATTACAATGGAACAGACAGCATGCTCAGATGAAGGAATATCCACGCTAGGAATATCTACAGTAGGAATATCCACGGCAGGAATATCCACGGTAGGAATATCCACGGTAGGAATATCCACGCTAGATTCCAAACGAAGTCTTAAACTTGACCGTGTTACTGCACCACTAGAACGTGAATCGTTAATATAATGGAGATTCGATTTAAGTTTAGGCTCTCGCTTTTCTCCCCATATTGGTTCAAAATGTTTCACTTTCCATGGATCTAGCTTATTTTTATCTCGTTCTGCTTCCATCTTCAGGCGTTGCTGATTTTCTGGGGTAAATTCCCCTTCTGCTAAACGTTTCCGCCATTCCAGGCAAGCTCTCGCAAAAAATTCATTGTTCAGTCCAGAGATAGCAGCATCCTAGAAATAAGATAGAATAACATAAATTAAATTTCAATTAGAATGAAAATGTCGTATATTTTCAAAACAAATTAAACAAAGTCATGGCTTATTTCGAGCTTATAATTAAACTGACTTTAAATCAATACAATTATCATAAGATTGTAAATACTATATGTATTTACATTGACTCTGTTTAATTAAATTTCATCAAATAATTCATTGGTACATATTATTGAGAAATTATATTTAGTACCTGTCTATCCACAGCAGGCAGGAGTTGTGCAAGCTTCCGTTGATACAGTGGAGGCAAGCCTTGAAATGTATGCCTATTTAACAGCGCGCGTAAGCTCGTACTTGCTAATATACTCGCTGGAGATTCCAAATCCACAAGACCAGCTTCTAATTGCGCAGTTGCAGACAGTCTCTTTGTAGATCGTCTGCGACTTGACTTTAAGCTAAATCCAGGTAAACTAGCCAAAACTTCTCTCATTGTGGCAGCAGGTTCTTCCGCTGCTATATTCATACAAAATATGAAATATTTCAGATGATGAGTTACTACCACATAGTAAATGAAAATGAAACTGTTCACTATAATCTTTATTTTGCATAATTTAAAGAAAATAAAATAAACTTATACAATTTTATTAATTAATATTTGTTCAAATTATAATAGTATGAATATTATGTTATCGTTTTATTAATCTGTCTATTTGCAATAAATGTTGTAAAAACATATGTATTTGTCAAACACTAATCAAAGTTTTCTCACTACTTAAAAAATTCATTGCAATCTTTCATAAACATATCACAAGAATAAAATATAATATTGAATATGATAAATATTGAGATATTTATATATAATTTATTATATCAAAGTAATATATAAATTAAAAGATATGTATGAATATATATGTGTACATATATATGAATGAATATATGTGTTTATATTATATATATATATATATATATATATATATATATATATATATATATATATGTATATATATAAACATTATTTTATGTTTCCTTTTTTAATTTTTCATTTAAACATGGAAACAAATCTTGTCTTTATTTGTAATTTTCTAATATAACAAAATATTAATAAATTGCAATTTGTTAATGTTCTATCGAATTATAAGTATACGTCAAAAATTAATATATGTCAGAGCATTACAACACATATATAATTGTAATGTTAAATAAATATATGTAAATTATATAAAGAAAATAAAGTAAAATTAAATATTTTTTTGCATATTGTATCACTAAAGTTCTCTATTTAGAAATCATCGAATTCCATCATCGAATTGACTTCTTCTGTATGAACAAAAAGCAGAGATAGAACAAATAATGTATATCAAAGGACTTGAGATTACCGGTGTTAACGTGTTGCATATTATTAATTGGAGATGGTGGATCGTTCGGAGGCGGTGGCGGTAGCGGTTTGACAACGATCCTGGGCAACGTGCGGGAATTACCCGCCGCTATTGTCGTGTTCTTCCTACGCCGTTTGGCTTGCTGTCGTAAAGCATGCTTAATAACCTTCTTACTATGCACCATGCTAGAGTAGCCAGAGCAACCCGGGATAGTCTCGCACCCTTCACCCTTGCTGAGATCCACGTCCGTGTCCATGGCAGCGCCTATGGCTTTGACATCGTCGACGAGCGGAATGTCAGGGCACGCGGTGTAAGCCTGCCGCGGCATTGCATTAAAACGTGTACTGACGTCTCCGTTCGTTGCATTCCATCCTCCCGCGAGAATTTAGAATTCACGAATGTGTCCTCCTACTTCACCGAGATATAAACATAACATCTCTTTCTTTCCCTCTCACTCTCTCTGTCTCTCTTTCTTACCAGTGGCGATCGAGTGACATTCTTGTCGGATCAGTCGAAATATGCTGTGAAAGATCACGGCGGTACCATTTATGTCATTTCGTTTCAAGAATTCGTGAATCCACGAAATTACATTGAACAACAAAACATTACAACTTCCTCAATCGCATAATGAAATGCCATCCGGGAAAGTAGAGAAGCTTCCGCTTCTTTCGGCCATACTGTATTTACATATTTATGCCACGAAAACATCGTCGAGATAGATGCACGACTCGTTTTGCGATCAACGATGTATTCATGTGTATTATGTTTACACCAGTTTACACAGCTCGATTTACGTCGAAGTTATAACATCGATGTTATGAAACTGGCCAATCATAGCTATTCCCCTGAAGAATGGAATGACTGTGATTAGCCAGTTTCCTAACATCGAAATTATAACTTTGGCGTAAATCGAATCGTGTAAACGTAGTCTTTTTCTAAATGTGTTAAATGCAGCCATTAAAGCGGGCAATACTTATACATTATGCATAACACATAAGAAATTGAATCAATCAGAATTCTTTATTTCATGAAAAAGAAGAAAACGAAGAACTTCGAAATTACATTCTCTTATGCATTACGTATACAAACTTTTACATAACGCATAAAACTTGAGGCATAAGAAATCAGTCAGACCAAACTAATTAGAGTCCTTTATTTCATAGAAAAAGAAATAAAGCACTTTGATTGGTTCATTTTTTTGTGCTCATTTGTTATGCATTATGCAAAAACCTGTGCTTCCCGCTCTATCCAATCACATTTCTCCTATAAAGACGCACATAAATATGATTGTAATGATGTAATTTTCTTTATGCATACGTTTATACGGCTATACAAGTTGTGTGGATATATTCTTAAGCGGGGAGCACAGACACTCTTAGGGGCTCCGCACAATAAAAAGAATTTCAACCTATCAAAAACTGTGTATTCCACAATACATGATTTCTGATAGGTTGAAATTCTTATTTTCTGTTCTCTGTTTCCTGTTACTTTTATTGTGCGGAGCCCTTTACATAATACATAACACATAAGAAATCCAATCAATCAGAGTTCTTTATTTCATGAAAAGGAAGAAAACGAAGGACTTTGATTGGTCCATTTTCTTATGCATTACGCATTATGTAAAGCCGGTTTTACATTAGTCGCAAGCCGATCGCAAGTTTGTTGCGACAATCAATCTGAAGTGTTGATTTCAAAATGCAAGCTTCAGATTGGCTGTAGCAACAAACTTGCGATCGACTTGCAACTAATGTAGAACCAACTGAATAGGCTTTAAAATAAGAACCAACTTTAAATACCGGCCTAAAATCTCAATCTATCAAAAAACAATACTCAGTTTTTATATTTAAGATCATCTTAAGTTCTGTCTTGAAATGTCACAAACCAATGAAAGAGTCGCCTTAATGTCTTAAAACTTAAGATGATCTTGAAATAAGAACTAATTATGAATATCGGCAAAAAACTGATTACATCAAAATACATAGTTTCTGATATGTTAAAGCTTAAACATAATGGGAGAAATATTAGGAATAGAAATAAATATTAAGATTTCAAAATCATGTATTTTAATGTAATTAGATCTTGATAAGTCCAAATCCAAATATTTATTCCTATTAACTGCTAATATTTCGGCTCTGTGCACAATAGAAGGAATAAGGATTAAGAATAAACAATAAACGATTTCAATCTATCAGAAATCGTGTATTCCAATATATCTGATTTCTAATAGGTTAAAACCATTTATTTTTTATTTCTAATTCCTTATTCCTTCTATTATGCACAGAACCTTCTTCTAATATGCACAAGGCTTCATTCATTTTGTTTGTGTGAACTCACAAATGAAAAATGAATTATAAATTGCTGCTCATATAAATCGAGCTTAATGTCGGCTAAGAAGATGGCAAGTGACAAGTGATTTTTGGAGCAAGTAAGGTTAAGTCGTGCCGACATTATTTCTTTTACTAAATAAAGATAATATTCAATATCTATCTGTGAAATATTTGTTCCTCTGCTATCAATCATGACTCTCACAAATAAGGTAAGAAAAATGTTTAATATTTTTATTACTACGCCAGCGACTGAAAATATTTTTCCTATCTATAACTGAACATTCTGAAATTTTGCAGATGGATATCGACGAGAAGAATGCTAAAGGTGAAGGCTTTAAACCATATTACATTACAAAGATTGAGGAATTACAATTAATTGTTGCTGAGAAAAGTCAAAATTTAAGAAGATTGCAAGCGCAACGTAATGAACTCAACGCAAAAGGTGACTATTTTGTTTTGATAATGCAAATGTCATTGATATATGTCATTGATCTATAAAAGCTGCTAATATGGCTCTTTGATTGGTTTATTTTAAGATTATATTTAAGAGTCTTAAAGAATTGACTATGAATATCGATCATATTCTCTCTTAATTATACAAGACAATTCTTTAATTGTTTTTTTCTTAGTGCGCATGCTACGGGAAGAATTACAACTCCTACAAGAACAGGGTTCCTATGTAGGAGAAGTAGTTAAACCTATGGATAAGAAGAAAGTCTTAGTCAAAGTACATCCAGAAGGCAAATTTGTAGTGGATATAGACAAGAACATCGACATCAATGATGTGACTCCAAACTCGCGTGTTGCTCTGCGTAATGAAAGTTATACTCTGCATAAAATACTACCGAATAAAGTCGATCCGCTCGTCTCTCTTATGATGGTAGAGAAAGTGCCGGATTCTACGTATGAAATGGTTGGAGGTTTAGATAAACAGATAAAGGAGATTAAAGAGGTTATAGAATTGCCTGTCAAGCATCCAGAATTATTTGATGCTCTTGGAATTGCGCAGCCTAAAGGTGTACTGCTATATGGACCACCAGGTAACAAATTTATTATAGATATTTTTTCTTTTAGCTAAACTTTTCATTTTTCTTCTTTTTCTCTTTAGTATGAAAAGAAAAAGAAGAGATGAACTGTTCAAAAAGTTAAAACATATATAACATATATATATATATATATATATATATATATATATGAAATCTTTATATTTTATTATAATTATTTTAGTTATCTATTGTAATCTTTGATAGTAATGACAATGCCAAATTTTTCAGGTACCGGCAAGACTTTACTTGCAAGAGCAGTCGCACATCATACCGAGTGCACCTTCATTCGTGTATCTGGATCTGAATTAGTTCAAAAGTTTATTGGAGAAGGTTCGCGTATGGTTCGTGAGCTTTTTGTCATGGCAAGAGAACATGCACCGTCTATAATATTCATGGATGAAATCGATTCCATTGGAAGTTCCCGGATTGAATCTGGATCTGGTGGTGATAGTGAAGTATGTATGGAATATGGTATGAATTAATTTTAATCTTTTTAATTATATCGTAAATTATATTTTCAGGTACAACGTACCATGTTAGAATTGCTTAATCAATTAGATGGTTTTGAAGCAACGAAAAACATAAAGGTTATTATGGCTACAAACAGAATTGATATCTTAGATCCAGCATTATTGCGACCCGGACGTATCGATCGTAAGATAGAATTTCCACCTCCAAATGAAGAGGCTAGATTGGACATCTTAAAGATTCATTCTAGAAAAATGAATTTGACACGTGGTATAAATCTCAGAAAAATAGCTGAACTTATGCCAGGTGCATCAGGAGCAGAAGTCAAGGTAATGAAATATAAATACATATCTTTACATTACAGTTTCATCATACAATTATCATAGAATAAATATCAAATGAAATCCGATTCTTTGCTGTTAATAAATTATTTTACTCCAAAAATTTAAGCCTTAAAAAAAGAATATAGATTAAAATATAAGGATCTTGAGTTATTCCTCTTAAATTTTAATAGAGAATTTTAGAGAGTTATTCTTATATTTCATTTTTATAATAAAAAAAATCGAAATTTATCAAATTTTTTATATGCATTACTTCATATTTTACAATGCAAATAATATATATTATTTATATTATAGGGTGTTTGCACGGAAGCTGGAATGTATGCTCTTAGAGAACGTCGAGTTCACGTAACTCAAGAAGATTTTGAGATGGCTGTAGCGAAGGTGATGCAAAAGGATTCAGAGAAGAACATGTCGATCAAGAAATTATGGAAATAATCAACTTTGCAATTTTTTCAAAGTCATACTGATAATATATTATTGTAATCTTTCATAAGCGAATTTTAACCAAATAGCGAAAGCAATGTATTTAACATATATATATATATATAAACAAAAATTTCATTCATAAGATTAAAGAACAATAAAACTTTATTACTGTATTAAATCAATGAATTTTATTATATGAAATTTTATTATTATCAATTACGGTATTTAAAAATGCTATACCATTATTAAATTATAATTTAATTTAAAACAAATTCTTACTTATACATATCTTATATGAGTAATAGCAATGCCGTTTTGTAACAATTTTTTAATCATCTATTGTTTTACAGTGAATTGTTTCATTACAGTATCTCCTTATAAAATATAAGCATCTGTCCGCTGAAAATCTGATAATTATATACCTGTGTACAACATTAATGGAAATATAAAGAAACCGTCAACCATGTGTTTTAATCTAAAAATATATAAAATAAATAGAATATTTTCTGTGACTTCTTGAATCTGAATATACAAAGAAATCTATACGAAATTCAAGTAAAATTGTATTATATAACTGCTGCAAAGGATTACTGACTGCTCTGTCAATAATACTGATCGTGCAATCAATAATACCTCATTTCCAAAATAATGACTCGCAATTAACTTTAGCAAACTGCCTCGTAAAGATTAGCCCCGAGTGTTTTAAGATCATTATTGAATATCAGACGCTGAAGCCAATTTTCTGCTAAATCGTCCGAAATTGGATTATCTGGAACCTGTCCATTCACAATAGGGATAATTTTGGCTAAAGCAATAGTGGTTTTGTTAAGATCTACAAATCCATTGAAATCACTTGTGTTTTCTCTCCTTGTTAAAATTGAATTATCAGCATTTGATTCTCCTGAAAACGATGCTTTGTTCTGTACACTATTAGTTTTAGAAGGTTCACTGAAGTATGCAGATATATGATCCATTAATAAAACAAATCCAGTTCTGATATTTTTCTGCATTAAATCCTGTACTTCTTCGCTCTCCGATACGTCTAGCATCTGATCCCTTAACTTTGAATAAACAGATGTATCACTGTTTTCAATGTCATGTTGCAATGTATAATAAGTGAAATTTTTTACAGGGTCTTTCGAGCTGTCGGCAGATACAGAAGATGTAATTGCCCAATAAATTTGTTCTAAATCTCTTAACGTTAATTGCTCCGTTAGAGATAATGAAACTGTGACTTCACTAACTTTATTTTGTATGAATTCGCTCAAATCTTTAATGCCTTCATCTATAAAATATTTGGAAAGAGCCATGTATCTCTTTTGTACTTCTGTGCCAATAATCCCATTATCCATATTGTTTGTATTCTGTGCGTGTTTGTACATATGTCCGCTAATCAAATTGAGCTGAATTCTAAGAAATGTAACTAGCATTGTATAAGAATAAATTATTACGGCCGGTCGCGCAATTGCTAATACCTTCAATTGAACCCAAGATGTTATCTTATCAGCAGAGCCATCTTTAAGTTGTTTTATAATGACTTCTGTATCATTTTCTTTGACTACAGAGTTTCTCAAAGTCATCGCAAGTCTCGATATCATTTGATTACACGATCTCTCTGTGCTCTCATAGTATTGTCGTTTCTTTGTCCTTTCCATTAGCATTCTTATTTCATTTTCTTGCCACTCTCGCAGCTTACGCTGTGTGTAACGCGTCAAAAAAATAACACTACTAATAATGACACTCCCAAATATGAACTTACGCCTGTGGCGACTTAAAAATCCTCGAATGCTTGAAAACATGTCTAATTGTTTATGCAGATCTAATACACGTACAAGTATATTACAGAGTTTTTAAAATATATGCATGACAAACTTTGTCACATAATCCTTGAGAATCTTCACTCCATGTTATCTGACTCGGACTGCACACTTGAGGCAACTCGTTCTATTCTGTTTGTGATATAATTAGTTGTATCAATGAATCTCTCCACGCAATTCACAAGACACTTATGAACTTTAGGCTCCAGGCGTAATGATGGCTTATCCATACAAATCTCCCAGCAAAGACCAGTTAATTCATGTACCAATCCCTGAAAATATCATCTGGTTATATAATTCATTCATCGTTCCACAGCCATAGTATAAAGCACATAATAATAATTTAAAAAGAAAATAATAAAGATAAAATAAATAACTACATTTACATTCTCAAGTATATGAATAGATTTGAAATTGAATAAAGTTACACATGATAAAAATATTACTGATAAATATTTATATTAATACCCATATTTTTTATACAAAATACAAAGTATAAATAGAAAATATCAATAAATTTATTTATGCGATTGCCAAGAAACTAACCTGGAACTGTTGCTTTTTCGTCTCAGTTTCAATAAAATGCTGTAACTGATCATCTAGAACCTGTGTGTTCTGGTTTTCCATAAGACTCATACTTCGAATCTTCACGTTTGTATATCTATATGCATTAATGCAAATTGACCTCTAAAATATTATGCATGTACCTTTATTAATAATGCAAGATGCAATGTAATGATACTCAGAAATCAGAACGGGTTTATGGATATCTTTCACCAACCAAATAACGCTAATCGATGGATAACGCAAGAGGAACTAGGGAGTTTTTACAATACAATGTACATATGTCCATATCCAGATACGGTAAGGGGCTAAAAAGAACAGGAAACAGAGAATAAGAATTTCAACCTATCAGAAACTGTGTGTTCCACAACATATGATTTCTGATAGGTTGAAATTTTTATTTTCTGTTCTCTATTGCCTGTTCCTTTGTGCCCCTAAATGCTAAAGTAAAAATGGTGGGAGTATTAGCTCGGATTTTTAAACCTTAAATCATTAGAAATAGACGAATCATAGTCAATTATTCTCTTCGCATTCAATTGTAATTGATCAATTTCTTATGACTAAGCCTTAAAATATCTATTGTAGATCCGGGATAATTGATCAGTTTCTTATGGCTTAAGACATCTATTGTAGATCCGGACTTATATGAGATGCATTCAGTATTACAATAACTCACTGAGCGCTTAGTGAACTCTCTCTCCTGTGTGATCTATATTTTTGGATCTATTGGAACATGCCAATTAGATGCAAGAGCTCACTGAATGCTCACTGGGCGGTGTAGTACTAAATGCACCCATGGTGTGTGCAGTTCGGCCAAACAACGCCTACTTTGGGCTGCACACAATGAAAGGAATAGCGAACAGAGAACAGAGAATAAGAACAGAAAATAAGAATCCACACACTTGCATAACCGCATAAACATATGCATAAAAAAAATCATTCAATCGTATTTTATGTTCCTTTTAGAACATTTAATCATTTTAGATCTGGAAGAATACATCAATGGCCTAGTTTCTATCGAGAGTTTAAACCGGATCAGAACCAACCAACTACAGTCGAGTATTCTCCTATTACAGTCAACAGGGGAATGCTCGACTGTAGTTGGTTAGTTCTTACATTCTGATCCGGTTTAAATCTTCAATAAAAACTAGGCCAATAGCAGCGAGCGCTCAATCAACAGTTGAGTCCGCTGCCAACAATTCCCTAGCAATTAAACATCTTTTGCAATTTGAGTGCAATGAGCGCGGGAGAGTGCAGTTGAAGCGACACGTTGCCTCATTCATTTACGCGTGCCACCAGTCAGTATTCTGTCATTGTCGCGTACTGGTTGATTGGTCCCGGTAGGTTGCGGTCCGTTGCGCGTCGTTACGTGCGTGACACGATTTTCATTTCTTCGGACATTTCTTATTAGCCCTTACATCGATATGGCTTGGCTGTCTGGTCTTGCTGATAAGGCAGAGAATTTGTTGAATAAAATTGACAAAAACACTGCGGCCGTGTTAAATAAAGATAAATACGAGATGCCGCAGGGTCATCTGTCAGAAGTTACATGGCTCTCTCCGGAATCTGGGTAATTGCATTCATGTCAATTTTAGGTTATTACCGTTGAATATTTAGATTAATTAATCACTTCGCGAAATGTCATTTTCTCATTTTGTTTTATTTGTACAACATAAAATATAAATAATACAAATTTATTTTATTGAAATGTTATTGTAGCTTTCAACAAATTTTAACATCCTGGAAAAATAATTAATGAAAAAAATATATGAAATATAAAAAAAAAAATTAATGAAAATATTTTTCTTTTAGATTAAATGGTACATCCAAGACACCTTTACTGGGATCATCGGGTCATATTCCTTATGTTGCTCCTACTTCAGGTTTGACATCAGTGAATCTATTAAATGTAACGACACCTAAAGAAGACGCGTTATTTACATATTTAAATACGCCTGACCCGAGTCCAAAGAGGATAGTAGAATCTTTTAAATCACCATCAACTACTTCATCGTTATTGGTAGAACATCCTACAGATGACACAGATTCAGATCTATCGATTCAGAGTGATCGGATTAGTCCAACTCCATCTCATGTTTCAATTGAAATGATTCCCAATATTTTGGATGATAAAGATGCTGAAATAAATACGGAAAATTCAAATTTTTATCCAAATAATGAAATACAGATCTTAGATTGTGAAAATCTAGACAATACAACAACTGAAACTATACAGAATGGTACATCTTAATTTTTATATCATATATTTATGGTCATCATTTTCTACAAATATTTTACATTTTTATATTACAGAACACAATAATGCGGAGGAACATTTAGATGTATTCTATCCTCAGCCCAGATATAAAATAAAGTCAAGCAATGTAAAAACGGATAATTTAGATAATCCAATTGATTTAGCAAATAAACGAAAATATATAAGAGAATTGGAAAGACACTTGGAGAAGCAAAATGAATTCCTTGGAAAACAAACGGACTTTCAAAAAGAAATTGTAGTTCTAAATGAAAAGTTGAAAGCCTTGGAAGTAGAAAAATTAGAGCAGTCAAAGCAAGTAGTAGATTTACAATCCATCATTGACAGAAACAGACAAGAGTTAAACTCAATTAGATCTGAATTGGAACAGCATAAAGCTAGGGCATTGAAAACTTTACAAGAAAAGGAAAAACTTATAGCAGAACTGAAAAGCAATGCACCGACAGCCATGGATGAAGCCACTATCATGGAATTGAATCAATTAAAGTCAGTACAATTAACATCAGTATTTTATAAATCTATAATTAATATGCGGCAGTCGTTTTATAAACATATTATATTAAATCATAGACAGGAACGTGATAGTGTTAGGGAGGAAAATCAACAAATGTGTCAGCAGCTGAAAATGTTGAGGGAAGAGTTGATGAATGCAGATCTGAACTTGGAAAAGATAAGACAAAAGTCAGCCGAGACAAATCTACAAAATCAAGAAATTCTTGCTAATGAAAGACGTCGAAGATTAGAAACAGAAGAAGACATGAGATTACATTCTGAGGTAAATTACATTTTTTTGTTTGGATTTCTACACAAATTACATCTCTAAGTTATTGTGAATTAATAAATTAAAAAGGTTAAAAATAAAATGTTGTTTTAGGAAATAAGATCCTTGAAAGATGAATTAATTAGTCAACGTAATGGATTTAGTTTACAGTTACAAAAGCAGAATTCAGAAATTTCTAGGCTTAAATTGCAGCTGTCTGTGTCAGCAACGCCAAGTAATGAAATGGATTCGAGAATAGCATCTCTTACTCAAACTCTGGTTTTAAAACAGCAAGCATTGGAATGTTTGACAACAGAAAGAAATGCATTACGTCTCCAACTTGAGAAAATCGAAGTAAATATAATAATTTACGAATTTTTGTTAGAGAATATTTTCTGCAACGTTGTTCACAAATAAAATTTATTACATTAAATTTTGATAATTTTATTAATAAAATTTAGCATTATAAAATATTTTCTTCTAAAAATTATTGTTTAGGCTTTATGTATGTATATACTAATAATAGTTTTCTTAATCTAAACAGCATGAATATAGAAATGCTGCAGGTAATTTACGAAGAAACATATCGTATAACAATATAAACGATACGGACGATGCAAAAGCTCAAGTTCCTACATTTTTAATGGAAACACCGTTTGATACTAGCGTTACTAGAAGAGTAAAAAGAGCTTATTCTTCATTGGATGCCATAAGCATTCGAACAGGAGTATTTTTAAGGAGATATCCATTAGCTAGGATTTTAGTATTGATTTATATGGTAAGTACGTATGTGTTAATTGTCGTTTATATTTAAAATACTGCTATGAAATGTATATATTTTTGTAGGCATTGCTCCAATTGTGGGTCTTTGTAGTTCTCTTTTCCCAATCACCAGAAGCTCATTAATAAAAATTACAATAGCAGATAGCATCTTAAAATAAAAAGAAATATATTTATAAAAAATAAAACTTTTTGTGAATATCGAAAAGCAATATTTACAGGAAACAGATTTAGATCTTATACAGCATTTAATATAGCATATCTCAATCTATATTATTGTTAAATAAAAATTTTAAAAAATATATAGTGATAAATCAGTGATAATTACAAAATATTATGATTGTAAAATTGTCTTTATTTTTTTACTACATAAAATAGTACAATATAATATTACAAGACTACAAATATGGGCAGCATTAAAATAAGTGACGAAAAAAGATGTAAATAAGTTATATATGTATAATACTACTTTGTTTTTGTAATATAATCATCAATTATATAAATTTATAATTTAAAATTGTTCAAAATTATCTTCTATTAGAGGTTTGGAGAATACAATAAATATACGAAATATATACTCTCTCTGTTATCTTTAAGTCACGCGAGCTATACAAAATATATTGCAATACGATATAATTATGAATATTGCTTTCTTAAATACTAATTTCTTATTACAATATTTGATTGTTTTTTTACGATAGCAATATTAAAAATAATTAAGCACAATGATATGACAAGACATTATTTGTAAATATTTTCTTTTAATAATAGATTTATTCTCACGCACACATGCATACACGCATACACACACATATGTCCATTGGTATGTAAGATTAGATTCATAAAATACTTTGTAATCATGGCGATAGTAAAATAGTCTTATTGTAAATACATCAGTAAATATTACGACAACCATTAGGTATAATCTACTACAATAAAATCTACTATGATGAATCGATCTATTATCTAATCGTCGTCTATTATATACATATAATATATACGTGTATATATGTATATTCACACAGACAATATATTTGTATTGCTCCAGTGATTGGAAAGTAGCGCATATATGCACCTTAGGCACAAATTCTCTCTATTTGCGTATAGTTTGATTGAATAATGCTAAAAGGATATTTATCACATGACTTTCAGTATGAAATTTATTAATTATATCCCTGAAATATATATGTATATGTAACTATGATTATATCACATAATTCTAAAGTAGATTAAATGTGGTATTAACATTGCTTTCTCAATTTTTGTTAGTTATATAGATGTCTCAAAATACACGATTCGTAAAATAAATATAAGGATTTGTTACTTGTAAAAGATATTGTGGCGGCTAGACGAATTGAAATCCGACCATTATTTTCGGATGAACATCGTATACCGGAATTCTGCGAAATTCGCACTACGGTGATGAGTCAAACTAATAATAAAAATTTGACGCTCACCAGTAGCGAGATAGGAGACTACGTTATTTTATTAATCTGTAGAATAGAAGTACGTCTCTCAGTGAAGATATTAGATGTAGTAAAAAGAAATCCATTATTTTTCCATTCAATTTCATGCAAAAATAATGAATTTCTTTTTACTATATTTAATATACTTTTTACCTAATATATATTCTCCTCATTTAGAAGATGCACCGCTACAGAGAGACATATCTCTCCCATAATGTAATACCAAAAATATTTATTCTTTGTAAATATACTATTCTCACATTATTATCTCTAATATTTAAATTCGTGAAATAATCATCAAATTGAAATTATCAAATGAAAATTTCCAATAATTTTCCCTACTTTGTATGTCAAATTGGATCAAGTTAATGGAAAGATATCACATACAAATTGTTGACCAAACTTCTTAAGCATATGCTTCCTAAATACGCTGTCTAATTGGGTGATTCTAGCTTATATTTCTCATAAAAAGTAGTCGAGCTGAAAAGTAATAAACTATTTATAAACATCGGAGATTATGCGATGAACTTTAACTCTCTCTATATATAAATATATATATATATATATATATATATATATATATATATATACATATCTGATGTTAATTTCTGTAAATATCAATTTTATTAATCTTTTCTTTAAAAAAAAAAATTAATATTTTTCGATAAGTTAATAAATAAAAATCATTATCTATGATGACTGCTACGAGCTGGCATGTAAGTGCGTAATATATTAATTGAACTAAAACTTTTACATAAAATTGTGCATTATAATATAGCTGCAGAACTGTTCTGTTCGATGAAATAGCTACGCAAGTTAGATAAAATATTGCGAAAATGCGAAGATGCGGATGCAAATACAAACCTCACAGCCATTACAGTAATAAAATCAATTGATATTTAATTAAATTGTTAGATCGATATTTTCCATCAAGAAATCCGAGAGAATTTTTTTTCAATTGATTTTAACTCTATTACAGTGATTATACATTATACCAAAGCATATACAACGATTGTATGTATAATATTCAAGGATCTGTAAACGTTACGAGAATTGTAGATCATTATCGCTTCTGCTTTTGAAATACTAGTCATTTAAGAAAAGTTTCTAATTTAAACAACATGTTTTTAATTTATTTTTTAGAATTTTTGTCTATATATAAAGTGAAGGCGCAGCCGGTTAAATTCCATTTTCCATTCAGCGAATTCTTTAATTTGATATCGTCATATGTTATTAATTATTTTTCTAATGTATTATATTGATCTTCCTTAAGAATTTCAAAAATATTTTGATAACAAAATGTAATAAATATCAAATGATACAAATACAAAAATGGAGCGGCCCACAAACGTAATAATAATATAACGTTTTTGCAACTTTTCTATTTTATTCGGATAAGTGGAAATCATTAAAAATCAATACGCAAATTAGCCAAAGTATTTTCATTATTCAAAAGTTTTTTATATTTAACATCCCAAATAGAATACAGCGCTTAATAGAAAAAGCGCTAAAAAAAACGCATATAAGTGCTACTTGGGATCGAAGTTTTTTTTGAATATTTAACTTATAAATTGAGACGCTTCTAAATTAAGTATCACATTGTAATTTTCCGCAACTTTTCTATTGTATTCTAATGAACGGAAATTATTAGAAGTCAATGCACAAATAAATATTCAACGTATTTTAATTATCCAAAATTTTTCTATGTTTAATTTCTAAATTGAACATTTCCGAATTGCGTATCATATTATAATATTATTCGTTTTTTACTTCGTCATCAAATAGCAGATTGATCTTATAACATCTATTTTATCTTTTAATGATTGAATGTGATTACTAATAAAAAATCATGTAAGCTTAATTGCCGAGATCCTAATAAACTAGATTAATTATGGCGTTCTTTTGAATATTATATATTACATTACTTGAAGCGATTATATTAATACGTTTTTTTAATGTTTATGCCATCTAAATGTTTAGTAAATATCTGATGTTTAATCAAAGATACTTGCAGTGGCCAAACTTGATACTTAGTACTTCATTTCTTTTAATCGCCATCCGGCGAGTTTTTCGAAATCATTCAAGAGTAACAAATTTTATTTGTTTCGATATCTCAAACAGCAAAAGTTTAACTTTTGCGTTGGAAAAAATCGAATCCTATCATCCTATACATATATTAAGGTCCAAGAATAGTTCTTTTCATTAGATCTCAGAATACTTTTAGAATAAGCGATTACTTTGGAATCTCTTTTATATTTCATATAATCGAAAATATATCTCACATAATTGCAGCGCATAGCGAAATTGCTCTTTTAGTCTAAATTCTTTCGAATCGAACTTGTTAAACAAGCAATCTATTTGTTTAGACAGGTCTTGCGATATTCTAAATAGCGTATTGTAAATACCTGAATACAAAGGCAGAGAGAGAGAGAGAGAGAGAGAGAGAGAGAGAGAGAGAGAGAG
>Ga0157363_1000891_pt1 | contig 23890 bp, 15 predicted proteins | sample AttsexASBM1_FD_111477 | JGI IMG/M metagenome (GOLD analysis project Ga0157363, IMG submission 111477) | Fungus gardens microbial communities from leaf cutter ant in Ribeirão Preto, State of São Paulo, Brazil - Atta sexdens ASBM1 | ecosystem: Host-associated > Fungi > Mycelium > Unclassified ... | reverse complement strand
TATTATTATTATTATTATTATTATTATTATTATTATTATTATTATTATTATTAGAAATATAATATTGTATTAGCGTTATCTCATAGCGCATGGGTTACTATTTTACAATAATTTAATAATACTTATTATTACACTAAGATAACGTAATGTTAATATCATTATAATACTGAGTATTACATACATTATAATACTAATATAATATTGAGAAATACAGACCGAGTTGACACTCCGTAGCGCAAAGAGTTGAACTATCGGTTGAAAGGTTGAAGAGAACGGACGTGCAGTGGCACGCCGAGCGTCTTTTTAAAATTTTTCACAGGAAGGATAACGTGCATACCGCATTATGGTAGTAAAATAAGTTGTAACAGGCTAATAGAGCGATTGTATCAATCGTCGAGACTCTGGCAATGTACAGTACATTTGTTGAAAGAATGCTAAGGAAATACATACCTATCTCTACATACGTTATTGAGATCACGATCAGGGATTCGAATCGAAATTACATTATGGATACATTAAAATTTCGACTGGTTATGATTATGGTCCGAGGATACTTAACTTTCGGTGTCAGTTTCAGTTCTTTTAGTGATAACGATGATATTATGGGCATATAATTACCGAAATCGAAGAGGACCGAAATCCAAATGAATCCGATAATCTTACGGTAAAAGAATTGAAACCAAAAGTTGGATTTACCCTCAGACTGTTATCCGGATCGAAATTTTTCGGTCCGAGTCTTTGATCACGCCGTTGCACTATACAGAGATGATATTACCTGTTCTTTTTTTTTCTTTTTTTTTTCAGTCGTCCTTTCGAGGAGGCCGAATATTCTTTTAAACCTTTTGCGTTCAACACAACTAGCGACTATAAATCATGGATGTCCTCTTGCTGGGCACGTTGCAAAATAAGGCAATTAGAATGCTAACAAATTGGATAGCTGACAATGCGGAACACTGATTAAATCGGGAAAACACCGCAGATTTTCTTATCGACGATAATTATTTTTTATAGAAACGGCGAGTACTGTATTAATTAGCGTTAATAAGTGTATATGACAAAGAAGTGTATATGACTTGAGGAGGAACTTTGAGCTTAAATACTATAAGAACGCAACATATATTATATTTCCGAGAAAATTGCGAGGTCAAGTGCAGCATATGTTTCCATATAAATCTGCAATTTTACTTACATTAGACGTTTATAATTGTGATAGTAATTATGAAAGTGGCGTAAATAAAAAATCGAAACATGAATTTATCCCATATTTCTTATAATTAATTTTATGTAATTACATTCTAAAATATGAGATAAATTCATTATGTTCGATTTTTTATTCAAATCATTTTCATAATTATCGGCACAATTAAAATGACTGGATCAGCTTTAGAGAAAATTTATGCGCGCATTTATGAGATCTTGCGTTAGTTTAACATCTTTAGAAACTTGCTGTTCCAACTTAGCTTTTTTCTGACTTATTGAATTTCTTATAATAAGTGTAGACTTTATTCTGAAAAATTATGGAATTGCGAGAAGAATCTAAAGCTGACACCAAGTTAAATTAAAATATTAAAAAAACTTCTTCATTTTTCATCTATTGTATATTATTAACATATCAGTATGTATATATACATTAAAAATGAACGATTCGTTTCTTCCTATTTAAGTTCTGAGCAACTCCGTGCGTCAGTTAGCGAACTTTAGAAGTTTTGCGAACTCGATGTGTTTTGGTCTCCAAACGGTTTTAATTAATATAAACTCCAAGCATAGTTAAGATTTCTAACGATTGTCTCCCACTTCTACTTCATTTATGTTATACGACATAACAATCGAGAAGAATTAAAGTAATTTATTCTTGCCGAGATAATAAAACATTTGTATTGTCACAGAACGTCTTTGTCGATATTGAATAATACTAATTTCTAATTTCTTCCCTATACATTTTTAGATGTAGTAAGAACTTTTTGTGGAGGACATTCTATGATTTTGAGATATTCAGGTGTGTATATATTTTGTATATTTTTTATATATATTTTATAATTTAAAATTAAATGTACAGTGTCCCAGAGCTCTACGAGATCACCTCTCGTGAGCAGTTAGAGCGGACTGAACTGAACAAAAATGCTTGTATGATATATATTGCAATTTTTGCAATAGTTAACGAGATATTTTATAATTTCTAACAATCGCTGAATAATGCGGTCTATCATCAAATATAAACGCGCAACAAAATAAGACCGTCCATCATCATAAAATGTTAAGCGGAAAATTGTTTTCTTCAAGCAGTCTTGATCATGCACAAGAAAATATCTCCCCGCACTGGGCGGTTGTATTGCTATATTTGATAGGCTGGACTAGACTGGATACGCATTTATTCTACGATCTTTAGAAATAAACATCTCGTTAGCTACTTGTGAAAATTACAAAATGATAGATACCTTTTACTCAGTTTAATTCGCTCTGCTTACTCACGAGAGATAATATTGTAGATTTGTAGCATCCTGTATATTACACAGAATATCTTAAATCATCACACACACATACACACACATACACACACACACACACATTCTTTTTTATGCTGATATATATATATCTTTCTTTTTCTTTGCATATATCAACCTTCTCAACAAGATATATATTATAACAACACTTTTGTGATTAAATTTATTTAATCTTAATTTATTTAATCTTAATTTATTAAATTTATTTAATCATTTATATATATATTAATGATAGGAATGACTTTTAATAGGTAATAAAATTAATGAGAGAGAAACAAAGACATTTTAATATATATCTAGTACAGCAGAATATCCATTAAATATTTAAACAAAGATAAATGGATAATATAAATAATAATAATTAATTTTAACAATTTTCGACCGTTAGATATTTACGACAAAATGACTAAAAAAAACATTCATATGTTGTTACAATGATACATTACGTCGTAAAAGAGAAATATACACACAGTATACGTTATGTGTGCTATAGTATTTCCCCTTAACTGTACATATGCGATATTTTTTAAGAATAGTAGTCCTGCTTCTTTCTAAATGAAGATGTGTTCGTCTTTTAATTTCTAATCGTTAGGTCACATTTGATTGCTGATTAAAAGAGAATGTATAGTCCCATCTGATATGAATAACCTGTTTAAGCAGGAGTGATTGTTTCTTAACGAATTTCATTCTCGAAGCGATTTATCGTGCGTATCTTGAATTGATTAGAGGAAAATTTGATATACTATGATGAAATTTGATATATATTTGATATATTAAGTGTGTCCTCTACTCCCCGAGGAGGATAAACATTGTATAGTACTGTGGCTCTACAAAGTGGACCGAAAAACCAAAACAGGGGAAAAAAAGAAAAAGATGATGAGAATTAGCTCGGATCCAAAGATTACGAGTCTACTATCAAGGGCACTCAATTCATTGATTCTAATTAATACTAATTAATATTAATTTACTGAAAACTTATTATTACAATTAATATCACACTCAAGTAGAATACAGAAATCATGCAGTAGGTATAATATCATAAAGACATCATCATTATCTTATTTATCAAGTTTATTAACTTTGCATTGCAATTCACAGATAGAATTAAAACTAATAATAAATTAAGTGCCATACGTTAACATCAAAATTATATATTCTTATCTCATTTCTACACAAATTGTAAGCATAAATCCATACTATTGATTTATATGTTCATTCATATTATTGACGAATAAAAAAATCGCAAAAAATATCATGGATTTTTATTATCTGAAATTATCAGTATGACATTTGTTTTTGCATTAAAGTGTGTATATATATTATCGATAATCTTTATCTCATACACAAATATTTTTTAAACCATTTTTATCTATATTTCGAGTATATAAGAAATCATCTAATTTTTCGTAAACATATTTTCGTACACATCTCTGCAGAAAAGTATCGATGAGACTTAAATGAATATATTTACATTAAGCTATAAAATTAATTCTTAAGCTACGTATAATGTCAGACGTAGCTTTTATATATAAATATATAAATATAAATATGTATATATATATATATACATATATATATATATATACATATATATATATATATATATATATAATATATATATATATATATATATACAATATATCGACTTATAATATTATTTTATATTATATTATTTTATAATAGAATGAAGTTGAGTTTCTAAAATTGGATTTAAATCTTATTTCATTGATCAGAACTGTATTCGATATTATATCCTACTCTTCATATATTATATTATCTATATTATACTATATAATATAATTTTATTTATAAATATCAAGTATATAAAAAACTAAAAGCAGAAGAACTGCTGTATAATCGGCGCGCCGATGTCTGCAATAGTATCGATACTATCGACATATATCGCATTATCATCGTTATTTAAATAATAAGCGTCCATAATGGACGCCGATGCTTCCCCCACTCCAAGCGCTACCATAAAAAGCAATGCACACAGCGGGGCAGTCGAACAAGGCGAAGCACCGTGCCGATTCGCGACGTTTTGCGGCGCGTTTTACGTCACGGTCGCTTACAGTTCTGGCACATTTCGTCCAGTTTCATCGCCTATTACTTGTCGCATGTTTCTCATCCGCGACGAAGATTTAAGACAAGGTTGTCACTAACAAGCTTGGTGCTTCGCACTCAATACCATTCGGTCCATTCGGGCAGCTCACAACTTTCCCCTCCCGGTGATGTTTTGATACATTCTCGTCTCTGTCCCTCGTTTTCCCTCTTTCATCCATCCTTTCTCCCTCCATCTCTGCTGAAGAATACCGCGCGACTCCGTCCCGTTGACAGAGGTGTGACCATTTAATTCCCAAGATTTTACTTTGGTTCTGCGACTTTTCCGTCTCTTTTCGTGAGAACAAGTGTAAGACTAATTCCCCTGGAGCTTATTATGCTACACTCGACATCACCGTCGCCGTCGCCGTCGTCCTCGCAATAGGTGCGGAAAGTTCATGGGCACGTGTGTGTGCGTGTGTGTGTTTGTGTGCGCGCGCATGTGTATTCGCGACGGATGCGTGTGCGAGAGTGTGCATGTATGTCATTTGCTTATTTGTGCTTATTTGCAAATTGATCAGGAGCCGAGGGCCTTGCGTTCTCGCGCGATGCTGGCTCGCGCTCTGGGAGATTGTCCTTCAACACGTTGCACGACGTGTACATTACGAATGTTTCACACGCTCACTCGTGACTTCTTAAGATATTGTCGATCGTCGGGTGTTCCTCTGGAAAACTTAACAATATCCTCCAAGCACTGATTTTGTCTCATTATGCGGCGACAAGTTTTAGTATAAAGTGCATTAGTGACGATACAATCCCTTCGATTTGTGACTTTGCACTGTCTTGCAAAATAATTAAAAAATGTCACTATACCTAAGATTTGACATTATCTTATCAAGTAAAAGTTGAAACAGTCTATAATATATTTTATCATAAATTCTAGAGTAAAAAGTTATTGCTGTATTGATATGTTATGTTACATTAATATAATATTGACATTGCAAATTTCAAGGATAATACTTCGGCTGTGTTTTTAACATGTGTTTGCTATTTGCGCTAAGCATATGCTAATAGCATATGTCTGACACAATATTAGTATACATTATATATATAGCACGAACTCAATGTGTTAGAAAAACAGTCAATGTGTCATCCTTAAGTTTTACAATATTAATATATCAATGTATAATATCCATTACAAATAAAACACAGTAAGTATTTTTAAAGTTTGAGATATCTGAGAACACTGAGCATTGTAAAACAATTTTAAAGTCTAATCATGTAACATTTTGTATTTTGTAAATTACATTGTGTGATAATCTCTATAATATAGCATGCAGCTGCGTAAATTTGTTCTTGGGCGAATGAAGATGTTCTTTATCTTGTAAAAACTCAATGACACATAAATTAAGAAGTTGTACGTTTTTTTTCAGATATGACTCTCTTTGTAAATACATCGCGTAATTGCTCAAGAAATTATTTAATACCTACGAATGATGACCTATGTGCTGTTAAACGACATTGAGGTGAACACGCTGTGATGGGGTGGACGATATCCACCACAGCATGGATTGTAATATGGAGTTGCCTGTTGCCGGGCTTCTATTTAGCTCCACAGGCATCTCCAAAACAAGTGCCGTGCGATAAGACGAGAAAAGTTTTCACGGAGTCATGGGGAATCATCAGCGATGGGCCAATGGGCTCGAATTATACTCAAGATTCTCATTGTGAATGGCTCATTAAAGGTACGGATGAAAGAACTTATTGTTCTTTAAATAATAAAGTAAAATTATAATATAGAATTTATATTCTATATCTCGTTGTAGCTAACCATAGCCGCCAATTTATTACATTAAGTTTTCGGACAATGGGCACAGAATGCAGTTATGACTATGTGTTTGTTTATGATGGGGATTCCTTTCGTTCACCACTTCTAGGTAGCTTCAGTGGTAAGACAGAACCGCAGCAAGTGACATCATCATCTGGTTATGTAAGTATATTCCACAGAATAACATTAGATAATGTTTTGCAGATTTATGATTTCACGATATCGCATAGTTTACATTAATAATTAATGTTATGAATTAATAATTAGTGGTGTGAATTAAATATGAAAAATTGTTATTAATAAGAAATTACGAAAACTAATTATAAATATAAAAATATATAACGAAATAATATAATTGAAATATAATGTAAATTATTACTAAACTCACGCAACAATAATGAATAAAAGTGAAATATTACACAAAATATTATCATGATATAAAATATTTTGTATTTTATAAAATATTCTAACGTTACTATTTTTTTTACAGATGTTGATATTATTATATAGTGACACAAATTACGTCCTAGATGGTTTCCATGCAGAATTTTCGGTCACGGATTGCCCGAACAATTGTACTCATCACGGAAAGTGTATTAATAATACGTGCTTCTGCGAAAATGATTGGGGAAGCAAAGATTGTTCCCGAGCTCTCTGTCCAAACAATTGCAGTCAAGCGGGTATTTGCGGGATAAAAAGATGCAAATGCAAAGATGGATACTCTGGACAATCTTGTTCGTTGCACAAAACGCATCCTGAAGGAAATCGGTATGTGTTATCCTTAAATTACATCTTTATGTTTTTGTACTTATGTTATTATTTAATAACAAAATAACAAATTTTTCTTATTTTTTTTTTGTATTAAATTTTGCATACATTAATACGTAAAATAAATGGATGAGACATATACAAATAAAAAATTTCAATAATCTAATTATTTATGTAGGTGGCATTGGCTCTCACATTCAGAAGGTGGACTAAGGCCACGCGCAGCTCATACAGCGATTTATGTTCAAGAAACAGACTCACTTTATGTTTTTGGCGGCTATGATCTCAATTATATACTCAGTGACTTAGAAGTATATAGGTTTAGCACAAGTGAATGGGAAGATGAATATGGAAGTATATTAGGTAAATTAATGCACAAATTTCACGTAAGAATTTCAAAACATCTCTTATTTATAATTTCTTTGCAATTGTATTTTCATTATATTTTTGTTTTTTTTTCTAACGTGTATACAATAATTTAATTATAATGTAGAATGTCATAAAATTCTTTCTACTTTGAATATTAAACATCAAAAAATGAAAATAACTTCTCAACATTGTTTTACATTTACAGAAGGCGCCGCATCTGCTGAATATTTAGATCCTACATTGATCGCTACCGAATTACAACGCCATCCTGGTGCCAAAGAGATATACGGCCTACCAACGACATCTTTATTCTGGAAGGTGCTTTATAGTATTAAAGATAACAATACTTTTGGCCTGCTCGATCGGACTGCTGACAGTCAACACTCGCGAGAATTCAGGAACATGCCTAAGGAAACCGAAAAAAGCAGAAGCACCATTAGAATCGATAGGAATGGTGATCCAAGAAGAAAGCATCCGCGAAATATAAGACCGCGATATTCGCAAATGTCAACAAGGTAGTAAGTGACTCACTCATTAATTTAATATCTTGAAAACAATCTTGGAAATTGGGGACAATACATTGTTGATTTTATATTTTGCTTATGTAAAGATATAAAAGATAATGGTAAGATCTATATATACATACAAAAAACTTATTATCATATTCTTTTAATTGGAATTTAATTAGAATAAATAAAAACTCGTCAATTAGTCAAAAGTGATCGTTAGAATAATTTCGTTTAAAGTTTTGTATGTCTGTAATTTTTTTGCTTTCTATTTGTGCAGTTAGATTTAAATTAATATTTTATTACATAATGTTTGTATTTATTAAAGATATCGCAGAAACTTGGAAAATCTGTATAGAGAACGTGATGCAACAGATATGCAGAACGAAGACGTAAAATGGGAGGAACAAATCGTAGCGGGATCCGCGGAGGAGAATGTTTTTGTTCCAGAATTTACAGATTCAAAATTAACTACAAGTGATTCGTTGAAAGAGGAAGTTACAGAGCCAACTGTTGACGAGTTGCCTAAACCGAGTCCTCGATATGGTCATGCTGCGTGCAAATACCAAGGTCTGTCAGCATTTATTATATTTTTTATATTTATATTTATTATATTTTTTAGTTTAAAATAAAATGAATAGTTGTTGACCTTGTTTCAGAAAACATTTCTATTTTTATTTTATTTGAATCAATATCAAAACTAGTTTGTATTGCGTTGTGACACAATAAATCTAAGAGTGAAAATAAAAGAAATTTTTTATAGTAGCATTTATTAAAAATATAGATGAAAAAATAAAAAAGATTATATAAAATTACTGTTATTTATTATCATTGCATTATTTAAACAAACTAACGTATGATTTATAATCATAAAATTGTAAACAACACTTTAAACAAATAAAATCTTTATATTTTCAGAAGGTTTTGTGATCTACGGAGGAAAGGTGGAAGATGGTACTCTATCGAACGAATTGTGGCATTATAATGTGATAAAACGCATGTGGACATTACGCGCTAAAAACTCCCCTTTCTACCCGCCCAACCTCACAAGGCACACTCTAACTTTGGCAGGTGACTACATCTATCTATTCGGAGGCAGTACTGTTGACGGAGAGTTTTCATCCAGCTTATATAAAATCAAGTTGCGCTTATGTAAGTTTAAGTTTATTGCCAATTTATTAAAGCAAAATCTAAAAAAGTAATCTAAAAAATGTATGTTTATATAATTTCTATATATGAGATATGTACAAAAAAATATTAGCATAATTAACTCATAATTAAAGCGGATCCTACGGCGATTAATGAAAGATGGATAGAAGTACGACCTCGAGGCGGTAAGGAACTTGACGTACGCGTGGTAGCGCATTCGACTGTATATCATCGTGCTACCAATTCCCTCCTGGTGTACGGCGGCGTGGTCGCCAGCGTCGCCCGTTTCAGTAAATTATCGGATCGAATGTTCGTCTTTCAATTAGATAGAAAGGTCTGGTCCGAGATTCATTATCCAAGAGCGCACTTGCGAGAGACATATGTGCCAAGAGAACGCGCCTTCCACACATGTAATATCATAGGTAATTACTTGTTATTAAATAGAATAATTTTTAGAAATAAAATATATGAATGTATTATATATGTAAAATACATAATTTTTTATTTATTATTATGACAGGAAATTATCTGGTGGTATTCGGCGGATATTCTCATAGACATAACAAAGAGGAGATTTGTTACGATAATCAAATGTATCTTTATCATCTTGGCTGTCACACTTGGGTGAGCCACGAAGTGTTAGGCTTAAATGATAAAGGTAAAACAAATTAATTTAATTTACACATTTTACACATGTTATACGTTTATGTCGATAAATTTTTTTTTCACTTTTAGATTCTCGTTATCCTAAGCAACAAGGTGTATTCGCTCATGCGGCAGATGTGCGTAACGGAAATACTTTGTTGCTCGTTGGTGGATATCATGGCAATGTAAATGCAGATCTTCTTGCATACACTTTACCACCTATGTTAGCACCGGGAGACGAGGATTACATCGAGCCAGAGCAAATTTGCTCGAGGCACAAAAGCCTAATGGAGTGCGCAGCAAATCCAGAATGTGGCTGGTGTTCCGCGGATGAGGTATTTTATTCATTAATCTCGTTATACTTATTCATAAAATTATATAAAGTAACTTTTGTTTGTATGCTCTGATGTATGAAATTTCTTGACACATTGCAGATATGCTATGGTCGGACGATAGGCAGTAATTGTACGACGAATTTACAAACGACGCGCTGTCCGGGAGTTTGTCCGGCTCTAGGCGATTGTCATTCTTGCCTAATACACGGTCAACCTGGTGGTGGTTGGGGCACGAATTTTCGCGGCAGGAAATCCGTCTCAAATAAGCTAAATTTAGGCACGTGTACTTGGTGTGTCCAAAATGCCCGCTGTCACCACAAAGATGATAATTACGGGGTATGCGGCCTGCGAGACGACACGCCTTCGCAGATACCAGGCTGGTGGGGCTCAAAAGGCACGGAGATTACCAAGGCCGAAGAGTGTCGAGAAATGGATAAAAGGCCGGGTTTGACTTTTCTCAAGTACAAGCCACCAGTGAACTTCAGCCAACCTGACTCAGTCGCTATAGTGAATGCGACCACGGTTGACTTTAATGTTCCATCCATGCAAGGTGCGAAGACAGAATCTGCATTGGGCGGCGAAATGATTGCCAGGTTGACTGGTTTTCTTAGACCACCAAATTATTTTTGGGACAGCGCGGCGGAGCACCTGAAAATTTGCGTCAGTTATAACAGCGCGACACTTCACGTGTCGCGAAATGATGATCCTGATAAGCTGGTGAGTTATTCTTATTATTTAGCAACTTTGATAGTTTCTAATTGTATTGGAAAATAAAAGAAATAAAAATTATAATAAAAATATTACAAGACAGTGTGTGAAAGGAAAAAGTAGATTTAAAATCATTTAAAATAATTTTATTTTTATTTATTGAAGAGGAAATTTGTTAATATATTGAAATATTCTTGTTCGCGCGCATGAACTGGTCAAACGACTTCGATATTTTCAAGTTCTGCTGAAATTTAACTACCCATAATTTTTAATTTTTACTTAGGAATTGGTCGCCAATCTAACTGCGGAGACATCACAGTGTATACCGACGACATGGCCAGGTGAAGATTCGATGGAATTGCAATCGGGTCGTTATTTGTTGGACTTCGAATCGAAAAGAATGGTGACCACGAGCTACGCTTATGCGAGTAAAATGGAAATCGTACATAACAAGAATATGGAAAATGGAAAGGTCTTTACTTTCGAATACTTGGAACCCTATCAGAACGGTTCTTGCCATCAATACAGTAACTGTCTGCATTGTTTGACTGACTCTTCGTGTGGTTGGTGCGATATTACCAACGAATGTCTACCGCGCTCCGTCAATGAAACAGAGAGCTGCGTAAAAGATATAGAGTGGGATAAGGAGCGCGGCGAGACGATACGTGAATGGCACTACTTGACGATCACGCCTTCAGCGTGCGCTAACTGTTCCAATTACATCTCCTGTGAGTCATGCGTGAACACTAAACTATGTGAGTGGTGGACGGAAGAGGCGAGATGCGCACGAATCGGTCGATTGCCTAACGCCGTGGTGAGTCTGTACGAATGTCCGATTCCATGCCGACAACGCTCCAACTGCACAAAGTGCCTAGATGAGCGTGGCAGATGCGTGTGGTGCGAGGCCACGCAGGAATGTTTCTCATTCTCGGTATACACATCAGAATACCAATTCGGTCTGTGTCGAGAATGGATGGACCAGGCGGGCCTAATGGGTGTCACGTCGCGCAGTGGTTCGTCGCTCACTGGTAATGATCAGTGCAAGAGTTGCAGTCGGCACTCCAACTGCTCCAGTTGTCTGCATTCACTCAGCTGCGGCTGGTGCTATAGTCTGGAGAATCCTATCACTGGCGTGTGCGTGCAAGGCGACTTCAATCAGGCTCATGTCAATTGCAGTGCGATCATCAACGAGTATCGAAACAGCAGTCTGAACGCTGATGAGTCTGGCTGGGCATACGCGCAATGCCCGGATGTGGATGAATGTGATCTCGGCCTGCACGATTGCCATCCCGATGCGCTTTGCACCAATACTCACGGCAGCTTTAGTTGTCAATGCAAACGCGGTTTTAATGGCGATGGCAAAGAGAATTGTACCAAGACTTGCTATGAGAGATGCGTCAACGGATATTGCAGCGAAGCGCCGGATTACAAGTGTGAGTGCAATCTGGGCTGGACCGGACCGGATTGTCGAACCAACTGCGGCTGTTATAACCATTCTACGTGCTTGCAGGTAAACAATGATCGCATATAAAAAATACAATGGATTTTGTGAATTTTCGAGAATTAACAATAAAAAAATGAATTTGTTTTCAAAATTCACAAAATCCATTGTATTTTTAATTAATCCGTAATTGGAACATAGTCCTGGTGATGTTGGGAATAATTTAAAAAATATTTTTACAAATAATAAATTCTATCAATAATATTTTGTTTCCAAAAATATATGTTTCCAATACAGAATAACAATATTACTATTAATTTTTTTGTCATATGTTTAAGCATCTTAATTTTTGGATTTTCAGGGACCAGGCATTTGCGACGAGTGTCAAGACTGGACGATTGGACGTTATTGCGAAGAATGTAAGGCAGGAAGTTATGGAAACGCAACGACACCATTGGGCTGTCGCGAATGCAATTGCAATGGGCATGGCGATGTGGAGCTCGACGTTTGCGATCGGCAGACTGGTATGTGTTTTTGCCGCGATAACACTGAAGGCGATAAGTGTCAGCGTTGCAAACGGGGCTATTACGGCGATCCGCGTAATGGCGGGATGTGTTACTACGGCTGCATGTCTCGAGGTATGTTGGGCGGCGAAGGGAATGGTAAGCAAGGTCTTGGTAGTCGACATTCGCAATCTTCGCTTTGGGACAATTACGTAGGCGACTCACCGACAAGAGAATGTCTTTGGATTGTTGGCCCCGAAACGGAGCTCTCTTTAGATGCGACCACTCCGACAATTCAAAGCGTGATACAATTCACTATCCATGATGATATTAACGTAAGTTGCCAGGAGAACAGCGTGTATGTGTATGATGGTCTGCCCGAATTCGTCTCATCTACCGGTGGTCATCAGAGCCAATTACTGGGCGTGTACTGCACTGAAAGCACCAATTATCCAGTCACGGTGGAGGCCAAATCCGGATTTTTAACAGTACACTATAAGCAACTGGACGAAGTGGAGGGTTTTAATGCGAGCTATGTGATAATGACGTGCAATAACTGCCCGGGAAACCGCGAGTGCCGCAATGGCAACTGCCTCTGCAAATCCGGTTACGTCGGCATCAACTGCAATGTGGAGATCTGTCCGGAAAATTGTACTGCTTCCGAGAAACGCGGCGTCTGCGACAAGGGCTATGGACGTTGCGTTTGCGTGCCAGGTTACGGTGGACGCGATTGCTCTATCCCACTCAAAAACTATCAGCTAACATTCACGGAACTATTCAATTCAGAATATTTGGCCGATCATCAGGATCACTTGAGAAAAACGTTGCCACGCTTCGGACACAGCTTGGTGGCTGATCGACGCGGTAGTCTATGGATGTTCGGCGGTTATTCGCTCAGTCACGGACCTCTGAATGACATTAGACTTTTCGACACAAAAAACAATACATGGATGCAAGTAACAGTAGAATCTACCTCAGAGGCGTCCATGCCACAGGGTCGCTACTTTCACGCAGCTGAAATTGTGCATAGTAGACAACAGATCTACGTCTACGGTGGCCTGTCAATGAAGGACGAAGATGTACAAGGACTGTCGAACAATACTCTCAGTGACTTTTGGAAATTCAGTTTGCAGAACCAGCGATGGAGCCAAATTGTACAGGACGAATTAAAAAAGGAGCCACTGCCTCTGGCTGGTCATACGTTGACTTTGCGTAGAGATGGAGAGTCGGAAAGCCTGATTCTGATTGGTGGATTTAGTCCTAAATATGGATATCTTGACGTGATCTGGGAATTTAATCTAGAAACTGAGACTTGGGACACAGTGAACACTGTAGGGAATGGACCTGTAGGTGTTTACGGTCATTCCACAGTATATCACAGTAAGTCTGATAGTCTCTACGTCTTCGGTGGCTACACTTATGCGGTAAACAGAACGTTTATTTCGAACAGATTATATGCCTTGAATTATAAAACACGAACGTGGTCAGTACTACCACCATTTGAAGACGAAATTACCGATGGCAATAGTTTACCTCAAGCTAGATTTCTTCATTCCGCGGTTACGACGGACGAATATATGGTGATATTTGGCGGCCGACAAAATCCTCACAACACTTCGGACTCGTTAATAGCGTACAAATACTCATGCAACCTGTGGATACGTTTGATAACGAAAGATACAGAGACGATCGGCAGTCCGCCACCACCAGCTTACGCCCACGCAATGACCCATGCCGATCCAGAGTCAAACGCTGTTTACGTTATTGGCGGCTTTGACGGTGGTATTAAGAGTCACGTCACATTGATTAACATACCGGAGGATTTATGCAATCTTTGGAAGGATAAGATCACATGTAGGAAATATTTCGGTTGCTCGTTCTGCGCTGTCACTACCCTCAATGGCACCAACATTTCCCTCTGTTTCTCGAACGAGGTATCAAGCAATCGAGGTGACAAGTGTGACATCAACGTGACTCAAGCACAACGATCGAACGGAATATTTTGCAATTCGGACTGGATGGCGAGCAGAAAATGCCAGACCTTCAGGACATGCACGGAATGTCTGGCGGAGTGGCCGTATTACAAAGACAACGAGCCTGTTTGCAAGTGGTGCACTAATTGTCCGCACGGTAAGTGCATCCCATCGGACAAAGATTGTAACGATCAGACACAAGACATGATGATTAGATGCGACACATCGGTAAGTAACGTGAATCAATGCGGGGAACGCTTGTGTCCAGCGAGCGATTGCGAGAAGTGTTACGGTTTGGATGAGTGTGTATGGACGAGGCAGGTATTGAAAACTAACGAATTGGGAATGGAGCTGACGGGCGAGCCTGTCTACGATTGGAATTGCGTGAAGATTAATATCTTCGAGCGGACTAGCATCAAAATGAGCAGCACTCAGTGTGAAAAGAGGTGCTCCGACCACAAAGATTGTAGGAGTTGTCTGAAGGGTACTGGAGCCGAAGGTGGATGGAGCGAATGTAGATGGTCTACGCAATTGAACGAGTGCATCTCACCATCGTATCAACCGCTTTATTGCGCTGGCGGTGTTTGCGGTTTAGTGTTGCGTAACGCTGATATGGACCACTGTCCGGAACCATGCTCAGTGTTCAAGCAGTGCAGCACCTGTCTGAAGCATTCGCATTGCGGCTGGTGCTCCTTGGACTCTGCTAATGTAACCGGTCAAGGAATATGCACAGAAGGATCACTTGAAGCACCAGCGGATCATCCAGCGGGAGGTACCTGCGAAATGCTTTATCATCAACACTTTCCAGAAGTCGAGCCGCCAATCACCACAACGTTGCATCCATATCACGTGGACTCTTCAGAAGCACAGGACAATATTACGATGTCGTTGCTCACCACGATATCAAAACCAGATTTCTCGTGGCATTACGTCCGCTGTCCTCCGGAGAACGAGTGCGAGAACGGACATCACACGTGTTCACCGAAGAGCGAGAAGTGTTTTGACTTGGAGGAGGGCTTCGAGTGCAAATGCGGGGATGGATATAAGACCGAAACCACCTGGGGGAATGATTTTGGTAAGAAAATTTGCGTGCCCATGTGTACACAGGGCTGTGTGAGAGGCACATGTGTGAAGCCCGACCTATGCCGTTGTGACTTTGGTTACGTCGGTTCGAATTGCTCCATCCAATGCCAATGCAACGGCCATAGCGATTGTGCTGGTCCGGACAAGCTCGATAATTGCACAAAATGTCATAATAATACGATGGGAAAACAATGTGAAAAATGTCTACCATTATACGTCGGCAATCCTGCGGACAACGGTCAGTGCGTGCCATGTCTCGAATATTGCAATGGACACACTCGGATCTGCATCAACGACAACGTGACCGTGCCCGATCCGAATTCGGTAGACAAGATGTCGATAGAGAAGTTGAGTAGGCAACTGGAAGAAGGACCGGTGGCAAAAGCGAAATGCATCAATTGCGGGAACAACACAAGGGGCGACAAATGCGGCGAATGCATGACCGGATACTTTCGAGGGACAGAAGACCTCCGAGACGTGTGTCGGTCTTGTGAATGTCATGGCCATGGCTTCACGTGCGATCCTGTCACTGGCGAGAAGTGCAACTGTGGCAACAATACCGAGAGCGAACCTTCCTGCACGAGTGGTCCTATAAAGGGTACGAATACGGGCGGCACACCGTGCTGGATGGTGCAATGCAGCAAATGCAGAGAGAATTATGCCGGCACCCCGACAATGGGCCATCAGTGCTACAAAACCGTCACAGTCGACAATAAAATGTGTTTCGACTCAAAATTAATAGGTGAGCATACAATCTTGCAAACAGATTAAATCTTCATATCATCATAACGATAACTAATATGTCTAACGCACAAAAATTAATATTCTGTACAATTTTTTTTATTTTTTAATAAATTTTACAGTTCACTCATAATAATACATTTTTATTTCCAAGTAACTTAGGTGCTGTTTTTTTTCTTTAATATGAAAATAAATAATGTTAACGTTAATATATACTAATCAATATTACTTCGATTAAAAATACTGATTACAATTTTGACCTCACTTCAATATGTATGTTTGTACTCATTTGACACTTTTGTCAAGTAATTGTTTTTCTTAAATTGCAACGTTCTATTTTGTGGGAGCATCTTACGTATCCTTCGGTTCGTATCTTCTTTCTTCTACTATAAGCTGTTTGACAGTCTGCCATTTTCGCGTATCTAAAAGAAGACCTTACTTTTCCCTATTTCAGACGAATGCAAGATGAAGCCGAAGCCTCTAAACCCTGGCCAAACCGTCTTCTACATGGTGCAACCACGATTCATGAACGTGGACATCAGAGTGATGGTGGATGTCACCCAAGGTGCTTTGAATCTGTTCTTGAGTCCGCGAGATGATTCCTTCGTTGTCATTTTAAATTCAACGACTGGATATCAAGAAGTACGTTTAATCTTTTAATCTTTTCTATTCTATTGTTTTTTTTTTTACTATTTTGTATTTTAAAGCTCGTTTTATATTTTAAAATTTTTAATTTTTAAACAATCTATAATTTTGGATTTTTTTGCCTTTATGCTAATATCAAAATCAATATAAGTTTGTACATCAAGTTTATCATTCATTATATGTAACAAATTTATGATTTTCGCACATTTATAAATTTTATAATGCATTTATTTATCTATCAAAAAAAAATGTCTAAAATATTCATTATCCGCAGGTTGAATTAGATAACAGGTTCAGATTACGGCCTGATCAGCCTTCTAACAGATTCCGGATTGTTGAGTTTCATCCTCACCTTGGTGCGGCGGTTAATGGCTCTACCATGGAGCCGATTCGATGGAACACCGGACAACAGTATTTCGTGATGGAGCATTGGCTAGAGGACAATCTTGCCAGCTTTCTGACGATCGAGAGGCGAAACACTTTTCTGGTGATACATAATCTAACAAATCGATTGGTATTGACATTGCCACAAGACAAACATGAGTTGGGCCAGACCAAGTTTCACATCGTGCTACAAGCGATCGATCCGGTGAATCCGGAGCTGAATGGTCGCGCCGCCTACGGGATGATTTTCTTTCGTCAGGATCAGTTACACATCGATTTATTCGTCTTCTTCTCATGTTTCTTCTCCTGCTTCTTTCTATTCTTGGCGGGGTGCGTGGTTGCGTGGAAGGCAAAGCAGTCGGCAGATTTACGTCGTGCTCGACGTCGACACGTCGTAGAAATGTTGCATATGGCGAAGCGACCGTTTGCCTCAGCGACAATACTCTACGATCGGGACGGCGGCGAGTGTAGCCCGAACTCGCCGCAGCGTAAGGGCAGACGAGGCAAACACGTGAGCTTTCACAGCGATGTGAGACCGGTGGCTGTCGAGCCCACCGATGACGGTGTTGCGGCAGTGGCGACAGTGTTCATCAGGTTACCCGGCGGTCGCCAAGCTCCTGTCAAACTTGCCCTGGGTAGTTCGCTCATACTCTTGACTAGAGTCTACCCTGTCAATAGCAGAGTGTTTTTAAGACGTAGAAACAGTCATGCGACGAACTGAACTCACGTTACAGTGGAATCTCGATCTCGATGGCTTTCGAATTCCACATCTCGGACACAGATATTCTCGTTAAACTCTTCTGAAGCATCGATAAGAGTTACCGACGTTTGAGCAATTTGCTACAAATTATAGCTGTAATAAAATTTGGGTATAATGGACCTTGAATTAGTATGTAGATTTAATGGGCAGCTTTCCTTTTTTGGGACAGTTTTAACTGATGATAAAGATAATGGACGAGATGAACTCAGGATATAACGTGAATTTTAACAAAATATACGTATTTTACTATCGGAATATCTTGCATACCGTTTATCCTTTTATCTTTTCTATTAGAAAACTTCTCTTTTTTTTTGTTGATCTCACACATTGATTGGCAACAGGAATAGTAATATTGAATCTATAAAAAAAATGCAGGCATATAAAATAAATATTAACTGTAAGATTCTATCGAATTTTATTAGATTATACAAATGTTAAATTCATGGATTTGGAAACTGTTAAAAAAGATTTTCAAAATCATGGATAGAATCTATATATGTAAAAATTCGCAAATTTTTTAAATTTGTCTATTAAAATTCTAAGATTTTTATGCAATTAGGATTCAAATAAGAAAATACATATATTTTATAATTTATTGAGATTCAGAAAAACGTGCTAAAAATTCGAGTTCTTCTAAAGAACATAACGAAAATAACGGATTCAAGGATCTTGTATCGTAGGTCTGTGAATCGAGCGATAATTATTGTTTTTTTTTTTTTAACTAGAGATTTAATGTATACGTAGTACAAGAGGATTGATCGTAAGATTATTTAATCTAAATATATATAATATATTGTCGTATACCATTCCATGACGAGACTGTACGTTTGTATATACAACAATCTGTAATTATATATTAATTCGTACTTTATACATTTTTGTAGAAACATTTTACGAGGCGTGGCTTCGCGTCATGGAACATTCGTGACTATTCTCGGAAAAGAAGATGAAATCGATTTTTTTCGATTTGTATCGGTTGAACGAACAGTATTAGAATTGTTGATTAGAGATGGAGCTCAACGATGTGTGTACGTTAACAAGGTTCCTATGCCAAATTGATTAGGATGAATACGTGTTGAGCGTCCTAATATATAATATATTATTTATCGTAAGTGGGTAAAGGAAGAAGGCGGAAAGTTTTATTCAAGAAAGAAATGTACATATAAATACATGAAAATTGCGAATGCGTGTTGCAAGCTTTTATAACTGGCGTTTGCGTACTGGTTGAAGGCATACTTATACTCAGTAGGTTTGTTATCAGAGACATAACGACTATGTATTAATCAAAACGTATAAGTAATGTGAATGCCGTAACGATATTGGCATTGACGTGCTTAATAGTTATCGTCGGAGGCACAAAAATGGGATAATGCAGAGATGGCGTTTTATTTCAAGTTCAAAAGTTAGAAAAATAAAAATAAAAAATATGTAATAAAGTGATCACCGATGAAGCGAAGTAAATTCTGTGGATAAAAAAAGATACAGCAGCAAAAATTCGTAAAATTAGAATTTTGTTTTTACAAATTTACACGAAAGATTAAATTTGTATATATATAATGTGTATGTAAAAGATATCTATGGATAAAAAAGCTAGGATTTAGGAAAATAAGAATGTATAGATAAACGAGAAATAGAATTAATATTGTAACATCGAAATCTGTGAAATTAAAAATTTATGATTTGAAAATAAAACCTGAATACTTCGCGATTACATATCACAAATTTAAATCTATCTTACATATAATATTATATTATAGTATCAATATTATAATTGTGTGACAAATATGCAATATTTCATGCTGGACTTTTTTGACTTCACAAAAATGAGCTGTCTCTTCTTTATCTCATTTATGTGTTTTGTTCGTATCCTGTATTAGGATAATGTAATGATGTTGAGTAGCAGAATGAGAATCTAAAGGCCTCTTTTATGCATGCGTTTTCTTGTTGTATATCGCATAAATGAGGCACGCATAAGCAGGAGTTCCGGTATCCTGTGTGCGCCATCAAATGATTGAAAGAATGCACGAGTGCTCCTCGACCTGGAAATAACATTCGTTGATTAATTGTTAAGCGAACACATCGACGATACGACGCGACCAATTTGTTGAATCTCAGAGTTTTTTCTTGTCACATAAGTCTCGTCATTACGCGCATGAATTTTTTTGTTACGTCACAAATATCCTTCAAGTGCAGCTACGTGTTCGAAAGAGTTTCTCTCTTTCTCTCTCTCTCTCTCTCTCTCTCTATATATTTTGCGATATATTTGGATCCGAAAATTCACGGTCTTTATAACAAAATAGAAGGCATAATGTTTAAAATTAAGAATAGAAACTTATGAATTTATAAATATAAAAATTATAAGAGAAATTATGAATTAAGAAGTGATTGTTTTCTAAATTAAAAATGACTCTAAAATGAAGATTTAAAAAAATATTTTTATAAGTCCATAAGTTTATAAAACTAAAATTTATGGATTCTAAGATTTATATAAAGCTTTACATAAATAATAAAAAGTTTACAAAAAATTGAATAAAATTGCGTCCATAACATCAGACATTCATATGGAACCAATAAATTTTAAGAATCCCTCAATGCCTCCTTTGAATAAGACCGTGGACGTTCAATAATCTAAGATACAATATATAAATCCTTCGATTTTCAATATCGCCTATAGATCCTTAAAAATTACGTAAATGTCGAGATTTAAAGTTCCTCCAAACTCATGTAAAGTTCAAGAACTTCGTAACCCGTATACATTTTAAGGATCTCTATAGGATCAAAGAGATTGTCAAAAGTAGAAGAATTAACATTAATTTAATACTATCCGCGTAAAGTCACAAAATATCGTTACAATTCTCGTTTGTTCATTTGCACGCACGAGCAATCGCGCTGTCCTAAATACTCATTCGCGTGGTGCCGTGTAAGCATGTAAACTCAACTAAGTACACAGAATCGACAGTATATGTACATTTACATAGGTTTACATTCATAGAGATATATTATATATATATGAAAAAAGTACGATTATAAATACGAGACCGGTGAATGTAATTTTTCGGTTGTACAGATCTGAGCGTTATTTCCGAAATATTCTATTTTGTATATTATTATTACATCGCGTCGTCGACGGTACAGAGCGATAATCTTCCAATGCCGGCATTGTATCGCAAAAAAAATCGAAGAAGCATGATCAAGGACATGACACTTCGTAACGAAGGAATAGGTTGTGAAACGAAAAAAAAAAAAAACAGAAAATAAATTATCAAGCGGCATTTATCGAACTTTCGGTATAAAAATGTAATGTATCTTATAGTTTATGCCGCGAGGGGAGAAACATAAGGTTGTGCAAATGATGATTAATAAATTGTATTGCGGAAGCTTTAATAAACGTACGTAAAACCGAGCTTTCATTCGAAACTTATGATTCCTGTATATATTGCGTTCTTTCAATCAAATCATAAAGTATACATACGTCTACTTCTTTCATCCTTTTTCATGAATAGATGTGTGCATGATTAGAATGTAAATCATATAATTATTGTTAAATAATTATTTAAAATGACGTCTCTAATCTATAATTTAACGGCGAAATAAAATCAACGAGATACAATTATAGCGATTACAAATCGAAGTAAAAAAAAGACGGACTAGGATTTGTATAATCTGAATGTGATTGTTTAATTACGAATTAAATTCATCCGATACATAAATAAAATCATACGCAATATTATCTCAGCTTTAGAAGATAAATTTAGCGTCAAATGTGGAATGTAAAGCTCTAAAGATAACAATGAGTGAATGATGCTGGGGGTGAGAAAAAAAATATCGTACTGCGATTATAATTAAATCATTTTTATTCTCTCATACGTCGATTCGGTAAAATCTCTTAAACTCAATCTGTATCTCTCATATACATATATAGAATTTCTCTTTCATATGCTACATCTATTCTCAGAACATTCGTAGAACGTTATTACCGGTTCGGCAATAATTATTTACATATTTTAGATTACCACGCACATTCACACGCGTCATCCATCCTCACACACACAACACACACGTGTGTACACCGAGTGCTCTAGGAGTCATCAAATTGTTCCCAGAGCACTGAAAAAGAGTTTCCTTACATTTTCAACAACAATAAAGGACTTGCAAACAGTGTCACCGGTGTCTAGAAAAGATATTCCAAATAGATAACCTCGAGTTTTAGAAAAACAGATGTACACACAAATAAGCAGCTCAAGTATCGTAAGAATTTCGATTTCGAATCACTTTAGATCGAAACCATGAATTTGTACCCGTTATTGTACCAATTTATAATTACATTATCTCTAACAAACGATATACACATTTTCTTTTTACATAAAATTATAAATTACAAAGATTAAACATCAAGAATCAATGAATTCACTTCCTCCAGATATTTTCGCGCGCCATAAGCGACGAAAGAATGAAGTAAACTCAGAGCGTGGTACTTCAAAAATATTTCCGAATTGTAAAATTAATTCTTCGAATTTTCTTGCTCGCAGCAAAAGAAAATCATTGCTTCTCCATCAAACGATTGAATTTGTCGCAAAATCAACGAGAGATTCGTTACAGATGCGAGTGTAGACAAAACCTAAATTTCGACCCTCTCTTTCCCGGTATAATCGTATTAAAATATACTTGAATAGAGAAATCGCTACAAAAATCTTGCAAGATTTATAAATTCTTTTTCTAATATTCAAACGTATGTTTTAGGGAATGACAGGACAGAAAGGATCGTCCTTCGACTTTGTACGATTAACGCTTTGTACAATTTCGGTCCGAGTTACAATGTCCGCGATCATTTCTGGACCACGGCTTTGGAGCATGGCATAGTTTTAGGATTAATATTCGCATTTCACTGGGAAATAAATGCGCGTGCAATTGCAATGTCATAAAATTATTATATATAATTCTCTATCACGCGGGAAACTGTACATGTCACAAAAAAATGAAACACGCTCTAATTGCACGCGCAACATCTGATCTCTCTCGATAAAATTCTCAGTTTATCAAAATCACTTTTTGGCGGGTTTAATTTATCAGATATTTTTTTGGCAATTCAAAATGTTGCTTTGAGACGTTTGTCAGAATATTTCAATGGAAATATTGGCGCAAAATCTAATAGACAAGTACAACTTATTTTGTTTCACCATCATCCGCTTGGTCAAATACATAGAAGAATACCAAAAATTCAGCGATTATTTGTTACTTATTGTCAATAGAATACATAGAAATTTGCGCTTGTTTACTGTTTGATAAATTGTAAGCTGCAGAGTAAAATGCCATAATTGCACGTACAATTATTACTCAGCGCGAGACAGGTACAAGAATGCTTGTAGTTGTCCGTCGCAAGGGCGACGATCTTATTCTACATAACATTAGCCACTAGCAACGTGGCGAATATATATATATATATATATATATATATATATATATATATATATATATATATATATATATATATATATATATATTATATATATA
>Ga0157363_1000890_pt1 | contig 23904 bp, 22 predicted proteins | sample AttsexASBM1_FD_111477 | JGI IMG/M metagenome (GOLD analysis project Ga0157363, IMG submission 111477) | Fungus gardens microbial communities from leaf cutter ant in Ribeirão Preto, State of São Paulo, Brazil - Atta sexdens ASBM1 | ecosystem: Host-associated > Fungi > Mycelium > Unclassified ... | reverse complement strand
GTTGAGCTAACTGACGCCCAATAGTGCTTTTGCCGGCACCCATAGGCCCAACCAGAAAGATATTGCGTTTCTCTGCCATTTTTTCGGTACTACTAAGACTATTCGTTAATGGTAATCCCCGCTACGCAGACACCCAGCGTGGCAGGACATGAACTGAAACCTCATATGCAATAGAGCGAGAGTCAGACTAAAAATTATCTCAATACTCGAGCTTGTTTGGCAACTGATTAAATCACCGTTACAGGCGCATAAGACAACAAGAGCGTAAGTCCAACTCGAATCGGTACTCCTTGTATGCTAATTCATGCCCCACGTCAAACATCTGCAACAAACTGAATGCAAAATCATTGCGGGGATCGTGACCCCATTAGTGAATACCCACCAGCCTTGGCGTGATAAATACCACCAGCTCGCGTCGTTCGTTGTCTTTCCCGTCATGGCGAAACAGTTGTCCAAGCCAGGGAATATTGCCGAGCCCTGGGACGCCATCGCTACCCGTTTTATTCTTTTGCGAGAAAATACCGCCCAATGCCAGCGTTTCTCCGCTTTTAACCTCCACCTGCGTTTCTATTTCTTGCTTATCGATCGCCAGCGTTTCACCGTCGGCCTGCTGCAGGACCTGGCCTGGCATATTTTCGCTGATATGTAATTTCAGGCGCACGCGTCCACCCGGCAGTACCACCGGCGTAACCTCCATCCCAAGCACCGCCTCTTTAAACTCCACCGATGTTGCCCCGCTCTCTCCGCTGGAGACCTGATATGGGATTTCGCTGCCCTGCTTGATGCTGGCGGGCTGCATGTGAGAGGCCAACAAACGGGGGCTGGCGATAATATCCACCTTCTGCTTTTGCTCCAGCGCCGACAGCTCCAGATCGAGCAGCCTGCCGTTGATACGCCCAATGTTAAAACCCACATGCGTGGTGGCGCTGGCAACGGAAAGGTCGCTAGCCAGCGTCGTCACCTGCCCGACCTTCCCAGCCTGCGTCGCGTCGGCAAGGTTCCATTTCACGCCCAGCTCGCGCAGGCTTTTTTCATTAATGGTTACGATGTGCGCAGCCAGCTCAACCTGCTCTACAGGGATATCCATTTGCGCCGCCCAGTGCTGTAAGGCATCCAGTACTGCCTGGCTATCGCGGATCAGCAGGCGGTTGGTGCGCTTGTCGACGGATAAACTGCCCTTCGGGCTAAGCAGCTTTTCCGCCGCCTTTTGCAGCTCCCCGGCATCGGCGTACGAAAAGGGAATGCTGTGCGATATCAGGGGAGCGTCAAGCTGCCGACGCGCCAGCTCCTGATCCTTGCGCGTCTGCTGCGCTTGCTGCCAGGCAGCCGTATGAACATAAAAAATGCCACGCTCCTCTCGCAGAATGAGTCCTGCACTGGTCACGACGGTCTGTAGCGCCTGGCGCCAGGGGACGCGCGTAAGGTTGAGCGACAGCGAACCGCTGACATCAGGCGATATCACCAGATTTCGATTTTCCTGACTCACCAGCGCCTGCAGCACTTGAACCACCGGTACATCATCCACCATCAGCGTGACGGGTTTCATCCCGGCGATCGGTTGGGTGCTGCATAACAACAGCAGCAGCGCTATCCCTGTTTTCATGTTTATTCGTTCCTTCTCGTTGCCATGTCCATTGTTTGGGCTCACACACTTCGCCCAGCTCAACAACCAATTCACTTTCATTCAGGGTTATCACTCGCCAGCCCGCCGGGAAACGATCCTGCGCTTTCAGACGATGCCAGCGTTTCTGCCCGTCCTGTAACATGCCCACATTCAGAGTGCCTTCCACTATCCCGCGGTAGTGCCACTGCGCCAGCTCGCCGATGGCGCAGGGATCTACCGGCGGCTGAAACGGATCGCGCATTCCCGTCAACAGCAGCGCGGAGCACACCAGCAGGTATCGCGCGCTATTTCGCATACTCATGCTCCAGCTGCACGCGCAGGCGTAATGTTGTCCCCTGCGGAGTAAGGGAAAACGCAGTAATCAACACGTCCCGCTCAAGCAGCATGGAAAAGACGGACGGGACGGCCTGCCAGTCGGCGTCCAGCGCTAGCTCTCCCCCGCGCTGAAGTGGTTTCCAGTGAACCAGCCTGCTGCCGTTACCCTGAAAATCCAGCGGCGAAAAGGGTGTGACGACGCGTTCGTCTGGCGTAATTACCTGGCCCGGCAGGCGCCTGGCGGAGGGCCATAGCGATGCATTCGTCCGCGTGGCATGGGCTATCTCCCGCTGCAAACCAGCCAGCTGCGTATTTATCGGCCGGAGCAGCACGCCCCACGCAATCCCCACCACAAGGACAATGCTCTGAAACCAGCACAGCACCCGATACCCGCTTCGGCATTCGCACCAACGTTCAAACACGGTATCCACGCGTTACCCCTGGCTTTTAAGCTGTAAAGTGAACATCCATCGCCCCTGAGGGTCCTGCTGTAATTCGCCCGCGGGGCCGGGCGTAAAACCGGCAATATCCTTCAGCGCATCGCGCAATGACGAGAGGGCCGGAAGCGTAGTTGCATATCCGATAAACACTAACAAAGGGGGCTGATAGCGCAGCTCTGTCAGCCAGGCCTGCGCGGGAATGATCCTCGAAAGCGATTCCAGCAGGGGTTGCCATGCGCGTCGTTGAGGCGCGGGCATCTCTGCAGGCGTGGCCGGTCTCTGGCGAGCCGCGAGAACCTGCCGCACGGACTGTATTCCCGACAGCTGGGTTTGAAGGCCCGGCAACATCACCGCATTGTTTATCCTGATCGCGTACGCCGTGATGATGACCAGCATCCACGCAGCAAGAGACAGCGTTCCCCAGAAACGCAGGCATCGCGCGCGTCGTTGCTGACGCCAGGGGAGAAGGTTAATCATACGCATTCCCCCACCTCGCTCATCGCCAGTGCCAGCGCGACGGTATAGTCAGCCCCGCATTCAGGCAGCGGTGGCTGGCAGCGATGTAGGATTTCCCACAGATCGCGCCGGGAATCAAACAGGGCAATATCATCCGGCGCCAGGGCAAGCAGGGCGGCCAGTTCCCCGACACTCTCCGCCTCGGTGGTGAAACGCCTTCCCCACTGATGACGCATCGCCCACAGCCACTGGTTCTCATCCCGCCAGGCCACACACTGCGCGGGCTTTACCGCAGGAAGCAGGTTCGCCAGCGCGCCGGCATCCGGGGTAATGGCCACCAGCCGCAAACGTAGCGTTTCAGCCAGCAGCAAAAGCGTTTCAACCTCTTTGTTTTGCGCGGCGGTGACGTGAAATGTGTTGCTAAACGTATCTTGTGCGTAATCAAAGCACAGTGCGTTCGCAGGCATTTCCAGTTCACGCGAGAGGGCGGCGCCCAGCCAGGAGAGCTGTTCGCTGTCGCGCAGCGCGATTGCCGGGCGCGGGAGCGAACGTTGCAGCGTGCGTGCCGCCGGGAAAGAGAGGAAGACGCGGTGATGATGGGGTAACGTTCTTCGCCAGTCGCGCAGGGCGTTAACCAGCTGTTCTGGTTGACAAATCTTACCGTCACGGATGATACCGTCAGCCAGCGGAATAGCCCACCACCGGCGCAGACACCAGGCCGATTTCTCGCGCGTTAGCGAAACGGCCAGCACCCTATCTTGTTGAATATGAACGCCCGTTTGCCATGTTTTGAAAGCCATGCTTCACGATCTCCTTATCGCCCGTCACGGTGACGGCTATATCAATGAATCAGGCTTGCCTTTATACTACCGCGCGATTGTTTAGAAACTGCCCAAGTGAAACCAAATGGGAAATCTCCGGTGAAGTTCGTAAAGTATTTATTAATCCTTGCAGTCTGTTGCATTCTGCTGGGAGCAGGCTCGATTTATGGTTTGTACAAATTCATTGAGCCACAGCTACCCGATGTCGCCACGCTTCGTGATGTGCGGCTTCAGATCCCTATGCAGGTCTACAGCGCCGATGGTGAATTGATGGCGCAATACGGCGAAAAACGTCGTATCCCCTTGACCTTAAATCAAATTCCACCCGTTATGGTGAAAGCCTTTATCGCTACCGAGGATAGTCGTTTCTACGAACATCACGGTGTCGACCCGGTGGGGATTTTCCGTGCCGCAAGCGTTGCGCTGTTCTCTGGCCATGCCTCTCAGGGGGCGAGTACCATTACGCAGCAGCTGGCGCGTAACTTCTTCCTCAGTCCTGAAAAGACGCTGATGCGTAAGATCAAAGAGGTGTTCCTCGCGATCCGCATCGAGCAGCTGCTGAGCAAAGACGAGATCCTCGAGCTTTATCTCAACAAGATTTATCTCGGCTACCGCGCCTATGGCGTGGGGGCTGCTGCCCAGGTGTACTTTGGTAAGCCCGTTGAACAGCTGACGCTCAGCGAAATGGCAACCATCGCCGGTCTGCCAAAAGCGCCATCCACGTTTAACCCGCTCTACTCGCTCGATCGCGCCACCGCGCGTCGTAACGTTGTCCTGTCACGCATGCTCAGCGAAGGCTACATCAGCCAGACCGAGTACGACCAGGCGCGTAACGCTGTCATTGACGCGAACTACCATGCGCCTGAGATCGCCTTCTCTGCACCGTACCTCACGGAAATGGTTCGCCAGGACATGGTGAGCCGCTACGGTGAAAAGGCCTATGAAGATGGCTACCGCGTTTACACCACCGTGACCCGCAAGGTGCAGCAGGCGGCGCAGGACGCGGTGCGCAATAACGTGATGGACTACGACATGCGTCACGGCTATCGCGGCCCGTCAAACGTGCTGTGGAAAGTGGGCGAAAGCGCATGGGACAGCAAAAAAATCACCGGCTCGCTGAAGTCGCTGCCAACCTATGGCCCGCTGCTGCCTGCCGTCGTGACCCAGGCCGATCCCCAGGAAGCCGTGGTGATGATGGCCGATGGCACGTCGGTATCTCTGCGCATGGACGGTATCCGCTGGGCGCGTCCTTATCGCTCGGATACGCTGCAAGGTCCAACGCCGCGCAAAGTGACCGATGCCGTGCAGACCGGACAACAAATCTGGGTGCGCAAAGTGGGCGATGCCTGGTGGCTCGCGCAGGTGCCGGACGTTAACTCTGCGCTGGTGTCTATCAATCCGCAAAACGGCGCGGTGATGGCGCTGGTTGGCGGGTTCGATTTCAACCAGAGCAAATTTAACCGTGCCACCCAGGCGCTGCGTCAGGTTGGCTCGAACATCAAGCCGTTCCTCTACACCGCCGCGATGGATAAGGGTTTGACGCTCGCCAGTATTCTTAACGACGTCCCGATTTCTCGCTGGGATGCCGGTGCGGGCTCAGACTGGCAGCCGAAGAACTCCCCTGCGCAATATGCCGGTCCGATCCGTCTTCGTCAGGGTCTAGGACAGTCGAAAAACGTCGTGATGGTGCGTGCGATGCGTGCGATGGGCGTCGACTATGCGGCAGAGTACCTGCAGCGTTTCGGTTTCCCGGCGCAGAATATTGTTCACACGGAGTCGCTGGCGCTTGGATCCGCGTCATTCACGCCGCTGCAGGTCGCGCGTGGGTACTCGGTCATGGCCAACGGCGGGTTCCTGATCGATCCGTACTACATCAGTAAAATCGAGAATGACCAGGGCGGCGTGCTGTTTGAAGCGAAGCCAAAAATTGCCTGCCCTGACTGCGATATTCCGGTGATTTACGGCGATACGCAGAAATCCAACGTCCTTGAGAACAAGGATATGGAAGACGTGGCGATATCTCAGGAGCAGCCGAACACCGTGGCTCCTCAGCCTCAGCTCGAACAGGCGAACCAGGCGCTGGTGGCCCAGAGCGGGGCGCAGGAGTATGCCCCGCACGTGATTAACACGCCGCTCTCCTTCCTGATCAAAAGCGCGCTGAACACCAATATCTTCGGTGAGCCGGGCTGGCAGGGTACGGGCTGGCGTGCGGGTCGCGATTTGCAGCGCCATGACATCGGCGGTAAAACCGGGACAACCAACAGCTCGAAGGATGCCTGGTTCTCCGGCTACGGCCCGGGCGTAGTGACGTCGGTCTGGATTGGCTTTGACGATCACCGCCGTGATTTGGGCCGCACGACGCCTTCTGGCGCGATTAAGGATCAGATCTCCGGCTATGAAGGCGGCGCGAAGAGTGCGCAACCGGCCTGGGATGCCTATATGAAATCCGTTCTAGAGGGCGTGCCGGAGCAGCCGCTGACGCCACCGCCGGGCGTGGTGACGGTCAATATCGACCGCAGCACCGGGCAGCTCGCTAACGGCGGAAACAGCCGTGAAGAGTATTTCATCGAGGGCACGCAGCCAACCACGCAGGCGGTGCATGAGGTGGGTACTGAGCTGATTGATAACGGCGAGACGCACGAGCTGTTTTAAGCATAAAAATGCCCGGTAAAAACCGGGCAAAGAACTGCAGGCCGGGTAAGGCGAAGCCGCCACCCGGCTTTTTTATGGCCTACAGTCGCCCCTGCCCTTTCAGCCACTCGCGGACCAGGAACAGCGCGCTGACGTTGCGCGCTTCGTTAAAATCAGGGTCTTCCAGCAAATCCATCAGATGTGCCAGCGGCCAGCGCACCTGCGGCAAAGGCTCTGGTTCGTCCCCTTCCAGCCATTCAGGATAGAGGTCTTCCGCCACCACAATATTCATTTTGCTGGAAAAATAGGACGGCGCCATGCTCAGCTTTTTCAGGAACGACAGTTCGTTCGCACCAAACCCGACCTCTTCCTTCAGCTCGCGGTTGGCCGCTTCAAACACCGTTTCACCTGGGTCAATCAGCCCTTTAGAGAACCCGAGCTCATAAGACTCCGTGCCGACGGCATATTCACGGATCAGGATCAGATGTTCATCGACAATCGGAACAATCATCACCGCTTCGCGCGAAGAGGGGCGCATACGTTCATAAACGCGACGCACACCGTTGCTGAACTCCAGATCCACGCTTTCGACATTAAACAGGCGCGATTTAGCGACTGTTTCAACGCTCAGAATGGTGGGTTTTTGTAGTGGTTTGCTCATCTTGATGGGTCTTTGCTGTGTGAACTGGCTTTATTGTGCGATATGCCGCACGGTTTCGGCAATGTCAATTGCGCTGTATTTACATTTGTGCAACGTAACAGGAATCAATCATCAATTCAAAACAAATGTCAAGAGGTTGAAATGTTTCCAGGAATTTGCTGATATCGCGCCATGTCAGGCTTTGCTATCATCAGCGGTCACTGGGATGCGCTTCAAAATGCTCAAGTTCGACTCCATACTTGCCGATAGCCAACCACAGACTCTCATTCATGTTTAAGGTGCAACTGACTACACCTGAAAAGATAAGTAAGATGGGGAAAGCATGAGCACCATTTTGATTGTTCTCGCTGCTATGCTGGCCGCCGCGCTGCTTGCAGGGTGGGCGTACAGGCGTCGCGCACAGCGGCGATATCGGCTGCCCTTTTTGAATGCATTTGCTGGCGCGACTACGCGCAAGCTCACGCCGGAAGAACAGAGCGCGGTTGAACACTATCTCGACACCTTAAACCGTTCTCAGCTCACGCCTGGGCCAACGGGAGCCAGCGCTGCCCCTGTCTCACTCAGTTTGAATGCGCAGAGCGACACCGTACTCTGCGTAACGCGGTCCATCACCCGCTACGGCATTACCACCGACGATCCAAACAAATGGCGCTACTATCTTGATTCTGTTGAGGTCCATCTCCCGCCGTTCTGGGAGCAGTACATCAATGATGAAAACAGCGTAGAGCTTATCCATACCGACTCCCTGCCGCTGGTCATTTCCCTAAACGGGCATACCCTGAGTGAATACGTTCAGGAAGCACCGCGTTTTGCGCTGGAACGTGCGAGTTCTACTCAGGCGTCCATTCGCGGTGAAGAGACCGAGCAGATCGAGCTGCTGAATATCCGTCAGGAGACGCATGAAGAGTACGCCCTGAGCCGCCCGGACGGTATCCGCGAGGCCGTGCTGATCGTCGCCGCGTTTCTGCTCTTTTTCTTCTGCCTCCTGACGCCAGACGTCTTTGTTCCCTGGCTGGCTGGCGGCGGCGTTCTGCTGCTGGCGGCCGGGCTATGGGGCCTGTTTGCACCGCCGGCGAAAACCTCGCTGCGTGAAATTCACTGCCTGCGCGGCACCCCCAAACGCTGGGGTTTGTTCGGTGAGAACGATCAGGAACATCTCAACAATATCTCCCTGGGCATTATCGATCTTATTTACCCGCGCCACTGGCAGCCGTGGATTGCGCAGGACTTAGGGCATAAAACCGATATCGATATCTACCTTGACCGCCACGTTGTGCGTCAGGGACGCTATCTGTCACTCCACGATGAAGTGAAAAACTTCCCGCTTCAGCACTGGTTGCGCAGTACGGTTATCGCCGGCGGCGCCGCGCTGGTCTTTGCCATGCTGCTGCTGTTCGTGCCGCTGGATATGCCAATCAAGTTCACCCTGTCGTGGATTAAGGGCGCGCAAACCGTGGAAGCCACCAGCGTCAAACAGCTGGACGAAGCCGGTGTGCGAGTCGGTGATACGCTGCGTCTGAAGGGAACCGGGATGTGTAATATCCATACGCCGGGTGCCTGGAACACGCGCCAGAATTCACCGTTCACGCCATTCGACTGTTCCCAAATCATCTGGAACGATGCGCCACCGCTGCCGCTACCGGAATCAGAGGTGGTCGCCAAAGCCACGGCGCTGACCCAGACGGTCAACCGTCAGCTGCACCCTGAACCGGACGATGACTCACGCGTCAGCCCTGCCCTGCGCTCGGCTATTCAGAAATCCGGCATGGTCCTGCTGGACGACTTTGGCGAGATCGTCATGAAGACCCAGGACCTGTGTTCTGCCCAGGATGAATGCGTGCGTCTTAAAAACGCGCTGGTGAATCTCGGTAACAGTAAAGACTGGGAAGCGCTGGTTAAGCGTGCGGAAGCGGGCCGGCTGGACGGCGTCAACGTGCTGCTGCGCCCGGTGAGCGCAGAATCGCTGGATAACCTGGTCTCCACCTCGACCGCACCGTTCGTGATGCGCGAAACCACGCGGGCGGCGCAGGCCCTGAACAGCCCGGCACCGGGCGGGTTTGTGATCGTCAGCGATGAGGGTAGCGATCTGGTCGATCAGCCTTATCCGCAGGTTGCGCTGTATGACTACCCTGCTCAGGAGCAATGGGGAGAGTTCCAGCGCCTGGCGCAGATGCTGATGCAAACGCCATTCAGCGCAGAGGGCATTGTCACAGGCATCTTTACCGACGCCAACGGCACCCGCCATATCGACCTGCACCGGATGCCGGATAGCGCAGGGCTGTGGCGTTATATCGGCACCTCCCTGCTGATGATTGCGATGCTGGCGTGCATTTTCTGGAACGGATTTATGGCCCTGCGCCGCTACCAGCGTTCACGTACGCGCCTGGCCGACATCCAGCAGTATTACGAGAACTGCCTCAATCCTAAGCTGATCTCCGCCCCGGAAAGCCTGATCGGATAACCTCACTGCGCGACAAGTTGTGCTACCCTGTCGCGCACGTTTCTTCTGGCTGGAGTTCCCCCTTTATGCATCTTGATATCGCCTGGCAGGAGGTTGATACCGTCCTGCTGGATATGGACGGCACGCTGCTCGATCTCGCCTTTGATAACTATTTCTGGCAAAAACTGGTGCCAGAAACCTATGGTGAACAACAGGGTATCTCCCCGGCAGAAGCGCAGGAATTCATTCGCTCGCAATATAGCGCGGTGCAGCATACGCTAAACTGGTACTGTCTCGACTACTGGAGCGAGCGACTCGGGTTGGATATTTGTGCCATGACCACCGCCCAGGGGCCACGCGCCGTGCTGCGTGATGATACGGTGCCGTTCCTGGATGCCCTGAAGGCCAGCGGCAAGCGCCGTATTTTGCTGACCAACGCGCATCCGCATAACCTGGCCGTGAAGCTGGAACATACGGGTCTGGCGTCACACCTTGATTTATTACTTTCCACCCACACATTTGGTTATCCGAAAGAAGATCAGCGGTTGTGGCATGCGGTGGCGGAAGAGACCGGCCTGCAGCCGGAACGCACGCTGTTTATCGACGACAGCGAACCGATTCTGGACTCCGCCGCGACGTTTGGCATTCGCTATTGCCTGGGCGTGACCAACCCTGATTCTGGCCTGGCGGAAAAAAGCTATCTGCGCCATCCGGGGCTTAACGACTATCGCCGGATGATCCCCTCACTCGCCACCGTGAAGGAGACGCCATGAAAGAAAAACCCGCTGATGGGGTAAGACTGGATAAATGGCTGTGGGCCGCCCGTTTTTATAAAACGCGCGCCCTTGCCCGCGAAATGGTTGACGGCGGAAAGGTGCATTACAACGGCCAGCGCAGCAAGCCGAGCAAGCTGGTTGAGCTGAATGCCACGCTCACGCTGCGCCAGGGCAACGATGAAAAAACGGTAGTGGTGAGAGCCATTACCGAACAGCGGCGGCCCGCAACCGAAGCCGTTTTGCTTTATGAAGAGACGGCTGAAAGCATTGAAAAGCGCGAGAAGACCGCGCTGGCGCGCAAAATGAATGCGCTAACAATGCCACACCCGGACCGGCGGCCGGATAAAAAAGAGCGCCGCGATCTGATGAAATTTAAACACGGTGAGACCGAGTAACCTCACCCGCACGAGAGATGAAAATGGCCCAACACGACCAATTACACCGCTATCTGTTTGAACAATTCGCCGTGCGCGGCGAGCTGGTCACCGTATCCGAAACCTGGAAACAGATTCTGGAAAACCACAACTACCCGCTGCCGGTGAAAAACCTGTTGGGCGAGCTGCTCGTTGCCACCAGCCTGCTGACCGCCACGCTGAAGTTCGCTGGCGATATCACCGTGCAGCTGCAGGGTGACGGCCCGATGACGCTGGCGGTGATCAACGGCAACAACCAGCAGCAGATGCGCGGCGTCGCGCGCGTTCAGGGCGACGTGCCTGAAAACGCAGATCTCAAAACGCTGGTGGGCAATGGTTACCTGGTGATCACCATTTCTCCGGAAGAGGGCGAGCGCTATCAGGGTGTTGTCGGTCTGGAGGGCGATACCCTGGCGGCCTGTCTGGAAGATTACTTCATGCGCTCTGAGCAGCTGCCAACGCGTCTGTTCATCCGTACCGGTGAAGTGGACGGTCAGCCTGCCGCGGGCGGAATGCTGCTGCAGGTTCTGCCAGCTCAGGACGCGCAGACCAACGACTTCGAGCATCTGGCGACGCTGACGGAAACCGTCAAGGCGGAAGAGCTGTTCAACCTGTCGGCAACCGACGTGCTGTGGCGTCTGTACCATGAAGAAGAAGTGACGGTCTACGATCCGCAGGCGGTGGAATTCAAGTGCACCTGCTCCCGCGAGCGTTGCGCAGGCGCACTGAAAACCCTGCCGGATGAAGAGATCGACAGCATCATGGCGGAAGACGGTGAAATCGATATGAACTGTGACTACTGCGGTACGCACTACGTGTTCAATTCGATGGATATCGCCGAGATCCGCAATAACGCCTCTCCGGCGGACCCGCAGGTTCACTAAACCTCTTCCCCTCACCCTAACCCTCTCCCCAAAGGGGAGAGGGAACGTGAACCCCCTCTCCCCTTTGGGGAGAGGGCTGGGGTGAGGGGTAAAAAACTTCCCCCAAGCTGAATCGTTTTCATAATGTAACCCTTACGTAATTTTCTTACGTGTATGCGATTACATTCACATTCCTTCGGTTAAATTCACCAGCCCTTAACCTTTTCGGAACATTTTCCCCAACCAAAAAGCGAATCCTGCGATAATCCGCCTGCCCTGTGACTGGAGTCGCAGCGTTTTCCGTTAGCAAGGGTTTTGTCCAGATACGTAAATCTATGAGCCCCGTCGCGGTTAACAACCTCAGAAAAACCCTACAATTTCAGGCAGTACATATTGGCTAAGGAGCAGTGATATGCGTGTTACTGGTTTAACCCCGCAAGATCTCAAGGCTTATGGTATTCACGACGTCCAGGAAGTCGTCTACAACCCCGATTACGATACGCTGTATCAGGAAGAGCTCAATCCAGCACTGGAAGGATACGAGCGAGGTGTGTTGACGAACCTTGGTGCTATCGCCGTCGATACCGGTATCTTTACCGGTCGTTCGCCGAAAGATAAGTATATCGTCCGAGACGAAACCACCCGCGATACGCTGTGGTGGGCTGACAAGGGCAAAGGGAAGAATGACAACAAACCGCTCTCCCCGGAAACCTGGCAGCACCTGAAAGGGCTCGTCACCCATCAACTTTCCGGCAAGCGTCTGTTCATTGTCGACGCTTTCTGCGGCGCTAACGCCGACACCCGACTCTCCGTGCGTTTTATCACCGAAGTGGCCTGGCAGGCGCATTTCGTGAAGAACATGTTCATTCGTCCAACCGACGACGAGCTGCAGGACTTCACCCCGGATTTCATCGTGATGAACGGTGCAAAATGCACGAATCCACAGTGGAAAGAGCAGGGCCTGAACTCCGAAAACTTCATCGCATTCAACCTGACCGAGCGTATCCAGCTGATCGGCGGTACCTGGTACGGCGGCGAGATGAAGAAAGGGATGTTCTCGGTCATGAACTACCTGCTGCCGCTGCGCGGCATCGCCTCGATGCACTGCTCGGCGAACGTCGGCGAGAAAGGCGACGTAGCGGTGTTCTTCGGCCTGTCCGGCACCGGGAAAACTACGCTGTCCACCGACCCGAAACGCCGCCTGATTGGCGATGACGAACACGGCTGGGACGATGACGGCGTATTTAACTTCGAAGGCGGCTGCTACGCGAAGACCATCCGCCTGTCTGAAGAGGCTGAGCCGGACATCTTCCACGCGATCCGTCGCGACGCGCTGCTGGAAAACGTCACCGTGCGTGCCGACGGCTCCATCGACTTCGACGATGCGTCGAAAACCGAAAACACCCGCGTGTCGTATCCGATTTACCACATCGACAATATCGTCAAGCCGGTGTCGAAGGCAGGTCATGCCACGAAGGTGATTTTCCTCACCGCCGATGCGTTCGGCGTGTTGCCGCCCGTGTCTCGCCTGACCGCTAACCAGACGCAATACCACTTCCTCTCTGGCTTCACCGCCAAGCTGGCGGGTACCGAGCGCGGCGTGACGGAGCCAACCCCAACCTTCTCCGCCTGCTTCGGCGCGGCATTCCTGTCGCTGCACCCGACCCAGTATGCAGAAGTGCTGGTGAAACGCATGCAGGCATCCGGCGCGCAGGCATACCTGGTGAACACCGGCTGGAACGGTACCGGCAAGCGCATTTCCATTAAAGATACGCGCGCCATTATCGACGCCATTCTGGATGGTTCTCTGGATAACGCCGAAACCTTCACCCTGCCGATGTTCGATCTGGCGATCCCAACGTCGCTGCCGGGCGTGGATACGCATATCCTCGACCCGCGCAATACCTACGGTTCACCGGAACAGTGGCGCGAGAAGGCGGAATCGCTGGCGAAGCTGTTTATTGAGAACTTCGAGAAGTATACCGATACCCCGGCGGGTGCTGCGCTGGTGAGCGCGGGACCAAGGTAAAAGCAAAAAGGCAACGAAAGTTGCCTTTTTTAATGTTTTCTCCCTCTCACCGTGGGAGAGGGCCGGGGTGAGGGCATCAGACCGCACCTTTAAGGCTTAACCCTCTTTCACCTGCCCCCGCGTCACCGGCACCGGCAGCCAGGCGCGAATGCTCAACCCGCCCCGCTCGCTGGTGCCAATCTCCAGCAGTCCGTTGTGGTTATCGATAATACGCTGAACAATCGCCAGGCCTAAGCCGGTTCCGCTGGTGCTCCGCGCGCTGTCGCCGCGCACAAACGGCTGGAACAGATGCTTACGCTGCTCGGGCTTGATGCCCGGACCGTCGTCCTCCACCTGGAACCAGGCGCGGTTGAGTTCAGATCCGCTGCTGACCTTGATCCAGCCGTTACCGTAGCGCGCCGCGTTGACCACCATATTGGCGACGGCGCGTTTGATGGAGAGCGGGTGCATGCGCACCTGAATTTCGCCCGCCTGAAGGTCAGTATCAATTTCACGTTCATAGCCACTTTCCGCAGCCACCACTTCGCCCAGCACCGCGTTCAGGTCGGCCATCTCCATCGGCATCTCCTGCCCGGTACGGAGGTAGTCGATGAACTGCTCGATGATGGCATTACACTCTTCGATGTCCTTATTGATGGACTCGGCAAGATAGCCATCCTCTTCCCCCATCATCTCTGTCGCCAGACGAATACGCGTCAGCGGGGTGCGCAGGTCATGGCTAACCCCCGCCATCAGCAGCGTACGGTCGTCCGCCAGCTGCTTCACGCCAGCCGCCATATGGTTAAACGCACGCGTCACCGAACGGACTTCCGACGCGCCATACTCGCGCAGCGGAGGTGGAATAATCCCTTTACCGACCTGCAGCGCCGCGTGCTCCAGGTCGACCAGCGGTCGGTTCTGAATACGGATAAACAGCCAGGCACCGCCTATCGCCAGCAGCATAATCGCCAGGGTATAGCGGAACAGCGGCGAGAAATCGCCCTGATGGATTTCAGTGAGCGGAACGCGCACCCAGATATTGGGTGACAGCCAGGTTTTCAGCCAGACGACCGGCGAGCTTTTGTTGACCTCAACGCGCACTTCCGTTGGGCCGCCCAGCTGCTGCGCCATCTGCTGGCTGAGGAATTCGTAGTGCTGCGCCCAGCGCAGGCCAGCGTCTTCCGCCGCCTCGTTTGAGTAGAGCGAAATGCCCAGCTCGCGGTAGATTTCACGGCGAAACGCCGGGGGAACAACCAGCTGCGTGCCGTCCTCCAGCTGCAGCTTATCGGTCATCAGCATACGGACTTCGTAGGCCAGGACCTTATTAAACTGCTGGAGGCTAGGCAGGATCGCAAAGTTCAGCACCACCAGGTAGGTCGTCACCAGGCTGACGAACAGCAGGGTGACGATCAACAGCAGGGTACGGGCAAACGAGCTTCGCGGCGAGAAGCGCATTCGCCTCATGCTTTAGCGCCGTCCGGGACGAACACGTAGCCCAGACCCCACACGGTCTGAATATAACGAGGATGCGCCGGATCTTCTTCCACCATGCGGCGCAGACGAGAGATCTGCACGTCGATAGAGCGTTCCATTGCGGAGTATTCACGACCGCGCGCCAGGTTCATCAGCTTGTCGCGGGAGAGCGGCTCGCGCGGGTGGCTGACCAGCGCTTTCAGTACCGCAAACTCACCGCTGGTAAGCGGCATTGGCTCGTCTTCACGGAACATCTCGCGGGTGCCGAGGTTCAGCTTGAACTTGCCGAAGGCGATGACCGCTTCTTCCTGCGACGGTGCGCCCGGCAGCTCGTTCGCCTGACGGCGCAGCACGGCGCGAATACGCGCCAGCAGCTCGCGCGGGTTAAACGGTTTTGGAATGTAGTCGTCCGCGCCGATTTCGAGGCCCACGATACGGTCAACCTCTTCGCCCTTCGCGGTCACCATGATGATCGGCATCGGGTTGCTCTGGCTGCGCAGACGGCGGCAAATAGAAAGCCCGTCTTCGCCGGGCAGCATCAGGTCGAGGACCATCAGGTGGAAAGATTCACGGGTCAGCAGACGGTCCATCTGCTCGGCGTTCGCGACGCTACGAACCTGGAAGCCCTGCTCGGTCAGATAACGCTCAAGCAGCGCGCGCAGGCGCATGTCGTCATCCACGACCAGAATTTTGTAGTTTTCTTGCATTGTGTGTACTCCCAAAGGTTCGGATAGTCTTTGTAACAGCGTATTCTAAAAAAGTGCACGTATTCGACCAGCTAATTCTGGTATAAATTCTAGTCGAAATTGTTACAAAGCATATTTAACAGCAGCTTATCTGCTCATTTCATCACATAAATCATTATTAATCCTGTCTGTTACACTCTGTGGTACGTATTGTGCGCAAGACAGTTAACCGGCAGCAAAGGCTTCACCATGAAAACGCCCCTGATCACCCGCGAAGGGTACGAAAAACTCAAAAAAGAGATGGATTACCTGTGGCGCGAGGAGCGCCCGGAAGTGACCAAAAAGGTCACCTGGGCCGCAAGCCTGGGCGATCGCAGCGAAAATGCGGACTACCAGTACAACAAAAAGCGGCTGCGCGAAATCGACCGCCGGGTGCGATATCTGACGAAGTGCCTCGAAAATCTCAAAATTGTCGATTACTCCCCGCAGCAGGAGGGCAAGGTGTTCTTCGGTGCCTGGGTGGAGATCGAAAATGACGACGGCAACACCCTGCGCTTTCGCATTGTTGGCTACGATGAAATTTTTGGTCGTAAGGATTACATCTCTATCGATTCGCCGATGGCCCGCGCGCTGCTGAAAAAGGAAGTTGGCGATCTGGCCGTCGTCCAGACGCCGTCCGGTGAAGCGAGCTGGTACGTGAACGAAATCGAGTACGTTAAATAGTCCGAGAGCGCCCTCCCCGGCTGGCATTTTGCCGTGCCAGCCCGTATAACTATCCCCTGATTTTTGACCCACAAGATGATAAAGCCATGATGAAAGATTCGCTCTGCCGCATTATTGCGGGTGATATTCAGGCCAGGGCCGAACAGGTAGAAGCTGCCGTTCGTCTGCTTGATGAAGGGAACACCGTGCCGTTTATTGCACGCTATCGTAAGGAAGTCACCGGCGGTCTGGACGACACGCAGCTGCGTAACCTGGAAACCCGTCTGGGCTACCTGCGCGAGCTGGAAGACCGACGTCAGGCAATCCTTAAATCCATTGGCGAACAGGGCAAGCTTACCAGCGACCTGGAAAAAGCCATCAACGGCACCCTGAGCAAAACCGAACTCGAAGATCTCTATCTGCCGTACAAGCCGAAGCGCCGCACGCGCGGGCAGATTGCGATTGAAGCGGGCCTTGAGCCGCTGGCCGACCTGCTGTGGAACGAGCCGTCTCACGACCCGGAAACCGAAGCGGCGAAATTCATCGACGCCGACAAAGGCGTAGCGGACACCAAGGCCGCTCTGGACGGCGCGCGCTACATCCTGATGGAGCGCTTCGCGGAAGACGCTGCCCTGCTGGCCAAAGTGCGTGATTACCTGTGGAAGAATGCCCACATCGTCTCTACCGTGGTGGCGGGCAAAGAGGAAGAAGGCGCGAAGTTCCGCGACTACTTCGATCACCACGAACCGATTTCTACCGCACCGTCTCACCGCGCGCTGGCGATGTTCCGCGGCCGCAACGAAGGCGTGCTGCAGCTCTCCCTGAACGCCGACCCTCAGTTTGACGAGCCGCCGAAAGAGAGCCACTGCGAGCAGATCATTATCGACCATCTCGGCCTGCGCCTGAACAACGCTCCGGCGGACAGCTGGCGCAAAGGCGTGGTGAGCTGGACCTGGCGCATTAAGGTGCTGATGCACCTCGAAACCGAGCTGATGGGCACCGTGCGCGAGCGCGCCGAAGACGAAGCGATCAATGTGTTTGCCCGTAACCTGCACGACCTGCTGATGGCCGCTCCTGCGGGCCTGCGCGCCACCATGGGTCTCGATCCGGGCCTGCGTACCGGCGTGAAGGTGGCCGTGGTTGATGGCACCGGCAAGCTGGTGGCGACCGATACCATCTATCCGCACACCGGCCAGGCAGCGAAAGCGGCCGTCGTGGTGGCGGCGCTGTGCGAAAAATACAACGTGGAGCTGGTTGCCATCGGCAACGGCACGGCCTCACGCGAAACCGAACGTTTCTACCTCGACGTGCAGAAGCAGTTCCCGAAAGTGACGGCGCAGAAAGTGATCGTCAGCGAAGCGGGCGCATCCGTCTATTCCGCGTCCGAGCTGGCGGCGCTTGAATTCCCGGATCTCGACGTTTCCCTGCGCGGCGCGGTCTCTATCGCCCGTCGTCTTCAGGATCCGCTGGCCGAACTCGTGAAAATCGACCCGAAATCCATCGGCGTGGGCCAGTACCAGCACGACGTGAGCCAGACGCAGCTGGCGCGCAAGCTGGACGCGGTTGTGGAAGACTGCGTGAACGCCGTCGGCGTCGATCTGAACACCGCCTCCGTGCCCCTGCTGACCCGCGTGGCGGGCTTAACCCGCATGATGGCGCAGAACATCGTGGCCTGGCGCGATGAGAACGGCCAGTTCCAGAACCGTCAGCAGCTGCTGAAGGTGAGCCGTCTCGGGCCGAAAGCGTTTGAGCAGTGCGCGGGCTTCCTGCGCATCAACCACGGCGATAACCCGCTCGATGCCTCTACCGTTCACCCGGAAGCCTACCCGGTGGTGGAGCGCATTCTGGCCGCGACCCAGCAGGCGCTGAAAGACCTGATGGGCGACAACGGCGCGCTGCGTAACCTGAAAGCGTCTGATTTTACCGACGAGCAGTTTGGCGTGCCGACGGTCACCGACATCATCAAAGAGCTGGAAAAACCGGGCCGCGATCCGCGTCCTGAGTTTAAAACCGCGACCTTTGCCGACGGCGTGGAGACCATGAACGATCTCCTGCCGGGCATGGTGCTGGAAGGCGCAGTTACTAACGTCACCAACTTTGGCGCGTTTGTGGATATCGGCGTGCATCAGGACGGTCTGGTGCATATTTCCTCCCTGGCCGACAAGTTCGTTGAAGACCCCCACACCGTGGTCAAAGCGGGCGACATCGTGAAGGTCAAAGTGCTGGAAGTGGATCTGCAGCGCAAGCGTATCGCTTTAACCATGCGTCTCGACGAGCAGCCCGGCGAAACCAACGCGCGCCGCGGCGGCAACGGCGGCGGTCGCGAGCAGCAGCGTCCCGCTGCGAAGGCCGCGAAGCCGCGCGGACGTGAGGCCCAGCCGGCGGGCAACAGCGCGATGATGGATGCGCTGGCGGCGGCAATGGGTAAGAAACGCTAAGGTAGTCAATGCCCCTCACCCTAACCCTCTCCCCAAAGGGGAGAGGGGACGATTACACCCTCGCCCCTTTGGGGAGAGGGCCGGGGTGAGGGGAAATATTATTCGAAATATATGAAACCGATTGCATATCCATATTTAAACCACCAATTATCACCCCGTTAACAAATACTCCCCTTTTCGTTTTCTAGGCAATTCGGCAAATATTGAGCAAGGTCAAGCTGGCCGTAAATTAATACCGCAAACAACATTCCGTCACAGTTTTATTATTGCTGATAAAAACTATTCTCATTATCATCGCAGTGTAGATTATTTAACCTCTCGTGGAATCAGGCGCTATGCAATTCACTCCAGACAGTGCATGGAAAATTACCGGTTTTACCCGTGAAATTAGCCCGGCCTATCGGCAGAAGCTGTTATCGCTAGGCATGCTGCCCGGCTCATCCTTTCAGGTGGTGCGCGTTGCCCCGTTGGGCGACCCTGTCCATATCGAAACACGGCGCGTTAATCTGGTACTCCGAAAAAAAGACCTCGCGTTAATTGAAGTCGAAGCCTTATCTCAATAACACGCCAGCGGTTCAGCGAGTCTAAAACAATGAAAAAATTAACTATTGGCTTAATTGGCAATCCTAATTCCGGCAAGACAACCTTATTTAATCAGCTCACCGGCGCACGGCAGCGCGTGGGTAACTGGGCAGGCGTGACGGTTGAACGTAAAGAAGGCCAGTTCACGACGACGGACAACCAGGTCACGCTGGTCGATCTGCCCGGCACCTATTCGCTCACCACCATTTCATCCCAAACCTCTCTCGATGAGCAGATTGCCTGCCACTATATTCTGAGCGGCGACGCGGATTTATTAATTAACGTGGTCGATGCCTCTAACCTCGAGCGTAATCTCTATCTCACGCTGCAGCTGCTTGAGCTGGGTATTCCCTGCATCGTGGCGCTCAACATGCTCGACATCGCAGAGAAGCAAAAACTGCGCATCGACGTCGACGCTCTCTCCGCTCGCCTGGGCTGTCCGGTGGTTCCGCTGGTTTCTACCCGCGCACGCGGCATTGATGCCCTAAAGCTGGCAATCGATCGTCATGCGGGCAATGCCGACGTTGAGCTGGTGCACTACGCGCAGCCGCTGCTGCGCGAAGCGGACAGGCTGGCGCAGGAGATGGACAAATCCATGCCCGCCAGACAGCGCCAGTGGCTCGGCCTGCAGATGCTGGAAGGTGATATCTACAGCCGCGCCTACGCGGGCGATGCGGCAGATAAACTCGACGTTGCGCTGGCGCACCTGAGCAACGAGCTTGACGACCCCGCGCTGCACATTGCGGACGCGCGCTATCAGGCCATCGCCGCGATTTGCGACGTGGTCAGCAACGCCCTGACGGCAGAGCCAAGCCGCTTTACCGCCGCCGTGGACAAAATTGTGCTTAACCGCTTCCTGGGACTGCCGGTGTTTTTACTGGTGATGTACCTGATGTTCCTGCTCGCCATTAATATCGGCGGCGCGCTCCAGCCTGTTTTCGACGCCGGTTCCGTGGCGATCTTCGTACACGGCATTCAGTGGCTGGGCTACACCCTGCATTTCCCGGAATGGCTGACCATCTTCCTTGCCCAGGGCATCGGTGGCGGTATCAACACCGTGCTTCCGCTGGTGCCGCAGATCGGCATGATGTATCTGTTCCTCTCATTCCTGGAGGACTCCGGCTACATGGCGCGCGCGGCGTTCGTGATGGACCGCCTGATGCAGGCGCTGGGGCTGCCGGGGAAATCCTTCGTCCCGCTGATCGTCGGCTTCGGCTGTAACGTGCCGTCGGTGATGGGCGCACGCACGCTGGATGCACCGCGCGAGCGTCTGATGACCATCATGATGGCGCCGTTTATGTCCTGCGGCGCGCGTCTGGCCATCTTCGCGGTCTTTGCGGCGGCCTTCTTTGGTCAGCAGGGCGCGCTGGCGGTCTTCTCGCTGTACGTGCTGGGCATCGTGATGGCGGTACTGACCGGCTTAATGCTAAAGCACACCATCATGCGCGGCGAAGCATCGCCGTTCGTGATGGAGCTGCCGGTGTATCACGTTCCGCACCTGAAGAGCCTGGCGATCCAGACCTGGCAGCGCCTGAAAGGCTTCGTTCTGCGCGCCGGTAAGGTGATTGTTATCGTCAGCATCTTCCTGAGCGCCCTGAACAGCTTCACCCTCAGCGGCCAGGCGGCGGACAACATCAACGACTCCGCCCTCGCCTCCGTCAGCCGCGTGATTACCCCAATCTTTAAACCGATTGGCGTGCATGAGGATAACTGGCAGGCAACCGTCGGCCTGTTCACCGGCGCGATGGCGAAAGAGGTGGTTGTCGGGACGCTGAACACGCTCTACACCGCCGAGAACATTCAGGAGCAAGACTTTAATCCGGCAGAGTTTAGCCTCGGCGACGAACTGCTGGGCGCCGTTGAAGAAACCTGGCAGAGCCTGAAAGACACCTTTAGCCTGAGCGTGCTGGCAAACCCAATCGAAGCCAGTAAAGGCGACGGCGAAATGGCGACCGGCGCAATGGGCGTAATGAGCGAGAAATTCGGCAGCGCCTCCGCGGCCTACAGCTATCTGATCTTCGTTCTGCTCTATATCCCGTGCATCTCGGTGATGGGGGCAATTGCCCGCGAGTCCAGCCGCGGCTGGATGGGCTTCTCCATATTGTGGGGGCTGAACATCGCCTACTCGCTGTCGACGGTCTTTTACCAGACCGCTAACTTTAGCCAGCATCCGCGTTACAGCCTGGTCTGCATCCTGGCGGTGATCCTGTTCAACGTGGTTGTGATGGGCCTATTGCGCAGGGCGCGCAGCCGCGTTGATGTCAACCTGCTGGCAACGCGTAAAACGCCAACTACCTGCTGCGACAGCCCGGCGGGCGACTGTCACTGAGGGGCAAACAGATGGCATCGTTGATTCAGGTTCGTGATTTACTGGCGCTGCAGGGGCGAATGGAGGCAAAACAGCTCAGCCTCAGCCTGCACACGCCGCAGCCGATGATCGATGCCATGCTGGAAAGACTGGAAGCGATGGGAAAAGCCGTGCGCATTCAGGAAGAGCCCGACGGATGCCTGGCGGGAAGCTGTAAAAGCTGTCCGGAAGGTAAAGCCTGTCTCAGGGAGTGGTGGGCGCTGCGTTAACAAAGCCGGGCAATGCAGCCCGGCTTTATTGTATTACTTATACACGTCCGCGGTTGCACGCACGTCTTTGGTGTATTTCTCTGCGCTGGTGATCACGTAGTATTTCCCGCCCAGCTCATCCGCCTTCTTGGACAGCTCGCGCTTCGCGTCCATTGGCGCGGTGGTATCAGACGTTGTGATCTCACCCACTTTGGTCAGATTCATATCTTTGACTTTATCTTTTGCCAGCTCTTCTGCAGCAAGCGCGCCGAATGACAGTGACCCAATAACCAGAGATGTAACAATACCTGTGACAAGTTTCATACCATGACTCTCCTTAGATTGTTGTTTTGATCATCGTCTGCTCAACAACCGCAACGATATATTGAGTATTGTTGCGGTGCGTCACTTTTGCCAGGCGGGTTGGAAAATAATCAGTTTAAACGTTGACTTAATGCCAACAGCGCCGAGCAAAACTCAGCCGGATGAGAGATAAACGGCGCGTGCGCCGCTTTGGCAACGATCAGGGATTCGCTTTCGGGCCACAGCGCATCCAGCAGCGGAACCACCTTGCGCGGCACCAGCCCGTCGAGATAGCCGTAGATGCGCAGGTGCGGCATCGGAAGCGAAATCAGCGGCTCACGCAGATCGGCCGTTTTCAGGATCTCCAGCCCACCGTTGAGCACTTCAACGTCCGGCATCGGCAGGGAAAGTACCGTTTGCTTCAGGGTACGCGCATCCTGGCGGGCGGTGTCAGTGCCCATCGTCTGTAGCGCCAGGAAGCGTTCTACCGTCCGCTGAAAATCTTCGCTCAGCTGCTGCTGGAAACCGGCCAGCACGTCAGGTTTGATCCCCGGCCACGCGTCCCGGGAGCTGAAACACGGCGACGAGGCCACCGTCACCAGCGCCTTCACGCGCTCGGGGTAAGCCAGGGCTATCCTGCTTGCCACCAGCCCGCCCAGGCTCCAGCCGAGCCAGATGGCATTTTGCGGCGCGGCGTCTACCACCTTCTGCGCCATCTCGTCCAGCGACAGTGCGCCATAGCCGTGGCTGCGGCCAAATCCCGGTAAATCAACCAGGTGCAGCGTAAAATGCGAGGCGAGTTCCTCGCTTATGCAATGCCACACTTCCGCATTCAGTCCCCATCCGTGCAGCAGCACAAGATGACAATTTCCCGTCCCAACGGTCTGCCACCACAGCGTCTTCATCAGTTACTGTTCTCTTTTCAAAACATGGAGGTTACACATGCTAACAGTGCCCGGCTTGTGCTGGCTATGCCGAATGCCGCTTGCGCTGAGCGCGTGGGGGATCTGTTCAGTCTGCACGCGCTCGCTGAAGTGTCGTATCAACCGGTGTCCGCAGTGCGGTTTACCCGCCGTCAATCGGCTGCTTCCCTGCGGCCGCTGCCTGAAAAAATCGCCGCCCTGGCGTGCGCTGGTGGCGGTTGATGATTATGTTCCGCCGCTTAGCGGTCTTATTCTCAGGCTGAAGTTTTCCGGCCAGAGCGTTCTGGCGCAGCCGCTTGCCCGCCTGCTGCTGCTGGCAATTTTGCAGGCCCGACGGACCCGCGCCCTGCCCCGCGTCGACACGATCGTGAATGTCCCGCTCTACCACAGCCGACAGTGGCGGCGCGGCTTTAACCAGAGTGACCTGCTCTGCCGCCCGCTTGCCCGCTGGCTCGGCTGCCGTTATGCGCCCTCAGCCCTGACGCGCGTTCACGCGACGGCGATACAGCATCAGCTGAACGCCCGGCTGCGCAAAAGAAACCTGCGAAACGCCTTTCGCCTTGAATTGCCGGTCAACGGCCTCCATATCGCGATTGTGGATGATGTCGTCACGACGGGCAGTACCGTGGCTGAACTTTCCCGACTGCTTTTGCGAAGCGGCGCGGCGTCGGTTCAGGTATGGTGTCTGTGCCGTACCTTGTAGCCCTTCTTCAATGGGCGTATGATTATACCCAGGTAATTTAGTCAACTATTAGGCCAAAGCTATGATCCGTATTTCCGATTCTGCACAAGC